>Ga0114999_10001127_pt1 | contig 37573 bp, 41 predicted proteins | sample ArcticOcean_MG_C_3_FD_89820 | JGI IMG/M metagenome (GOLD analysis project Ga0114999, IMG submission 89820) | Marine microbial communities from western Arctic Ocean - ArcticOcean_MG_CB8_126 | ecosystem: Environmental > Aquatic > Marine > Oceanic | place: Arctic Ocean: Canada Basin | collected...
ACTAGTTCTTCCTATAGAGCCGTGGTAGACCACCACGTTGATAGGCTGGATGTGGAAGCGCGGCAACGCGTGTAGCTGACCAGTACTAATAGCTCAATTGGCTTGATTTATGCACTGAAAATTTTTTTTTAATATTGATTCTAAGAACTTAAAATTTTATTTTAACTTCGTGTTTGACCGTGGTTATTTGTATACAAAGACGAAGTTTCTTTTGGATTTACCGCTTTAAGTCCTGAAGCTTTTCTAGTCTCAGCACGTTGCGTTTTTCTTTTTAAATAGCTTTCAAAACTTTTTTGATTTTTATTTAAAGTAACATTTTCTGCGTTTTGAGAAAATCTATCGCCATCGCCAGTAATAGAACCTTCCCAATTTTTTTGTCCTTCTATTGAACTGTTCTTTTCATTACCATTACCATTACCATTTTTATTATTTTTTTCAAATTCTTTGCTAGGAACATTTTCTTTAACAGCTCCTCCAGAGAATCTAAATCCTCTAAACGAAACATCTTTAGTTTCATAAAGATAATTAATTTGTTTTTCAGTACTGTCTCTTTGTTTGTTGTAATAATTCTTCATCAATGTAGTATTTGCCCAACGTAGAGATTCATAATATTCTTCATCACTTAATTTAGTAAAGTTTGTGCAAATTAGATCTGAATTAAGATGTTTATTTTCATAAAAATCTTCAGGTGGATTATTTTTATCCAAAAGACCCATTTCAATTGCATCATAATAAAGAGGAGAGCCTGGGTATGGAGTTACAGGTCTTATAGTTCTTTTTTGAGCAAAATCGTCATATTTTATAAGGAAATCGACCATCTTTTTCATCGTATTTTTGTCGTCTCCTTTATTGCCAAAGATAAAATTAAGACCAGGGCTTATTCCAACTTTTAAGGTATCTTCAATTCCTCTAACAATCATTTCAGGTCTTAAGCCCTTTTTCATATTATTTAAAACTATTTGATCCATGCTTTCAATTCCGTAATTAATAAAAACACATCCTGCGTCTTTCATAAGCTGAAGCAATTCTTCACTACAATAGTTTAGTCTTCCATTACACCACCATTTAACAGGCAAGTTACGCTTTAGAAATTCTTTGCAGACTTCTTCAGTATGTACCACTGATGACATCAGCAGGTCATCTTCAAAGGCTATATAATTAATACCATAATTTTTGTATAGCATTTCGACTTCATCTAATAAGTACTCGGCACTTCTTTTTCTATAACCTGGATCCATACGGTAACAAAAGGTACATTTAAAAGAACACCCTCTTGCGGACATCATTGGGAAGCAAAAATCAGTTGGTAGATTTTTTGGCAATCTCATCATTCTATAATGATTCATGTCAAACATTTCGTAAGGCGTCCAAGGCAAAGTATCCAAGTTATGAACTAAAGGTGCTCTTGGGGTTGTTTGTAATTTCCCATCTTCTATCCAAGCAATTCCAGGAACGTTTCTGTAAGAAGTTTTGTTTTCAATAGCATCTATTAATTTTGTAACTGTTATTTCGCCTTCTCCCATACATACTATATCGCATCCGGATTTTTTAAGAAAAAATTCTGGCTCAGGTGTTGGTCCGTATCCACCAATTAAATAAATAGGCCTATGTTTAGATCTGTTTATAGCTTTAGAAAGACTCTTCATTTTTTGATATTGATAGTAACCTGCAATTAAACTTAAAATAACAACATCAAATTTATGTTTATCGAGGTACTCAGTTAAACTCTCATCAGCGTAGTGATGGATGTCTTGATTCCATATTTTAATTTCGTGACCTTTGGGTTTAAGAACAGCTGCAAGCGCACCCACTCCCATGGGAAACTCATTGTCATATGAACCATTATCGTAAACTACAAATAGTATCTTTGATGCCATAATTTTAAAAATAGATCAACAACATGTAAATTGCAAGTCTTTCATGACTTTAATTTTACCAAGCAGAATATCCTCCATCCATTACTATCGATGCGCCATTAATGTAATCAGATTTTTGACTTGTAAGAAGTTCTAGCATTCCATAAAGATCTTCAACTCGCATCATTCGTTTTTTTGGAATATGAAAAGAAAGAGATTTTTTAAATTTCCTTGGTTGATCAGCTTCAATTCCTCCATTCACAATACAATTGACACAAATCTTTTTACCATACATCGAAGCAAAATATTTTGTTAAACCAATCACCGAAAACTTGCTTGTAACATAAAATATATTTTTTGGTTCTGTATATAAGTTATGTTTAGGAGACATGATTGAATAAAGAGACCCAAAATTAATAATACCTTTTGCAGATTTGCAATGCCGAATAAAATTTAGATTTGTTAAATAGACTGAAAAAACATTATTTAGATGGTAGTTTAAAAAATCATGTTTAAGATTTAATGACTTAGTTTTTTTTTTTTTAACATGATCATTAAAACCATGCAAATTGATTAAATAATTAGTATCTTTATTTTTTTTAAACAAAACGCTTACTTCCTTTTCATTATTTAAATTGTGACCTAATTTTGAGTCAAATTTAATAACTTTAAAATTTTTTTTTAAAAAAAATTTAGCTACTTTTTCCCCAATTAGCCCTTCGCTTCCTGTCAAAATAATTTTATTCATATTTTTAAATTTTTTAAGAACTCTTTAGTTATACCATAATCTTTAAACAATTCATTTAAAGTTTTTTTAGGATTAAAATATTCGTTACCTAAATTTTTACTTACAATTTTTATTTTAATATTATTTTCATATAATAGAACTTTTATTTTTTCGGATAAAGATCCTTTATTAAAGTGATCCTCAATAACTAATAATTTTTTACCTTTTTTTAACATTTGAGAAATAGAGTGTTTATCTAAAGCAGTGATTAATGAAAAGTTATATAGAGTATATTTTTTTTTTAAAATACTGCTTTTGTGTAAAATATTAAAGATTTGTTCAGCGCAAACGCCATAAGAAATGATAATGTTTTTTCCATCACCAATAAGTTTTCTATTTGGCTTGTAATTTTTTTTAATTACTTTTTCAAGTAATTTATTATTTGTTGGATTATATCTTATGTAGAGCGATTTTTTAAAATTATATTTTTTTAAAAATAAAACCATTTCAAATTCAGATAAAGGAAAAAAAACGTCAAAGTTTTTCAGATTACCTAATACAGAAATTTCATCTATAGATTGGTGCGTTGGTCCATTATAAGTTGATAAAAAACCACCCATTGCACCAACTAATACGCAAGAGTTGTTTTGATAATCCAAATTAATTTTAATAAATTCATATGCACGTGATACTAAAAAATTTGATAGGGCGTGCACGAAACAATTGCCACCTTTCTTTGCTATTCCACTAGCAATCCCAATTAAACTTTGTTCACAAATTCCAACGTCTAAAACTTTATGATTTGGTATGCTGCGTAAAGCAAGTTTATTTTCTGCTGTTAAAATAAATATTTTTTTATTTTTAGATATATTATTTAAGTATTTTTCGTAAAGATTCATTTTAAAGTGATTTTAAATTGATTTAATTTCTTTTCATTTCTATCCACATACCAAAATTCTTTTTTATCTTGTATTGAAGAAATTCCAAAATTTCTTTTAGTATTAGCAATAATTACTTTAGGATGATTATCTTTTTTAAGTTTTAAAAATTTATTGTCTATGTCTTTAAAGCTATGACCATCTAATTTGATTACTTTTAGATCAAAGCTCTTTATTTTTTTTTCTAAATTACCTAAGTCTAATACTTTTTCTGTTCTATCATTTGCTTGAAAATTATTTTTGTCAATTATGATAATCAAATTTCCTAGTTTCCAATTTTTTGCAATTAAAAAGGACTCCCACACCGAACCTTCGTTAAGCTCGCCATCCCCCACGATGACAACGATCCATTTATTAATTTTATTGACTTGATAGTACTTTGCAAAACCAACTCCAATCGACAAACCATGACCAAGTGCACCTGTTTGGAAATCTACACCTTTTATACTTTTTTCTGGATGCCAATAGGTTTTGTCAGAAAAAAATAAATCTTTTTTAATAATATTGGCCTCCTTTAGTACAGCATATAAAGCTGGAGCGGCATGCCCCTTGCTCAGGATAAAAGAGTCTCTTACATTGGATGAGACATTTTTTTTATTTATCTTTAAAAAGTGTAGATAAAGATAAATTATTATATCTACGCACGATAAACATGCACCTAAAAAAGAACCCTTTGATTTGGTATATTCAATTATTTCTGATCTTATTTGAATAGACTTTTTTGATAAAATTTTTAGTTTTGATTTTGAAATTTGCTTCATATTTTATTTTATAATTACAGAACTAGTTTTTTTATTATTTTTCCGTTTATATTTTTACTCAATTTATTCAATCCAATTTTTTTTATCATTCTTAAAATTTTTTCAAAGCTTTTTAATATTTTATTTATAATCAAAGTATTGTGGGCATAAGATAAGCTGATTGCACCATTCCATAAAATTCCACTTTTCAAAAACTCTTGGTGAATAAAAGTTTTAATTATCATCGCATCTTCATCTTGAATATTTAGCATTGATCTAGCGCCATAACCTTTTACATTTAAAAAATTAATATCATATTCGTTGATTAACTTGTTCATTTCCTGAATTAATCTAATACCTTTTTTTTCTATTTTTTTACAAACATCATTTTTCTTTAATATTCTTAAACATTCTAATGCAGCGGCAACTGACAGCACCTCTCCTCCGAATGTTGTATAAAAAAATGATTTTTCCTGGAAAGACTGCATTATTTTTTTACTTCCGCCTAATACTGATATCGGCATGCCATTAGCAATAGCTTTAGAGTAACAAACTAAATCTGCCTCAATTTTAAAATATGCTTGAGCTCCTCCCAGGTGCATACGAAAGCCAGTCCACATTTCATCGAATACAAATAATGTTTTTTTTTGTTTTGTGAGTTTTCTAATTTTTTGTAAAAAATTATTTTCTGGAAAATCAAAAATCATTGGTTCCATAATTACTGCCGCCGTATCCGAATCTAGGTTATCGGCCAAATTTTCAAAATCGTTGTATAAAAATTTTTTAATATATTTTTTATTTTCTTTTAATATTCCTGAATTTTTATTCAATGTAATTGCATTCCAGTCGTGCCAACCGTGATACCCGCAACTTAGTATTTTATTTTTTGAGGTATAAGATCGAGCAGCTCTAACTGCAGCACTTGTAGAATCGGCACCAGTTTTGCTAAATCTAAACATCTCTAAATTTGGCATTAATCTACTCAACTCCTGCGCAAGTTTTACTTCTAAAGGATTAACTAAAGAAAAAATTATACCTTTATTTAATTGTTTTTTAATAGCATTGTTAATAGAAATATTTTTATACCCCAAGATTAGAGGGCCGACTCCCATAATAGTATCTATAAAACTATTATTTTCGTAATCTGTTATTAAAGCACCATTTCCTCTATCTGCAAAAATAGGAGAAAATTGTTCACTAAACTGAGAAGGGCTTTTTGCTAAAGTTTGTGTAAGCCCGGGAATTTTATTTAAACCCTTTCTTTTTAATTTATCAGTTTTAGAGCTTATGAATTTAATTTTTTTTTTTGATACCACATTGTTCCTATAAACTTTTTGTTTATCTTAGAAATTTCCTGATTATTTTTAAATATATATTTTATAGAATTGTAATTCAAAAGAATACTTTTATTATTTAATATCTTTTTTATTACATCTAAATCTTCACTATAATCAAGTGTAAGTCTATATTTTAGTGAAAGATTTTCCCCTGACTTAAAATTTATAATTTTAAATATTTTTTTATTTCTTCGAAGGTAAGTTGTTACATGCTCTTTATCAAATTTTGATTTTGCATTGTTATATATTTTACTTAAAGTTTCGATGGAAAAAACCTCAACATCGTTTCCATCAATATAAGAAGCTGGCATTAAATTCGAAACATAGTCTACTTTTTTAGAAAAAAAAATTTTTATTCCTTTTTTTATAATAGCCGGATCAATAAGAGGACAATCCGAAGGAATTCTTACAACAGTATTTATCTTATTTTTCAGAGCGCATTTATAATACCTTTCTAGCACATTGTTATCACTACCAACAAAATATTTAACATTTTGTTTTTTGCAAATCTTGATAATTTTTTCACAATTATTATTGCTTACAGCAATTATAATATTTTTTTTGAAATTTTTTTTTAATCTACTCAACATAATTGACAGAATTTCCTTTTTTCCTATTTTTTTTAAAATTTTGTCTGGAAATCTTTTTGATTTAAGACGGGCTTGAATTATTAATGCATAGTTTTTTTTTTTCATTTAATAACCGTAATATTTATTAAGAATTAATAGATACTGTTCAATAATTGAACATATTTATCAATGACAATCAAGATCTATAGATTTTCATAAACTTTTATTTTATAGACTAAATTTTATTGATAATTGAAGAAATTATACAAATACTAAATTTAGGTTAAATTGAATACTTTATACTATATGCAGTATAACTTTATAATAAATAAATATTTTGCTTTACTGTTCAAGAATTGAACGCTATAAGTGTTCAAATATTGAACATTATTATATGAATGATAATCAAGATTACCTTAATTTATTAAGAAAAATAAAACACAAGCCCCAATCATCGCAAAGGGAACTTGCGGAAGAGCTAGGCTTTAGTCTAGGAAAATTAAATTATATTTTAAAGGCCTTAAAGGGAAAAGGTTTAATTAAAATTAGAAATTTTGAAAAAAATGAAAATAAACTTAATTACATTTATTTGCTTACACCCAAAGGTATTGCCGAAAAGACCAAGCTAACACTTAATTTTATGAAAAGAAAAATTAAAGAATACGACGAACTTAAAAAAGAATTAGAGAAATAATATGTGGATTATTGTAAAACTTAAAAAAAATCAATTTAATATTTTAAAACAAGATTTTAAAAAAAAGCTAAATATTGAACCAAAATTTTTTCTTCCAAAATTAAAATTTCAAAAAATTAAAAAAAATAAGTTAATTCAATACACAAGACCTTTACTTGGAGATTATATTTTTTGTTATCATTCTGCATTCAAAAATTCAAACATACTAGAAAATATAAATTACTTAAGAGGAATTAAGTTTTTTTTGAAAGGGTTTCAGAATTATCAAAAAGATTTATTTAGTTTTGTCGGTAGATGCAAAAAACATGAGGATGAAAATGGCTTTATTAAACAAACATTTTTTAATTTTATTTCTATAAAAAATATAAAATTTTTATCAGGTCCATTTACAAATATAATTTTTAAAATTATAAAAAAACAAAAAAAAATTATGGAAGTTTCAGACGGAAAAGTAAATATATCTTTTCCTACTGATCGGTATCTGTTTGAAGCTGTATAATTAATAAACTATAAAAATGAAAAAATCTAAAAGTGCTTTTTCCAAAGTGCGGAGCTATGTTTATATAGGAGAATTATCATGGGAAAAATAATTACACTAATTAAGATAATTTTGAGAGTTAAATTTGTTTTTAAAACTCCTGAAAGAAATGATCTAATACTCTTTGATGACACTTCTTCTTTTGATTTACAAGTATGCCTTTCTAAGTTCAGTTTTTTTGTATTGCAAACCAGAACAGATGAACTAACTAAAATCTATGTTTCATATAAAATTTTAAAAAATGTTTTTAAAAACTTTTTTAAAGGAAACTTGTTTACGGCGTATTTAGTTTCCTTGATTGAGCTAATAAATCCAAAAGTAGTTATAACTAATATTGATAATTCTTTTAAATTTTCCGATATAGCAAAAATCCTTGAAAAAAAAAGTAATTTTGTTGCGATTCAAAATTCAGGAAGTTACGAGCTATTAGAATTTGATTATTTGTACAAAAACAAAAAAATAAAAAAAAATTATCTTGATAATTATTATATACCTATTTTTTTTTCTTATGGAGGTTATGAAAAAGATCTTTACAATCAAATTGGTGTTAAAGTTAAAAAAATGTATCCTCTTGGATCCTTAAGATGGTCAAATTTTTTAAATCATATTAAAAAAGCAAACAATTATTCTCCTAAAAATTATGAATGTGATATATGTTTAATAGCTGATGCTCTTCGAAGATCTCAAGCTATTACTGCTTTAGATCCTCTCGATAAAAATACCAAAAAGAAACTATCAGATCCGAAGCTTCCAATAAATATGAATATTGTTAAAGGATATATTGAAATAGCAAGATATACGATGAAATTTTGTATTAAAAATAATATGAAATTAATTATACCACAAAAAACTGATCCCAAAATTTCTAAAACTTATAAAGATTATCAAGGAGAAATAGATTTTTTTAAAAAAAATTTTACTAAAGATGAATTTGACTATTATAAAAAGCATGTGCTTGAAAATGTAACTGATGATTATTCTAGTTACAGGGTGGTACTAAATAGCAAGGTAACAGTAGGTGCAATGTCGACTTTATTAAGAGAAAAATTGGGAGCGGGAGGCAAAATGCTTTCATGCAATTTAACAAAAGCTGATATGTATAATTTTCCATTTAGTGGAATTTGTTCGTTAAATGACTGCACATATGAAGAGTTTGAGAAGAGATTGCTTAAAATTTATCATATGACTAAAGAAGAATATTTTTCTAAAGTAGACCAAAAACCAGATTATATAAATAAACTTGATAAAAATCACTCAACAATAGATTTGATAAGAGAAAAGTTATATCAAATGGGTGTAAAGCAAAGTGAATAAATTATAAATTATTATATGGAAAAAATAACTTTATCTGATTATGGCTACGATTGTTTGCAAATTGAAACAGCTTCTGCATGCAATATGGCGTGTACGTTTTGTCCTTACCCTCTTAAAGAAGATAAACAAACTAAACTACCTGCACATGAAATAAAAAATATTATAGATCAAGTCGATCCTAAAGATCCAAAATTTAGGCATATAGATTTTTCATTATTTAATGAACCTCTTCTTGATAGTAGAGTTTTTGAAGTTGTTGAATAAGCAAAAAAATCAGGTTTCAAAATTTTAATGACAACAAATGGAATTTTATTAAACAAAGAAAAGAATGTTAACAATATATTAAATTTAAAACCTGAAGTAGTAATTTCTCTTCAGGTGCTTGATACCAGCACTCATAAAGAAGCGAGAGGACTAAATTTAGATCTTGATAGATATGTAAAACCTATTATTGATTTTTGTATTAAAGCAAAAAATAATGATTTTAATGTTCAGGTGGATATTGGGTGCAATTACAATAGCAGATTTTCTTATTATTTTAAAAAAATGTTAGGCGTTTCAACAGGAGATCCATCTGTTCCAAGAGATGTAAAAACAACAATATCTAGATTAAGAGAAATTTTAAAAATGTTTTATGATGTTGCTGACGACGAGTATAAGGAAAAATCAAAAGCGTTGATTGACATCAAAGAGATTAAAAAAATATTTGATAAAGATTATGGCTCTCAAGAAGGGGTCAGCATATACAAAAATGTAAAAGTTAAGATGAGGTGTTTTTGGTATGGAAGAAAACAAAAAGAATATAAACCAATAAATAATAATTTTATCTGCAACACCAATAATCTTGGGATTTTAGCTGATGGACATATTGTTCCATGTTGTTTAGCTTACAACCAAGATCTTTCTTTAGGTAAAGTAAGCGACAGTTCCTTAAAAAGCATTCTAGAAAATAATAAATTTTTATATAATTTAAGAAAAAAAGGTGGAGAAAAACATATTAATTGTAAAAAATGCTTTGGTGAACCAACACACAGAGGAGTATTTGTAAAAAATTTATATTATGCGCTCCCTGAAACTATTAGATACTCTAAATTTGTAAGATTTTTTACAAGAATGTATTAAAGAAATTGTTAATTTTCTAAAATTAAAATATTTTAAACATATGAATAAAAAAAAAATAAAACTTGTAGCCGAGATTGGATGTAATCATATGGGTCAATTAGATTTAGCAAAACGTATGATTGATCAAGCAAAATTAGCTGGAGCTGACTATGTCAAGTTTCAAAAAAGGGATAACAAAACTTTACTTACTAACAAAGAATATTATGGAAAACATCCAGTACCTCATAACTCTTTTGGCAAAACTTATGGTGAGCATAGAGAACACTTAGAATTTAGTTTAAATCTTCATAGAGAACTATTTAATTACTGTAAAAAGAAAAAAATTAAATACGCATGCTCAGTTTGGGACGTCAATTCAGCTAAACAAATTTCTAATGTATCTAAAGAATATATAAAAATACCATCAGCAACAAATTTAAATTTTCCGGTATTGAATTATTTATGTAAAAAATATTCTGGTGATATTCATATATCTACAGGCATGACTTCAGAAAAGGAAATTGATGATATATTTCAATTTATAAAAAAGAGAAAAAGACTTAAAAGTTTGGTTTTTTATTCATGTGTTTCTGCTTACCCAGCAGAAGTAAAAGATGTTTGCTTGTTGGATGTAACAAAGTTGATAAATGAATACGGAAAATATATTAAAGAAATTGGGTTTTCAGGACACCACAGAGGGCTTTCTATAGATAATTGTACAGTAGCTTTAGGAGCAACCTGGGTAGAAAGACACTATACCTTTGATAGAACAGCAAAGGGAACAGATCATGCGGCTTCATTAGAATTTGAAGGATTAGGAAAGTTAAGAAATAGACTTAATGAAACATTATCAGCTTTAAATTACAAGCCAACAAAAATTCTTAAATGTGAAAAATTTCAGAGATCGTATTTAAAAAAACTTAAAACTTTTTAATTAACTCAAAAACACAAGCAACAGCTCACCGGTCTAATAGAGTTTCTGCGCCGAAGATGTAACGGGGCTAAAATCATGTACCGAATCTGTGGATGTATAATTTCTTCGGAAATTATACGTGATAAGATAAAAAAAGCCTGCATTTCTGCAGGCTTTTTTTTATATTTAACAGTTGAGGAATTAATTTTCGTGTGTTAAATTTTTAAAATGAGGACTTTTTAAAAAGCCTCGTCTGGTTAAGTGAAACCAAAAACAATTTAGATTGTACCACAAAAATTATAAAGAGGAATAATAATGGACAGTGGTCAATATCTAGATAAAATAAAATTAAATCGTTGGTTAAATATAAGAAAAACCACTCTTAAAGAACTTAACAAACAACTAAAAAATAAAATTAATTTTCAAATTTCTTTAGAGAATTGTGAAAATTTAGATAGCTACGCTACTAATTTAATTGCAGATTTTTTAGAAATTTCATCATCAAAGTTAAAAAAAAAAAATAAAACTCCAATTTTTTTATATAGCTCAAAATCAGATATAGAAAAAACAAAAAGACCCATAAACAAAGATGGGATACATTTTTATAATTACTATACTTTGCCAACACCCAAAGGCTATGTTTCACCTGTACTTTTAGATATATTATGTCCTAAAGATAAACTACCAAAACTAAACAACGGCCATCTAGAGCCAGCAATAACTATTAGCCTAGGACCGTATGATATTTATGCTAGATTTGCAGATAAGCTTAATAAAAATACATGGGTAAAATTCAAAATTAACAAAGACCCAAAAACAAACTGGGTAGTTGGCTCAAGTTATTTTGAACCTTCGTTTTGCAAACATACTTATTCGCAAGCTGAGAATGGATTAGGGAGAATAATATCTTATACTACTAGATCTAATATCGAGAAGCTATGCATGGAAAAATTAAACATAAATTCTTACGACAATTTAATTAAAATAAATAAAAAAAAAAAAATTAATAGATTGTTGTTTAAATTAGAAATTGAGACTAAAGGATATTCAATTAAAGAAATATCAAAGAAAACAAAAACACCCTACAATAAGATTATCAATTTTTTTGAAGACGACAATCAATTATTAGAAAAAAAACATATTATTAAACTATGTAAATTTATTAACTCTGACCCAAATTTGTTTTTTGATAAAAAATTCAAAGAAGATTCTGTGGGTAAATTATATTTTGACTATAAAGATTCTATAAACACTATACGAAAATACAAATCGTATAAAATAGCATCTATAGCTAATTCAATGAGGTTTCCTGATCTGTCCGGATATTTTTTAAAAGTATTGAATTTAAAAAATTTTTCAATATTTGATTTATTTGATTCAAAATGTTCACACTATTTTGTAACTTCGGGAAGTATTAAAATTCACATTAAAGAGAAGAATAAAAACATAAGTAAAAAAATTAGTAACGGTGATTGTCTGTGGGTTTCCGCTTTCACTTATCACGGCTTTACAGGGAGCGGCTCTTTATTAAAAATTTCCGATGGGCAAAATATTAATTACCTTGATAAAGAAGATTTAACAAACACATACAATGTTAATAATTTTTTAAAAAGAGCGAAAAATGATACGACGAATTGGGGCTATGATGAAAAATGAAATAAAAAATAATAAAATTTTTAGTTTGTGGCTTATTGGACCTTCTGCAGCAGGCAAGACAACTATTTCTAAAAAAATTTATGAAAAACTCTCAATTAAATATAAAAGTTTAATATTATTAGATGGAGACCAAGTAAGAAACATATTTGCAAATGAATCCGGATACGATCCTGTTTCAAGAAGCAAAAATATAAGAAAATACGTTAGTATTGTGAATTGGCTAAGTTCCTTCAAGGCGTCAACGATTGTGGCAGCAATTAATGCATTTGAAAAAGATAGATATTTTAGCAGGCAAGAAATTCAAAATTACAAAGAAGTTTATTTGAAGTGTGATTTGCAAGAAAGAATCAAAAGAGACAAAAAAAAACTTTATTTACCTGCAATTAATGGAGAGAAAAAAAATGTTGTAGACGTAGATATACCTTTCGAAGATCCAATTAATTGCGATTTGAGAATTCAGTCCGATCTAAAGAGTCCAGATGAAATTGCAGAAAATATAATTCAAGGTTTAAAATATAAAAATGAAAAAAAATAAAATAGTCTATGTTCCGTTAGCAGTAGATATTTTACATTCCGGCCACTTAAACATAATTAATAAAGCAAAAAAATTTGGAAAAGTAGTTATAGGATTGTTATCAGATAGTGCAATATCTGAATATAAAACTATACCTTCCCTTGGATACAACGAAAGATATAAAATTGTTAAAAGTTTAAAAGACGTAAGTAAAATAATTAAGCAAGATACTTGGAATTATACTTATATATTAAATACTTTAAAACCAGATTATTTTATACATGGAGATGATTGGAAAGTAGGCATTCAAAAAGAAACAAGAAAAAAGGTAATTAATTTATTGAAAAAAAACAAAGGCAAGCTTATTGAAATTTCTTATACGAAAAATATTTCATCTTCCTCGATTAAGTCTAATTTGATTAGTTATTTAACTCCCACATCAAGAGTTTCTATACTTAGGAGGCTTTTAGAAAACAAAAAAATTGTTAGAGTTTTAGAATCTCACAGTCCTTTATCAGGGCTAATCGCAGAGAGTACAAAAATTGCAAAACAAAAAAAAATTTATGAATTTGATGCTATGTGGTCTTCTAGTTTAACAGACTCAAGTGTAAAAGGTAAACCAGACAATCAATCTTTAGATTTTTCCTCAAGATTTAGTGGTCTGGGAGATTTATTAGATGTAACGACCAAGCCTTTGATATTTGATGCTGACAATGGAGGCAGGCTGGAACATCTTTCATTTGCTGTAAGAACATTAGAAAGGTTAGGTGTTTCGGCAATTATGATTGAAGATAAAGTTGGATTAAAAAAAAATTCTTTGTTTGTAGATCAATCTAGCGCCAAACAAGATTCAATTAAAGATTTTTGTAAGAAGATTGATTTGATTAAAAAAGTTAGAAGTTCCGTTGATTTTTTAGTCGGAGCTAGAATCGAAAGTTTTATACTGGGTAAAGGTTTACAAGATGCATTAAAGAGAGCAAAAGCTTATTCAAATGCAGGAGCCGATATAATTTTAATTCATAGTAAGGAAAATAACCCAAAGGAGATATTCTCATTTTCGAAAATTTTTAGTAAGACTAAGTACTCAAAACCATTGGTGTCAGTACCATCTACTTACTCCAAAACCACAGAAGAAATGTTAATTAAAAACGGCTTTAAAGTTGTTATATACGCTAACCACATGTTGAGAGCGGCATACCCAGCAATGCAAAATGCTGCAGAAACTATTTTAAAAAATCAAAGATCGTTTGAATTAGAAAAAAAAATTAGTTCAGTTAAAGAAGTAATTAATCTAATTAAATAACAATGATATTTGTCGAACATTTACTAGATGTATTAAAAAAAAATAAAATTTCATTTTTTACTGGTGTGCCAGACAGTGTTTTAAAAAGTTTATCAATTTATTTGGATAAATTTAATAAAAAGAATCATCAAATAGCTGTAAACGAAGGAAGTGCTGTAGCAATAGGAATTGGAAATTATTTAGCCACAAGAAAACTAGCTTGTGTTTATATGCAAAATTCAGGATTAGGCAATGCAATTAATCCACTTATATCGATAGCTCACAAAAAAATTTATTCTATTCCTATGTTGCTTTTAATTGGCTGGCGCGGTGCTCCAAATTTAAAGGACGAACCACAGCACATGGTAAAAGGAAAGATCACAACTAAATTACTCAAATTATCCAATATAGATTTCTGCAAAGTAAAAGAAGGCAAAGATTTAAAAAAATTAAATAAGTTGATCAAGAAAGGAACCAAAGAGAAAAAAGTTGTAGCATGCTTGATAGAAAACAAAGTATTAGAAAATAAAAATAAAATAAAAATAAAAAAAAAGCTAAATTCTTTTATTAGTCGAGAAATTTTTCTAATTAATTTGCTCAAAAGTATTCAGAAAGATTCAAAAATAATTTCCACTACCGGACACACCTCAAGAGAATTAATGAAAGTACGTGACGAAAAAAAATTAAAAAAAGGTAAAGACTTTTATATGGTGGGGGGGATGGGGCATTCATTGTCAGTAGCAATTGGAATGAGCCTAAAATCAAAAAAACAAATTATCTGTTTAGATGGTGACGGATCTTTATTGATGCATATGGGCTCAATGTTTACTAACGGGCAAAAAAAAAAATAAACTTAAAGCATATTTTGTTAAACAATAATTCACATGAGTCTGTTGGTGGGCAAATTACAGGAGCTGAAAAAATAAATTTTAATTTACTTTCTAGAAGCTTAGGATATAGAAATTATTATCGTATTTCACACAATAGGGAAATTAAAAATGTTTTAAAAAAATTTTTAAAAAATAAAAAAACCTCATTATTAGAAGTTGTAACAAAATTAGAAAGTAATAAAAAAATGCCTAGGCCTAAAAATTTAATTAAAATTAAAAATAATTTTTTTCAAACATATAAATAAATGAAAGCAATCATATTAGCCGCGGGAAGAGGGACTAGAATATCTAAAATTACTAAAAAAAAACCTAAGTGCTTAATTAACATAAAAGGAAAATCAATTTTATCAAGACAAATATCTTTTTTAAAAAAACTGAAGATAAATAAAATTATAGTTATAAGAGGGTATAAGAAGAAATTTATAAATTATAAAAATATAAAATATATTGATAACAAAGATTTTAAAAAAAACGAACAATTAGGATCTTTATTGCATGCAAAAAGTGAGTTTAACGATGACATGCTAATTTCATTCTCAGATATAATTTATGACTTTAAAGTTTTAAAAAAAATTTTCCACTCTAGGAATGGAGAAATAATTCTGGGTATAGATAAAAAATGGAAAAAAAGATATGAGTTTAGATACGATCATCCCTATCAACAGGCAGATAAAATTCAGTTAGGTAAAAAGAATGAAGTTTTAAAAATAGGAAAAAGCTTAAAATTAAAAAAAACAGAGGCAGAATTTTTAGGAATATTAAAACTAACAAAAAAAGGTTGCAAAATATTTATGAAAAATTATTTAAAGATTAGTAAAAAAAAAATAAAAAAAATGCAAATACATGACTATTTAAATTTTTTGATAAAAAGAAATATAAAAATTAATTCATGCAACATCAAAGGTAAATTTATGGAGATAGATACATACAATGATTTCAAGTTAGCAAAAAAAATGTTTCATTAATAAAAGTTATATATGTTTAATTTTCAACCATCATCTAAACTGGATTTAAAAAAATTTATTGAGACTAAATATTTTAAAAAAATTTTAGTAATTGCAGGCTCCAAATCGTTTGCCCAGAGTGGGTTGAAAGAGTTTTTTTCAAGTCTAAAAGAAAAAAATATAAAATTTTTTTTTAAAAAAAAACCGTTTCCTGAATTTAAAGAATTATTAGAAATTGTTAAAGAAATAGAAATTTATTTACCTGATTTAATAATTGCCGCAGGAGGTGGCTCAGTTTTAGATTATGCCAAAATTGCTAATGTAATTGAATTAAATTCTAACATCAAAAGAGAGATAATTTCATCTGCTTGCAAACTAAAAAAAAAAAATAGAAAATTAATAGCTATACCGACGACTGCTGGTTCCGGAGCCGAAGTGACTGCGAACGCTGTAATTTATATTAATAATATTAAATATTCAATTGAGAGCAATCTAATAAAACCTGATTATTTTTTTTTAATTCCGGACTTTATACTCGGTGCTTCCAATAAAGTGAAAGCATCAGCTGGTTTTGACGCGGTAGCTCAAGCAATAGAATCTTTAATATCCAGAAAGTCGAATAAAGAGAGCGTAAATTATGCAACACAATCACTTAACCTTTCTCTTCAACACTTTATTAATTTTTTATCAAAACCAAATTATGAAAATACTTGTGGAATGGCGTTTGCTGCAAATCTGTCGGGAAAAGCAATTAGTATTTCAAAAACAACCGCACCACATGCTTTGTCTTATCCATTTACATCTACTTTTAATATTAGTCATGGTCATGCAGTTTCTTTAACTTTAAATCAGTTTATGAAATTCAATTACAAAAATCTTCATCATGCTGATTGTGACTTTAACCTCAAAGAAAGATTTCAAATATTATTTAATAAAACGAAAACTAAAAACATTGACGAATTTGATGCTTACTTTAATACCCTAAAGAAAAATGCGAATTTAGAGTGTGATTTCAGTAAACTAGGTATTGATATTAAAAAATTTATTCCAAAACTGATAGAAGAAACCAGTGAACAAAGGCTTAAAAATAATCCAATTAAGATATCTAAAGATATAATAAGATTTCTAGTATTAGACTCATAAAATAACATTGAACATTTTGCTATACCTTTAAAATATTCTATTAAATATTCAATCGAAAAAAATCTTAAACCAATTTTTATTGGAACGTTTCAAAACATAAATGACCATCTCACAGTTTTTAAAAATTATTTAGATAATAAAGAAATTGAAATTATAAAAAAAAATTTTATTAATAGAGATAATAAAGTTTTCTCAAGTTATGCGGCTTGCTTTCAAAGCGAAATTTTAATTGGTGTAGCCTCAACCCGGTTAAGAGAAAAGATTTCCTCTGGGTAAAAAATTAAAAAGAGATTTAGAAAAAGAGGAAATTGTTAATTGCCAAAACACGATATAGTAATTTTAATTCCGTGCTTTAATGAAGAAAAAACAATTTTGCGTGCTAGTAAAATGGCAAAAAACTTTGCTGATGTGCTTGTTGCTGACGATTCTTCTACAGACAATACAAAAGAAATTTTAATAAAAAATAAAATAAAATTCTTTTCTAATCGCATTAATCAAGGCTACGAGAAAAACCTAATTAATGGTTTTAAATATATTTTTTCAAATTTTAAAAAAAAAAAATACATTCTTACTTTTGATGCCGATGGAGAATTTCAAGCTGAAGGTATTTCAAAATTAATATCGTTAATAAAAAAAAAAAATTGGACGTAGTAATAGGCCAAAGATCAAAATTTAACAGATTTAGTGAAATCTTTCTTAATTATATTTTTTTTAAGAAATATAAAATTAAAGAACCAATTAGTGGTTTAAAAATTTATAAAGTAGAATTTTTAAAAAAAATTATTAAAAACTTATCTTTTTCAATGTTTTTAGTAGATATAGTTAGTCTATCAAAAAAAATGAATTTAAAAGTCAAAAATACTGAAGTATTAGTAAAAAAAAGACTAGACAAATCAAGAGTTGGCAATTATTTAATTTCTAATTTAAAGATACTTAAAATTATTTTCCAAGTAATAATATTTTAAACAATGAAAAAAATAAAAATAAAATTCGAGGATCAAAGTAAAAATTGGAATATTTGGGAAAATAAGAGTGAAATCGAACGAATCATTCAAAGAGTAAAAGGAACTTTACCGGAGATCGAGTGTGCTAAACAGTTAAGCCAAATAATTAAAAAGATTTATAAAAAAAATAATGTTTTAGATTTTGGATGTGCCGCAGGACATTTTTATCAAAGTTTGAGAAAGATTGATAAAAAAATAATTTATACTGGCTTTGACTCAACAAAATCATACATTAATTTTGCAAAAAAATATTTTACTAAAGATAAAAATGTTAGTTTTGATGTACAAAATATTTTTTCTCCCTCAAAAAAATATATTAATAAGTTTGACATAGTTTTTTGCTCAAACGTGCTTTTACATCTTCCGTCAATAGATCTACCACTTAAAAATCTAATATCTTGCTCTAAGAAATATTGTATAATTAGAACTTTAGTGAGTGACAACACCCACTTAAGTAAATTTTATCATACTGATAAAACAAATAAAAATAATATTTTAGACTCATTTCAATTTCAAAACACGTATAGCTATAATCTAATTAGAAAGAAAATAAAAAAAATTGGTAACTATAAAGTAAGTTTTATAAATGATAAATTTAATGGGCAAAAAATAAATAATGAATTTAAAAAATATAAAAAACAATATCCAGGTTTAACAAAGTTTATACAAAACACTCAAATTTCTGGTAGCAAAGTGTTTGAGTGAAAGTGGGCTATCATAGAAAAATAAATTTAATTGAAAAAAAATAAAAGAATTTTGATAGTTGGAGGAACTGGGTTTATTGGTTATTACTTAGCCAAAAAATGTCTTAGTAAAAAATGGATTGTTGTGAGTTTCTCAAAAAATTTTCCTAGAAAGATAAGATATCTTAAAAAAGTAAAATATTTAAAAGGTGATTTATCAAATAAAAAAGATTTTAAATTTCTTAATCAAACTTTTGACTATGTTGTAAATCTTGGCGGTTATGTTGATCATATAAATAAAACAAAAACTTATAACAGTCATTACAAAGGCTGCAAAAATTTAAGTAATTTTCTAATAAACAAAAATATAAAGTCATTTATACAACTAGGTAGTAGTGGAGAATACGGAAGAATTAAATCTCCCCAAAAAGAAAGCTTGGTTGGAAATCCAAAATCAATTTACGCAAGAGCTAAATTTTTAGCTACTAAACATTTAATAAAATTATATAAAAAGAGAAAATTTCCTGTCACTATACTCAGACTTTATCAAGCTTATGGCCCCAAACAAGATATTAATAGATTTATCCCTATAACTATTAACGCTTGCATTAAAAAGAAAATATTTGACTGTAGTGATGGAAAACAATTTAGAGATTTTGTTCATGTTGAAGATGTAGTCACAGCTATAATAAAATCTATTGAAAGTCTAAAAACAAAAGGAGAAATTTTAAATATTGGTTCAGGTAAACCAAAGAAGATCAAAGATATTATTAATTATTTAGTAAAACGTCTTAAGGGAGGAATACCAAACTGGGGAAAAATTAAGTTAAGAAAAGGTGAAATAATTAAAATATATCCAGATATAACAAAGACAAAAAAAATTTTAAAATGGTCACCAAAAATTAAATTTAAAAAAGGTTTAGAAGATACTATTAAATATTATGAAAAAAATAAAACAAATTGGCTTAAATGCAAAAAAATATGGAGCCAAGATAATTGATCGGCCGATAAAATTGGCTACGAGCACCGCATTGTCTGACCAAGCAGTTTTGCACACAATTAAATCAATAGAAAATCAAATAAAATTTGATCATGTTCTATATTTGCAAGCTACCTGCCCATTAAGAGAAAAGAAAGATGTCGATAAAGCAATTGAATTATATTTAAAAAAAAAAGCTGACTGTTTATTTACAAGTGTAGAACTGCATTCACATATGTGGAAGTATAAAAAAGATTTAGTTGAACCCTACCATAATAGCTTCAAATTTATAGGAAACAGAAGTAAGTCTAAAATAAATGTTATAGATAATGGCTCATTTTATATTACAAATAAAAACTTTATAATTTTCCAATTAACGGAATATGTAGTCTTCAGGATTGCAATTATGAGGCATTTGAAAAAAGAGTAAATAATTTGTTAAGTATGTCCGAGAAAGATTTTCAGTTAAAAATTGAAGAAAAACCAAGCTATGTAATGAAATTTGATCAAGATATGCCAACATCAGAAATATTAAAAAGAAAACTCCATGATTTTGGAGTTTTAACCGATTCAGAAAAATGAGCGAAGCCTATTTTTTAACTAGTTTCACAAATGCAATTAATTTAGCTAATTCTAATCAAATAAATTTAAATAAAAAAAAATTATTCATAATCACTGATAAATTAAGTATTTCAAATTACCTAAAAAAAGAAAATATTAAAAACGTTATATGTTTCGACGAAAAATATTTAGGATTGAAAAGAAAAAAAAGCTTCATTAAGCACTACAAATATTTTGATAAATTATTACATAATTTGGGAAATAAAAATAAAATTCAATTTAAAAATATATATTTAAATTCTATTTTTAATACTTTTGCGTGCGATCTTCCCAGATTATATGCTGGAGTAAGATTTTTATTAGGAGCTTTAGACGATTTAGTTTACAAAAAAAAAGTTAAAAAAGTAGTGTACTTTAACGATCTTGAACATCTTTTTTTAAAAAAAATATTTTATTTTAAAATATTTGAATGGTATTTCGAAAAAAAGAAAATAGAGTTCGTGCTTTTTAAAAAAAACAATTTATTAAAAAATAATTTTATAAGTAAGCAAACATTATTATCAAAATTAATTTTTGTTTTTCAAGAATTTAATTTTAATCTCTTAAAAATTAAAATAAAAAAAAATTTAAGTAATATTTTATTTTTTTATAGTAAAAAAAATATTATTATTGAACCAGCTCATGATTTAAATTATTCCAACTTTAATCTAACTAATACAAAATTTGTTGAATTAAATCGTATATTATTAAATAAGTATAACTTAATATGCAAAACAACTGATAGTTTTGAACAAGAAAAATTTAAAAATTTAGATGATATTTTTATATCGTACATTCTCAATATTAACTCAACTCTTAAGAATTATTTATTAGAAACAAAAAAAATATTAGAACAAAAAATAAATCTTAATGAAGTACAAAAAATTTATTGGGGTCTATCTCCAAATTATTTACTTAGAAATTTAGTAATTTTTCTAAAAAAAAATAAAGAAATTTATGGTGTACAACATGGAGGATCCTATTTTGTCACCGAAAAAGATATTTTACACAGAAGTTCTGATTATTTATTTTGTGATAAATTTTTATCTTATGGAACTAGTAGAAATTTTAATAAGAAAAAATATTTAAAAAATACTAAGCTTTTAAATATTGGCAGTTTAAAAGAATCTTATAATACTAAAATTTTAAAAAATATTAAAAAAAATAATAAAAAAATTTTATATATTCCAACAGAGTTGAATTATTTTTTTAAACCGGATTTTCAATCGTCACAAACTGAACGATTAAAATACCAAGTTCAAATATGTGCTATTTTGAATAATCAAAAAAATTACAAGCCTTATATAAAAGTATTACCAAATTCTTTTTTTAAAAAAAATAAGTACAATTATACAAACCTTGAAATAAATCCAATACATTTGGAGATAAGTAAATTTAAAAATCTAAATATTAATCAAAACACCCTTTTAACTGCTGTAAAAAAATTAAAACCAAAAATTATTATATGTGATTTTTTTACTACCTCTGTGTATGAGCTTTCGAATTCAAACTCTGAAATAATTTTATTAGTAGATAAAATAAATAAGCCTAAAAAAGACGTGCTTAAATCTCTTAAAAAAAGATGTTATATAATTAGTTCTCCTAATGAAATTAATTCAACTATAAAAAAAATTAATTCAAATAAAATAAATAAAGAAAATGATGATTTTTACGAATTATTCTACAAAAATAAAAAAAATTTCTTCATTTAAGATATGCAGTATATAAATTATAAAAATAAAAAGAAAATTAAAATCTTATCAATTTTAAAATTTTTACAAAATCGTATAGTTATATAATTATGAAATTAAAAACAGCAGTAGTTTTATGTGGAGGAAGAGGTACAAGACTTGGTTCAATAGGTAATAGATTACCAAAAACTCTTATTAAAATAAAAGGTAAACCAATAATATGGTATATTATTAAACATCTTCAAAAAAATTCTATAAATCATTTTATTTTACCTGTTGGATACAAAGGCTCTATGATTAAAAGGTATTTTAAAGATAATAAAGAATTTAATAAAATTAAAATTGATATAATCGAAACTGGTAGAAACACTTCTATATCTAAAAGAATATTTAAAATAAAAAATTATATTGAGTCAAAAAATTTTATATTGCTAAATGGTGATGCAATATTTATGTTTAATATAAAAAAATTTTTTCAAAACCACATAAAAAAAAAAAATTTAATTACATTTTTAGGTTGTGAAACTAACTTAAGTTATGGAGTTGTCGGCGTTGAAAAAGGAAAGGTAAAAAGTTTTGAGAGAGATAAAAATTTCTTTGCTGTAAAAATGAAAACAAAAAAAGACTTCACAGGTTATATTTACTCTGGAATATCTATAATGAATATCACTATTCTCAAAAATAAATTTAAAAACTTTTCTAATTTTGAAAAGCAATTTTATCCATTAGTAATAAAAAAATATAAATCAGGTTTAGAAATTATTGATGGTTTGTGGTACTCAATAGACAGTCAAAAAGATTTTGATTATTTAACGAAAAAAACAGATAACTTTATTGAATCTAAATTAAAATTATTACGAAAAAAACTATCTTAATGAATAAAAATTTTTGGAAAAATAAAAAAGTTTTAATTACCGGGCATACGGGATTTAAAGGAAGTTGGATGACACTTATTTTATCTGATTTAGGGGCTAAAATAGCTGGATATGCATTAAACCCTATTGAAAAACGTAATTTATTTGATGATCTAAATCTTACAAAATACTTAACGAATGACTATAGAGATAATATTTTAAATTTTAATAAAATTAAAAGAGTTATAAATAATATTAAACCCCACATAATTTTTCATCTTGCTGCACAATCTAGTGTTCTTGCGAGTTATAAAAATCCAAAAGATACTATTAATGTTAATGTAATGGGAACAGCTAATTTACTAGAGGCCTCAAAACAATGTAAATCACTTAGGTCATTTGTAATTGCTACTACTGATAAAGTTTATCTTAATTTAGAAAAAAAAATACCTTTCACAGAAAATAGTAATTTAGGTGGTCATGATATTTATAGCGGCAGTAAAGCAGCAACTGAAATAATTACACAAAGTTATAGAAAATCTTTTTTTCAAAATAATAAATGTAATATAGCTACTGTCAGAGCTGGAAACTGCACTGGAGGTGGTGATTGGACTAAAGATCGTATTGTTAAAGATTGCGCAGAAAATTTCCTAAAAAATAAAAAACTTACAATTAGATATCCAAATGCTACTCGACCTTGGCAACATGTTATGGAACCTATTTTTGGTTATATAAAACTTTCTGAAAAACTTTTTAATAATAAAAAGTATTCAGGTGCTTGGAATTTTGGACCAAGAAAAAAAAATAATTTAAAGGTTATAGATGTAGCTAGATATGGAAAGAGTTTTTTAAAATCCAGTTCTTTGATAAAAATTAAAAGAAGTAAATTATATGAATCCACTAATCTTTCACTTAATAGCAGTAAATCTTTGAAGTTACTTAAATGGAAAACAAGAATGGACGCAAAACAAGCATTAAGTTTATCTTTTGAATGGTATAAATTTTTTTATGAAAATAAATCTAAAATTAAAATTAAAGAATTTACTTTCAAACAAATAAATTATTACAAAAAAATTTTAAAAAAGGCTAATCATGAAATGTAGAAATTGTAAAAAGACAAAATTTGATAAAATAATTAAAATTGGCTCGCAACCTATTAGTAGCAGAACCTATACATCAAAAATTAAATTAAAAAAATATCCACTTGATCTGTATAAATGCAAACATTGTAAACTTATCCAGTTATCAAGAGTTGCACCCGCTAAAGACATGTATGGATCTGGTTATGGTTACTGGACAGGGTTAAGTCCTTTAATGATTAACCATATGAAAAAAAAGGTGAAAAAATTAAATATTTCAAATCAATTAAAAAAATTTTCCGGAGTTTTAGACATAGGTTCAAGTGATCCAACTTTTTTGAATTTATTGAGAAAAAGTAAAAATAACTTAGATCTATTTGCTATAGACCCATCTTCAGCTAAATTTAAAAAAAGTTTTACGCAAAAAAAAATAAATTTAATTGTTGATTATTTTTCTAAAAAAAAAATAGATGATTATTTAAAATTAAAAAATATTCCATTGAAAAAGTTTTCGTTAATAACTTCTTTTGCTATGTTTTACGATATCGACGACCCAAATTCTTTTTGCAATGACGTTAAGAATATGCTTGAAAAGAACGGTATTTGGATAGTCGAATTTTCATATTTCCCATTGTTACTGAAAAATTTAACATATGATCAAATAAATCATGAACATGTTACTTATTATACATTAACAACTTTGAAAAATATTCTTAATAAAAATGGTCTAAAAATATTAGACATTAATTTTAATGATATAAATGGTGGTAGCGCAGAGGTAACAGTTTCTAAAAATTCTAGCAAACACAAACCATCAAAAGAAAAAATTAACTCAATTCTAAAAGAGGAAAGTTTTATAAATTTTGAATCTTATAAAAAATTTAATTTAAGATTAGAAAATGTAAAAAAAGTTGTAAATAACTTTCTTGAAAATAATAAAAAAGTTATAGGTTATGGTGCTTCAACTAAAGGAAATATAATTTTAAATCATTGTGGAATTAAGTCAGATAAAATTAAAAATATATGTGATGGAAATATTCAAAAAATTGGCCAATACACACCAGGTTCAAATATTAAAATTATTACAAAAAAAAGAATGAGAAAAATGAGACCCGATTATCTCTTTGTTTTAATCTGGTCATTCAGATCGGAAGTAATAAAACAGGAAAAAAAATTTCTTTTAAGTGGAGGAAAGTTAATTTTTCCTCTTCCAATATTTCATATTATTGATAAAGATAATTATAAGTATTACCTAAATGAAAATTTAAATAGTCTTGGTTATAGTATTTAAAACTCTATGAAAAATTTAAAAGTAAGACTTTCAACTCCAACTGTTAATCATCTTGAATTAAAAGAAATAAAAAAAATTTTTAATAATTCATGGCTTGGTTATGGACCTAAAGTAGGTAAATTTGAAAAGGCCTGGTGTAATTATTTTGATGTAAAGCACTCAATCGGAGTCAACTCTTGTACTGCAGCTCTTCACTTGTCTTTAGCAGTTAATAAATTTAAAAAAAATAAAAAAGTGTTAGTTCCTGCTATGACTTTCAGCGCCTCTGCTGCATCAGTTTTATATTGTGGACTAAAACCAATATTTGTCGATATTGACCCAAAAACTCTTGTAATGAGTTTTGAAGATCTTAAAAAGAAATATACCAAAGATTGTGTTGCTGTTATTGCTGTTCATTTTAATGGCCAACCTTGTGAAATGGAAAAAATTGTCCCTTGGGCTAAAAAAAAAAAATTAAGAGTTATTGAAGATTGCGCCCAAACTTGTGGTGGTAATTATAAGGGAAAAAAACTTGGTACTTGGGGAGATTTTGGTTGTTTTAGTTTTCAAGAAATTAAAATAATGACTTCAGGTGGCGATGGAGGCATGATTACAACCAACCATCAAAAATTTGTTAAAGATTTAAAAACTTTAAGTTATCATGGATGGGACCAAGATCCTCTTGTTAGACACAAAAAAAGCTTGCAAGGAAATACATCAAAGCATTGGAATTATTCTATTACTAAACTAGGATTTAAGTACAATATGACTGATTTAATGGCTACAATTGGAATGATTCAATTAAAAAAATTAAAATATTTTAACTTTAGAAGAACTCAAATAATAAAAAATTACTTAAAATCTTTAAATGATTGCAAAAATTTATCACCTGCATTTCCATATAAGTTTAACAACTCCTCATATTGGATGTTTACTTTGAGATGTAAAAAACGTGATGAATTAATAGACTATCTTAAATCAAAAAAAATTGCCACAACAGTATATATAAAACCGCTTCCTTTACATCCGTTGTATAGAAAATACAAATCTAATATAAAGAATTCTCTTAAAATTTGGAAAGAACTTTTAACAGTTCCCACCTATCCAAATATGAGCAAGCTACAATTTAATTATGTAATTAAACACATTAAAGAATTTGATAAAAAATTTTAATCAATGATTAAACTTGCTCACAATACAATTGAAGATAAAGATTACAAAATTTTAATAAATTTTTTAAAAAAAAAAAGTTATTTAAATCAGTCAAAGGTTACAAAACAATTTGAAAAAAATTTTTCAAAAAAAATAAATTCAAAATTTTCAGTTTTTGTTAATTCCGGCTCATCTGCAAATTTACTAATAGCTCAAACTTTATTGGAAGGTAATTTTTTAAAAAATAAAATAGTTATTCTGCCATCTGTATCCTGGGCAACAACAGTAAGTCCATTTATTCAATTGGGCTATAAGGTTCTGCTATGTGATTGTGATAAAAATTCTCTAGGAATAGATCTGAAACATTTAGAAAAACTTTGTAAAAAGTTTAATCCAGGTTTATTAGTGGTAGTAAATGTTTTAGGACACTCAAATAATTTTAAGAAAATTTCACAACTAAAAAAAAAATATAATTTTAAATTAGTTGAAGATAATTGTGAAAGTTTGGGAAGTAAATTTAAACATAAAAAACTCGGTACTTTTGGAATAGCCTCTTCTCATTCTTTTTATTTTGGTCATCACATTTCCACGATTGAAGGTGGAATGGTATCATCTCCAAATAAAAAATTTTACAATATATCATTGGCTGTAAGAGGACATGGATGGTCGAGAGATATGCAAGAAGACTATAAAAAAAAATTAGAAAAGCAATATGGCATTGATGAATTTAAATCTTTTTTTACGTTTTACTATTCTGGTTTAAACGTTAGATCTACGGATTTAAATGCCAAATTAGGAATTGAACAGCTTAAAAAAGTAAATAAAATTTCACTTAAGAGACATAAAAATTTTAATTTATATAAAAAAAATTTAAAAGATTTTTGGTGCCAAAAAAGTGACTTAAATTTAATTTCAAGTTTCGGTTATGCTACATTTGTTAAGAATAGAGTGCAGGTATACAAATATTTGAAATCAAAAAAAATTCAAACTAGACCCTTAATTTGTGGAAACATGGGTCAACAACCATTTTTAAAAAAAATTAAATTTAACAACAAAGATTTAACAAATGCCAAATTAGTAGATAAATATGGAATTTATCTTCCCAATCATGCAAATCTTAATTCTCAAGATATAAATTATGTCACTAAAGTTTTCAAATCAATTGCAGTACCCTTTAAATTTTAATTAAATTTATGTCTGTATCAGTGTGCATACCTACTTATAATAGACCACATAATTTGATAAATTGTTTAAATTCTCTTTCACTTCAAACGAATCCTAATTTTGAAGTATGTATTTCTGACAATTGTTCTGATGAAAATATTGAGAAACTAATTGAACCATACAAAAAAAAGCTAAATATTAAATTTTCAAAAAACAAGGAGAATCTTGGTGCGGCACTTAATTTTTTGAAAGTAGCTTCTATGGCAGAAAAAGAATTTATTTGGTTTATAGGTGACGATGATCTGTTAGTACCAAATGCAATAGAAGAATTATTAAAATTAATTAAGAAAAATTCTGAGTGTGAATTTTTTTGGATTAATTCTTATCATTTAGACTTAAATTATCTTAAAAAGTTCAATCATCCGTTTGATACAGCCAATTTACCAGAAAAAATGAATACTTTATCCTTTTTAAAAAAAGATCAAAAACTTATGTTTTTTGATTTAATAAGACATAAAATTGCTTTTGATTACCTTCTAGGAGTATTTGTATGTGTTTTCAAAAAAGAAGGATGGGAAAAAAATTTACATATAATAGATTACAATATGATTAAAGATAAAAAATCTTGGTCTAATTTTGAAAACACCTGTTTTCATATAAAAATATTTTGCGAAGCATTTAAAAATTCTCATTCCTATTTTTACTCAACACCTTTAAGTGTAAATTTATATGGAGTAAGGGAATGGAAAAATTTATACCCTTTAGTTGAAATTGTTAGGATACCTGAAGCGCTTGATTATTACCGAAGCAAAGGATTAAATTTTTTCCAGTATGTTTATGAAAAAAATTATTCTTTACGAAATTTTTTTAATTATTTTTTTAGGATTTATTTAAATGGTGAAAAAATGGGATTAAAGTATATAAACTTTAAAAAGCATTTTTTAAAAAATTTAATTTTTCCAAATTCATGGCTATCAGTTGTATATTTTATTATGAGAAAAACTTTTAAAATAATGAGGTTTAAATGAAGATTCACAATGTAAAAATTACTCCTTTAAAAATAATTTCAGACAATAGAGGTAAAGTAATGCAAATGCTTAGAAGCGATGATAAAGTGTTTGAAAAATTTGGTGAAATTTATTTTTCCACAATTTTTCATAATAAAATTAAGGCCTGGCATTTACATAAAGAGTCCGCTTTAAATTATGCCTGCGTGAAAGGTAGCGTAAAATTAGTTCTTTATGATGATAGAGAAGAAAGTAAGTCTAAAGGCGTTATACAAGAGATAGTTATGTCTCAAGAAAATTACTCTCTTGTAACTATTCCAAACAATATTTGGAATGGTTTTAAAGGACTTGGTGAAAATGAATCAATCATAGCAAATTGTTTAACTATTCCCCACAATGAAAAAGAAATGGTTAGAACAGATCCTTATAACAGTACAATAGATTACGATTGGAAGTAAATGAAGATTTTATTGTTAGCCGCTGGTGGACGAGCTGGGGCAGATTTTTTTCATTCCTTACTTGATGATCATTCACAAATTTTGCAATTCCCAGGATATCTTAGAGTAAATAAATTAGCTTCAATTTTTAATTATGATTCTTCAGATAAAATTGCAAAAGCTTTTATTAAATCTTATCCAGAATTTTTTGACTCAAGGTATGAAAAATTTGAACGATGGCATAGGTTAGGTCCAAATAAAAATAGATTTTTTAAAATAAATAAAAAAAAATTTATCAATTCCTTTGTAAATATTTCTAATATTCAAAAAAACTATAGTAGAATTAAAATCATAGAAAATTTACATAAAGCTTATTTTGTCGCTAAAGGAAAAAAAATAAGAAAAAATAAAATTTTATTTATTCATACTCATTTATTGTCTTGGACTAGGCTATTCATAAATCTTACGCAATTAAAAAAATTTGAAATAATTCATACTATCAGACATCCATTAGCTTCGATAAACTCTCCTCTAAAAACTTGGCTTTCATATGAAAATGGTAGTAATTTTTTTTCAAAAGATTTATATTATCAACTTGATACCGTATGTAATTGTATAAGTGATTTAAAAAAATTAAATAAGGTACACATAATTCAATTAGAAAAACTTCACTTAGATAATTTAAAAGTTATGAAAAATTTTTGTGAAAAGTTTAATTTAAAATATGAAAAGTGTTTGAGCAGATCGACTAAAAATAGCCTAAAATGGTGGGGAGATGTTGCGAGCAAAAAATGGCTTTCAGGAACAAATAAGAATTTTAAATTATCAATTGAAGAAAAATATTTTTATTCAAGAGATTTAATTTTTTTTCAGTTTTTGACAGAAAATATCATTAAAAAATATAATTATGATTTTTTTTTTGAAAAGAAAAAAATTTACTTAAACTACCTTCCTATGAAATGTGAAATTTTGGTATGGAAGAATACCTTTAAACATTTATTTTATAAGGGTTTTAGATGGAAACACCTAATATCTATCCCTTTTTTTTACTTTAAAAGAATTTTGTTATTAAATAAATTTTTTGTTGGTGAATCAGAAAAATTTTTGCCAAATTCTATAAAATAAATTTTTTTATAAAAAATAATGGATTTTTAAAAATGAAAGTTGTAATTTTATGTGGTGGTCTAGGTTCACGATTGGCCGAAGAGACGAAATTAATCCCAAAACCAATGGTAAAAATTGGAAAGAAACCGATTATCGACCATATAATAAATATTTATAAAAAATATGGCTTCGATGATTTCATCCTAGCTACAGGCTATAAGAATAAAATTTTAAAAAAATATTTTGCAAACAAAAAAAAAATAAACTGTATTTATACAGGTAAAAATACACTCACAGGAGGTAGATTGTTAAGACTAAAAAAACATTTTAAAAAAAATGAAAATTTTTTACTTACGTACGCAGACGGTCTTACAAATCAAAATTTAAGCAAAGTTGTAAAATTTCATTTAAAACACAAGAGAATTGCGACACTCACCTCTGTTAAGCCCCCTGCGAGATTTGGAGAATTAAAAATAATTGGCAATAGAGTAAAAACATTTAAAGAAAAGCAACAACTACAGAATAATTGGATTAACGGTGGTTATTTTGTTTTCAATTCAAAAATCTTCGACTTTATTTCAGGAGATGAAGTAATGCTTGAAAGAGAACCATTTCAAAAACTTACAAAATCTAAAAACTTGATGGCGTATAAACATTATGGTTTTTGGCAGTGCATGGACACAATGAGGGATAAAAATTTATTAATTAGATTGATTAAAGAAAATAAAGCTCCATGGCTAAAATTAAAATCATAATAATCGGAGGAACTAGTTTTTTAGGATATCACCTTGGAAAAAGATGTTTAAAAAAAAATGGAATGTGACAGTTTTTTCATTAAATAGTCCAAAAAGAAAACGTCATTTAGGTAAGAAAGTAAATTACATTAAGGGTGATATTTCAAAAATTAGTGATTTAAAAAAAATAAAAAAAACTTTGATTACGTCGTTAATTTTGGAGGATATGTTAATCACACAAATAAAAGAGAAGTTTATAATTCGCAGCTTATTGGCTGCAAAAACCTAGTAAAAATTTTTTTAAAAAAAAAAAATAAAATTATTTTTACAAATTAGTAGCGGTACTGAGTATGGTGATATTAAGCCCCCACATAAAGAAAATATGATTTGTAGACCTCAAACTGTCTATGCAAAGGCAAAAAATCTAGCTACAAAATTTTTAATTAAAGAACAGCTGAAAAAAAAATTTCCTTGTGTAATAGTAAGGTTGTATCAAGTTTATGGTAAAAACAGGATGCTAATAGAATTATACCTTTTATAATTAAATCTTGCTTAGATAAAAAAACCTTTCCTTGTTCTGATGGAAAACAATACAAAGATTTTATTGAAGTAGAAGAAGTCATTAATGCAATATTTAAAATATTTAAATTAAATATAAATGGAGAGGTTGTAAATATAGGCTCAGGTAGAGCTATATAAATAAAAAAGATAATAAAATTTATTTGTAAAAAGATAAAAACAGGCACTCCAGAATTTGGAAAGATTAAAATTAGGAATGAAGAAATTAATAAATACTACCCAAGTATTAAAAAAGCACACTATTTATTAAACTGGTCACCAAAGTTAAATTTTCAAAAAAAAGCAATACAAGAACTATTCAGAAAAGCTTCATTTATACGAGATAGAGTTGGAGAGTATGAAAATATATTTTCGGATACAAAAATAGATTTATCCTCTAGTCTTTCAAAATCTCACAGGCCCAAACATTTCTTAGTACTTTATTACAAGGAAAAAATAGAATCATCAAGCTGAAGTTTTTTATTTTCGCAAAATAGTAAAAATATTGAATGTAAAGTACTCTTCTAAAAATTTAAACTTACTCAAAAACTTAAAAATAAATGAAATTTTGTTACTAGACATATTTTTTTTTAAATAGTCTATTTTAAATTTAGAATTTTGAAAAATATTTAAATATTCATTTAAAGAATACATGTTTAATCCAAGTTCTTTAATTGAATTTATATTAGAATTATTTTTCTTATTTATACGTTTAATAATTAAAGATCCAGGCAATAGTAAATGAAACCAAGGAAGTACAGAAAAGGTTCTGCCATGATCACCATTGAAAAAATTATAAAGAGGTCCAAAGCCAGAATAAACTTTTCCATTTTCTGCCAATAAGTTATGCATTGAATTTAAGACTAAATCTAAATCTAAAACATGTTCAAACGTTTCTTTAGAAATTATAATATCAAATTTAAGATTTGAATCCCATGTGTTAATATCTATTAGTTTAAATTCTATAATATCTTTATATTTTTCATAATTAGTTGTTAAATTTTTATTAGCGAATTCTATATAATTTTTATTTAAATCTATTCCAATTATTTTTTTTGGTTTATATTTTGCTGCATACAATGTTAAAGCTCCATGACCACATCCAAAATCTAATATTGTTTTACCCTCAAAATCTGGAGGACTGTCGAATCTTTCCCAAAAATAATCTAATCTTTTTACCTCATTAAGAAAATAGTTTTGGTCATTTTTTTTCATAGCTTAGAATTTCTGTAGATTTTAATTTTTTAAAGAATGAATAAACTTTTTTCAGAAATAAAAAAATAATCTCTATGTTTAACAATATCTTATAGTTCAAACCTAGTCCCATAGCATTTAAGCTCCCTAATGCTAGGGTTTTAGTAACACGTGGAAATTTATCTGATTGAGTTTGAAAACAACCGTTAACGGTTAACGTATCAAATCCAAATTCATTTTTAAAAATAAAAAATAAAGAATCACTGTGCATTGAAATATCATAATTTTTATTTTGCGTTTCATTTAGTCCGTTAAATATTGAAAATTTATAATATTTTTTGACTTTGATTTTGACCCCTCTGGATGAGCTCATCAGTGTATAGTATTGAACTATTATGATTCCTTATACTGTAAATGTTTGTGGGTATCATTAAAAGATTCAACTTTTGAATCCAAACTGGGTCCTACTTATTTTACGTAAGCACAGAAGGAGCAACGCCGAAGGCGTTGCGACTGTAGCTGCAACAGCAGCTACATAAGTAAGTTGCCGACTAGGCGGCGCGGTTTTAAACTGTTGTAGTAATAGCGTTTAAAGATTCATAGACGTGTGTGGATTCCATTCGTAGACCAAAATGAATCCGTGTAGCACTCTGAAATTTTCGTCGCTGTACGATGCTTAAAATGCGAAATGTTTAAGAAAATAAACAAAGCAATTACTTATTTTTTTGTTTTTGTATTTAATTAAATAACTTAAAATAAAACTACGATAATGCTTGGTAATTTGAATCTTAATGACAATATCGTTGCTTCATAGTTGCAGTGGATTCAGTGCTGTGTTATTATTGTTGTAGTTAAAGAAGAGTGTGTTGTTACTGATGCATTGACATTGAGTTGGTAGCAAGTGCGATCCTTGCTGGTCCCACCAAATAATTAAATCACAATAAATTAAAGGCTATTATAAGATAATTGACCTTTACATAAATCTACAAAAACACTATAAACCAGATGCCTGGTAATTATTGCGAAGGGGCCACACTCGATCCCATACCGAACTCGGAAGTAAAGTCCTTCAGCGCCAATGGTACTTCGTCTTAAGACGCGGAAGAGTAGGACGTTGCCAGGCTTTAAAAATTATGAAAATAGCAAGTTCACTTAAATCATTAAGAAAAAGAGATCTTAACTCTAAGATCGTTAAGCGTAGAGGAAAAATTTACGTAATAAATAAAAAAAATCCTAGATATAAAGCTCGTCAAGGTTAATTAAATGGACGATCAAGAGCACAAAAATACTTGGAATGATTTTACTAAGTTTGTTTTGGTTGGAACAATAGCAATAATTTCACTTTTAGTAATTTTAGCCATAACACTACTTTAAGCTTAAAATTTACAATTTTAAAAAAATGATAGTTGGGTCTATAAAAGAGAACGTTAATTTAGAAAAGAGAGTTTCAATTACTCCCGAAACTGCTAAAAATATTGTTGCTTTAGGTTTAAGCGTAAATCTAGAAAAAAATTATGCTGTTCATTTAGGTATCGAAGACAAACAATACGAGGAAACTGGAGTAAATTTTTATAACAGTTCAAAAGAAGTAATCAATAATTCTAGTTTAATATTGAAAGTCAATTGCCCAACTGACGAGGAAACTAAAGCTCTAAAAGAAAATACTATTCTTATTGGAATTTTTAACCCATTAAAAAATCAGGACAAACTTAAAGAAATATCAAAAAAAAATATAAATGTTTTTTCGCTAGAACTTTTACCACGTATCTCAAGAGCCCAGTCAATGGATGTTCTTTCTTCACAGTCTAATTTAGCTGGATATAGAGCAGTAATAGAATCTATTTATGAATTTGAAAAAGCAGTTCCTATGATGATGACAGCTGCAGGGACAGTACCGGCAGCCAAAGTATTAGTTATCGGAGCAGGTGTTGCCGGACTACAAGCTATTGCAACAGCTAAAAGACTAGGAGCTATAGTATCAGCAACAGATGTTAGAGCTTCTTCAAAAGAACAGGTAGAAAGCCTAGGGGGAAAATTCTTAATGGTAGAACAAGAAGAAAATTTAGAAACTGCAGGTGGTTACGCAAAAGAAGCCAGTGAAGAATTTAAAAAAAAACAAGCCGATCTTTTAAAAGAAGCAATGATTAAAAACAACATAGTAATTTGCACAGCCCTTATACCCGGGAGGCCCGCACCAAGAATTTTAAACGAAGAACTTGTAAAATTAATGAAGCCAGGTTCAGTTATATATGATTTAGCAGCTGAACAGGGTGGTAATTCAGCTTATTCAGAAGTTGACAAAATTAATATCATTAATGGAATAAAAATAATTGGCATTAAGAACTTAATGAATAAATTGCCATCAACAGCCTCAAGTCTATATGCCAAAAATTTGTTTAGTTTTGTAAGAAATCTTTATAGTAAAGAAAAAAAAGAATTTAACATTAACTTAGAAGATGAAATTATTTCTAAAACATTAATTAAAGAATAAAATTATGGAAATTGATCCTTTTATATTTAGACTTAGTATTTTTATCCTTTCAATATTTATAGGATATTTTGTTGTTTGGAATGTTACACCATCTCTCCATACTCCTTTAATGTCTGTAACTAATGCAATTTCTTCAGTAATAATAGTTGGTGCTATCATTGCATCTTTTAGCTCTTTAGATGGAAGCAGTATATCTTTTTCAAACATATTAGGATTCGCTGCAGTTACCTTAGCTGCTATTAATATTTTCGGTGGGTTTTTAGTTACACAAAGAATGTTGCAAATGTACCAAAAAAAAGAAAAAAAGAAAAATAAATAATGTCAGCAAATTTCTCCTCAATGCTATTTTTAATAACTGGAGTACTATTTATTCTAGCACTGAGAGGACTGTCATCACCTGAAACTTCAAGAATGGGAAATTTTTTTGGTATAACAGGCATGATACTAGCAATAGTAGTTTCTATTTTATCTGTAGATATTTTTTTTAGTAATTTAATTTACTTTATTATTGCTCTTGCTATTGGTGGAATTATAGGTGGCATTATAGCATTCAAGATACCAATGACTGCTATGCCTCAACTTGTTGCTGGCTTTCATAGTTTAGTTGGACTTGCAGCTGTTCTAGTCGCTATATCTGCTTACTATAGCCCAGACTCTTTTGGACTTGGTACCTTTCAAAATATTAAAACAGCAAGCATTATTGAGATGGGGTTAGGAGTATCAATTGGAGCAATAACTTTTACAGGATCAATAATTGCTTTTATGAAGCTCCAAGGTTTAATGTCTGGATCAACAATTACCTTTCCCGGACAACATTATTTAAATGCTTTATTAGGAATTTTAATAATATCATTGATCGGTTACTTAATTGTAGATCAATCTACACAAATTTTTTGGATATTAATTGTAGCTTCATTGCTTATTGGTTTTTTGATTATAATTCCAATTGGTGGGGCAGACATGCCAGTTGTAATATCAATGCTAAATTCATATTCGGGTTGGGCCGCAGCTGGAATTGGTTTTACTTTAGAAAACACTGCTTTAATAATTACTGGCGCATTAGTAGGATCTTCCGGTGCAATCCTTTCTTATATAATGTGTAAAGGTATGAACAGGTCTTTCCTAAACGTTATTCTTGGCGGATTTGATTCCGACAGTTCATCTAATGACACAAAAGAAAAAACAGAACAAAAACCAGTTAAAAGTGGTAACGCTGAAGACGCAGCTTTTTTAATGAAGAATGCTTCTTCTGTTATAATTGTTCCCGGTTATGGAATGGCAGTAGCTCAAGCTCAACACGCACTTAGAGAAATGGTAGATAAATTAAAAAAAAATGATATTAAAGTTAGTTATGCGATTCATCCAGTTGCAGGAAGAATGCCAGGTCACATGAATGTATTATTGGCAGAAGCAAACGTTCCTTATGATGAAGTTTTCGAACTTGATGATATAAATAATGATTTTTCAAATACTGATGTTGCTTATGTAATTGGAGCAAATGATGTTACCAATCCTGCTGGAAAAACAGACCCTAAAAGTCCTATTTTTGGGATGCCTGTACTTGATGTTGAGAAGTGTAAATCTGTTTTATTTGTAAAAAGAGGTATGTCACCTGGATACGCAGGTGTTGATAATGAACTATTCTATAGAGATAATACTTTAATGTTGTTTGCAGATGCAAAAAAAATGACAGAGGATGTAATCAAACACTTAGATTAATGAAAACAAAAATATTTTGTGATAGTGCTGATTACGAAACCATAAAACTCTTTAATAATAAATCTATTGTTCATGGTTTTACAACTAATCCAAGCCTAATGAGAATCTCAGGCGCTAAAAATTACAAAGACTATTCTTTTAAAATTTTAAAAATTTGTAAGAAAAAACCAATATCATTTGAGGTTTTTGCTGATGATCAAAAAGAGATGCTTAAGCAAGCTTATAAAATAAATAATTGGGCAAAAAATATTTATGTAAAAATACCGGTAGTAAATTCAAAAGGAAAATTTATGGGACCAGTTATAAAAGAGCTGAGCGCAAAAGGAATAAAACTAAACATTACTGCAATTTATTCTTTTGAACAGGTAAACAAAGTATTCAAATGTTTAGATAAAAAAACAAAAACTATTATATCAATTTTTGCAGGTAGAATGGCTGATAAAGGCAAAGATCCACTTCCAATATTTAAAAAAAGTATTTCAAAAGTAAAAAAATATAAAAATATTGAGATCCTATGGGCCAGCACTAGAGAGGCCTATAATTTTTTACAAGCAAAGCAATTAGGATGTAACATTATAACAATGCCACCAAAAATAATTAATCAAATTAATTCTTTTGGAAAAAGTTTTAATCAATTAACACTTGAGACAGTCAAGGGTTTTTTAAGTGACAGTAAAAAATCTAAATTCAAGATTTA
>Ga0114999_10001128_pt1 | contig 37557 bp, 37 predicted proteins | sample ArcticOcean_MG_C_3_FD_89820 | JGI IMG/M metagenome (GOLD analysis project Ga0114999, IMG submission 89820) | Marine microbial communities from western Arctic Ocean - ArcticOcean_MG_CB8_126 | ecosystem: Environmental > Aquatic > Marine > Oceanic | place: Arctic Ocean: Canada Basin | collected...
CCAACGCAGGGGCGTCTAGCTCTGGCGTCGTCGGACGACTTGGTCGCTAGCTGCAATCTACCCAACCCCTAACCCCTTCCCGAAGGAAGGGGGACCGGCGCAGGGGCGTTTAGCTCTGGCGTCATCGGATGACTTGGTCGCTAGCTGCGATCTACCCAACCCCTAACCCCTTCCCGAAGGAAGGGGGACCAGCGCAGGGGCGTCTAGCTCTGGCGTCGTCGGACGACTTGTCGCTAGCTGCTCACCTTAAGCCAAGCACAGATCCTCTTCTCGACCGCAGCGAAGCGGAGTGGAGAGATCTTCGGTGGCCGGGCTGCACGAGGGGCGTTCTCACCCTGAAACTAGTTCAGGATGACGAGCGAATCGTTTCGGCTCTCTCCAGAGCCGTCATTCAACTGATATTGTGCGTCGATTCGATCAAGCCTGCACGAAGGAGCCTGCTATTGACGTCCATCAGAACCGAAGAGAATGTTTCGGCAGAAATGCGGGACGGATCCGTCCTCAAGGCCGACATTTATCGTCCCGATGATGGTGGTAAACATCCGGTTCTCCTCCTTCGAACTCCCTACTGGAAGCTGAACCCGCGCTACATTCATTCGGCCCGCATACTCGCCGACCGGGGTTACACAGTTATCTGCCAGGACATGCGGGGTCGATACGACTCTGAGGGCGACTTCCGTTGGCAGTTCATGGATAACTCGCTCACAGGCGACGCTGAGGACGACTACGACACCGTCGAGTGGGCAGCAAATCTTCCGTCATCCGACGGTCAAATTGGCACTTGGGGTCACTCCTACGACGGTTGGACATCATGGCGTATGGCCGAGCTTCAACCACCCTCGCTTAAAGCTATTCACGCCAGCGGGATGGGCACCCAATCTCTCGACATGAATTTCGGGATTTTCGAGACAGGACGCAGGCTCGAATGGACTTACATGATGGCTGCTGACATGCGTCGTCGTGCTGGAGTCGAACATGGGCCACATTCGCCGGTTGAAGCCGTGAATCAGTGGCGGGCAATCGAGCGTGGTAAGTGGATCTGGTATCTGCCGCTCGAGGGTATTCCTGACGATACATTTTCGACTTTAACGCAGCAGTTGAAGCCGTACTACCGCGAACAGAACGCCGAAATGTGGCACTTCGACAAAGTTCATCCAAAAGTAAACATCCCTGCCGGGATGTTTACCGGTTGGTGGGATCGCGTTATCGGCACCATGAAGCAGTACACGGGGCTAGAAACGCACGGCCCCGAACATTTACGCGGGCAGCACCGATTGGTAGTCGGTCCGTGGTCGCACATGATGACGACGCTTAATCGCGATCTCGGGCCTATCGATTACGGTCCGCAGGCAGAAGAAACGTGGGAGAACCTGATCCTGCGGTGGTACGACTATCAGTTCAAGGGAATCGATGACGGCATAGGTACCGAACCCGGGGTCAAGTTGTTCATCCTCGGTGCGAACGAATGGACATTCGAAAACGAGTGGCCGATAAAGCGGGCTGAAACAGTTCCGTACTACCTGCATAGCGGCGGATCGGCTAACTCCCCACGTGGAGATGGTTCGTTGTCGCACGAGCAGCCGTCTTCAGAGAGACCCGATCAATATTCTTACGACCCACGCGACCCGGTGATGAGTGTCATGGACATCGACGCTCAGGCGATGCCCAGAGACCAGAAGCCGCTCGATGGGCGCCAAGACGTTCTGGTGTACCAGACGGCCCCGTTCGACTCCCCTGCCCGCTTCGTAGGACCTGTGGAGTTGGAACTATGGGCCGCCTCGGACGCTCTCGACACCGATTGGACGGCCAAGCTGGTACTGGTAGATGAAACTGGCCTTGCAGTGAACCTGACGTACGGGATCATGCGGGCACGTTACCGTGGCGGGTATGAGCAGGAAATACTGCTTGATCCCGATGTACCCAACAAGTACACGATTCAGTTGAATCCGATTGGAATCGAGATTCAACCGGGTCAGCGTTTGAGACTAGACATATCGAGTTCAGATTTTCCAAACTTCGACAGGAATCACAACACCGGTAATGATTTCTGGAGCGACACCGAGCTCAGGGTAGCGAAACAGAGCATATTCCACGATTCGGAAATGCCGTCTCGGCTGTTGCTACCGCTCGTTAATAAGAACTGATCTAGGTGCTCGCTGCAGGGACGCCAGTTATATCGTCGGCATTGCCCGCGATATCGTCGAACGAAGTGTAATTCGTCTGCCAGAGCTGCGAGTACAGGCCGGTCGAAGCAATCAGGGCGTCGTGGGTACCCTTCTCGATGATCTCGCCGTCTTGAACGACGATGATCTGGTCGGAATTTCGAATAGTCGACAGTCTGTGTGCAATCACCAGAGCGGTTCTGCCTTCAAGCAGCTTCTTGAGTGCGTCTTGGATTATTCGCTCGGTGTAGCTATCAATGTTCGCAGTCGCTTCGTCGAGCACAAGAATTTTTGGGTCGGCAACTAGCGCACGGGCGAAGCTGAGTAGCTGTCGTTGGCCAACAGATAGGTTCGAACCACGCTGTTCCAGCGTAGTGTCGTAGCCGTTTTCCAGCTGCATAACGAAGTCATGGGCACCGATCACTTTGCAAGCGTCGACCACATCCTCCCTACTGGCGTTGACCGTGTTGTACTTAATATTCTCCAGAACGGGTTTTGAGAACAGGAACGGTTCCTGAAGAACCATACCCATCACGCTACCGAGAGACTCCTGAGTGACGTCTCGAATGTCGATTCCGTCGATCGAAATGGAACCTTCTTGAACATCGTAAAAACGGTGAGCCAGTGCGGTGATCGACGTCTTGCCTGAGCCTGTTGGGCCAACAAGTGCGATTGTCTGTCCGGGGTCTGCCGTGAAGCTAATGTCGCGGAGTATTGGGCGTTCAGGATCGTACCCAAACGTAACGTTTTTGAATTCGACTCGACCGCTTACTTCGCCGATTGGCTCTGCGCCCGGCTTATCCTCGATACCGAGTGGAATATCTAAGAGTTCAAATATTCGGTGACCTGAAGCGACCGCTCGTTGCAGCATGGCGTAGTGCATCGTGAGCGTACGGATCGGTTCGAAGAATCGCTGGACATAGAGCAAGAATGCGACCATCGTTCCGATTTCGATCGATTCGCTCAGCACACGCCCGCCACCGACGATTAGCACGAGCGCCAGCGCCGTACCAGTCATCAATTCGACGGTTGGCATTAGAACGCCACCAAGCCGTGATGCTCGTACCGCCGACCAGAAGAATGTCCGAATCTTGCCACCCATGATTCCGGAGTTTTCACTTTGCCGATTGAGGGCCTGAACAACTCGAATACCACTAACGTTCTGGTCGAGATAGACACCGACAACAGAGGAGTTTCGGCGCATCCGCAGGAACGCTCGACGGGCGAACGGCTGCCAGATGATACGAATCAGAAAAAGTAGAGGCACAATTGCGAGCGTAACGAGAGCCAAATGCCAATCGAGAATCAATAAAATCACGATGATTCCAACCAGTGTCAAAATGTCACCGATTATCTCGATTGATGACTCGAGCATTTCTTGCAATGCGCCCACATCACCAAACATACGGGCCATAAGCGCCCCGATAGGTGTCTTGTCGGAGAATGCCAGACCTAACCGCTGGAGTTGCAAGAACATATCGGCCCGAATGTCATATAGAACCGTGAGGGCGACGCGTGTGATTAGGATGTTCTGCAGGAAGTTGGTTAACCAGTAGAAAGCTGCAACCCCAATTATGGTGACAGCGACAATCGTAAGAAGGTTTGAATCGCCCTGACGGATTGCGCTGTCGATGCCGAACTTCACCAAGAGCGGTAACGAAAGGTTGGCGAGAGTGAAGCCTATTACCGCAAGCGTTGCAATGAGCACCGCCTTTTTGTAGGGGCTGGCGTAATAGAAGAATCGCTTGAAAACGGTGCTGTCGAGCTGAGCAAACATCTCCTCGTCTGACTCATGCAGTTCGGCATGTTCTTCTCTGGCGTCAGCGGGACGCTCTCTTTTCGGGTTCTGGGTTGGCGGAGTATTTTTTGAAGTGGTAGCCATATCTACTTGAGCTCCTCCGTCCCACGTCCGCTCTGGAGATCCCAAAGTTGCTTGTAATGACCGTCTAGGGCAAGAAGTTCGTCGTGTGAACCTCGTTCAACAATGGAGCCGTTGTCGAGCACGATAATCTCGTCCGCATGCTGCAGCGAGCCGAGCCTGTGAGCGATGATAATTGTGGTCTGGCCAGTAGTGAGTTCTTTGAGCGCAGCCCGAATTCTGGCGTCGGTCCCTGCATCCACTGATGAGGTTGAGTCGTCTAGAACTAGAACCGGCGAGTCGGTGAGCAGGGTTCTGGCGATGGCGACGCGCTGACGTTGACCACCGGACAACCCAACTCCGCGTTCACCCAACGCGGTTTCGTACCCGTCGGGTAGACCATCGATGAAATCGTGAATTTGTGCGATCTGCGCAGCGGCAATTACTTTTTCGTCTGTGGCGTTCACATCGCCGTAGCGGATGTTGTCCTTAATGGTTCCGTCGAACAAGAAAGGATCTTGCTCAACTAGGCCAATCGCCTGTCGTACCGAGAGAAGCTTCGCATCTCTCAGATCCGTGCCGTCGATCGAGACGGTCCCTGAGGTCGGATCGTAAAAGCGTGGGATCAAGTTGGTTATTGAACTCTTACCGCTCCCGGGAGCGCCGACGATTCCAATCGTGTGATCCTTCCGAGCCTCGAAACTTACGCCACGCAGAGCAGGGGCGTCGCCATAGCTGAATGAAACATTGTCGAAGCGGAGCACTCCCTCTGTAACCTCCAAAGGAGCAGCGGTCTCGTCATCGGTAATTTCCGAAGGAATATCGAGTACTTCGAAGATTCGACCGCCTGCTGAAGATGCTCGGGCAGTCGAGTTGATAATCATGATGAGCATTCTGACCGGGAATCTCAGCAGCGCCAGATAGAAGAAGAACTGGGTCAATTCACCGATGGTCAAGGTGCCGTCGATTACTTTTTCTCCACCAACCCACAGAACGATGGCCCATGCCACCAGGAAGGCGAACGATATTGAGCCGCCTCCGCGTGCGTGGGTGCGCGCCGCGCTCATTCGAAGATCTACGACCTCTCGGGCTGTAACATCGAATTTTTCTTCTTCGTATTTTTGCGCCGAAAACGCTCGTACTACGCGAATACCAGCCAGATTTTCTTGCATCGTAGTCGTGAGATCACCGAGTGCGTCCTGAATCTCTTTCCACACAACTCGCAGCTGGAGGCGAAGTCGAGCACTTCGATAGGCCAAAAACGGCACAAAGCTGAGACTCAGAAACGCTAGTTGCAAGTCGATCTGTGCCATAAACACGCCCGCGGCAACGAGTACGACGAAGACTCGGACGATCTGAACCAGCCCTGATTGGACAAACATCCGGACGCCTTCGATGTCGGAGAGACCCCGCGACATCAGTTGCCCGGTGTGAACCCGATCGTGGAAGCTGAAGCTAAGCACCTGCAGCTTGTCGAAATAGAGCATACGGAGACGATTTGAGACTCGTTGGCTTAGCGTTTCACCAAGAAACATCTGAGCGAAACCAGTAGTACCGCGCAGCAAAGACACCAGAATCACGAGGAGTGCGGTGCGTAGCAGAAGCGATTCGATATCGCCTCGACTGGCCGCTCCACCTTCGATCAAGGTTAGTGCGTCATCAACACCGTTACCGAGCAATCGCGGAATAAATAGAGATGTCACTGCTGTGGCAGCGGCAAACACGGCAGCCAGCGAAAGGTGCCACCGATATTCCAGAGATAGCTTCGTGATTCGCCAGAGTACGCTTGAACCCTTCAGGCCCGAATCGGTTATTCGTGTTCGGGTGCTACGACGTTGTCGCTCAGATTTCGCCTGAGTTGGTGGTGGGTTTGTTACTGATGAACTCGTAGGGACGGCCTCGCTTGTTTATTCACCGACACTATTTTGCAAGCAACACTTATTGCAAGAAGTAACTAGGCTGGGAACGCGGGGAGTATACGCCCGTAGAGAGCCGTGGGAGCGGCTCTATCAGACTTATTCTGCAGATACCGGGAAATCTCGGTTATGCGGCATGTTGCTGCAATCGAACGACTCGCGGGATTCGAAATCCGATGCGTGTACCTTTTCCAGGTTCGCTCTCGATGAATATCTCACCGTCGTGCATGTTGATGATGGTTCTAGATATGTTTAGGCCGAGCCCTAATCCAGATACTGATCTAGTCGTTTCGTTTTCGGCTCGGTAGTAGAGGTCGAAGGCGTTCGCCACGGCTTCTTCGTCCATACCGATTCCATCGTCGACGACATAAACAGACAATATGCTGTCGGTTGCACTCGATTCGAGCCGTATGGCGGCTCCCTTACCAGCGTATTTGGTTGCGTTGCTGAGCATGTTGGATATCGTCTGAGAAATCCTATTCTGATCAGCCGAAATGATTACCTCGCCCTGCGGAACGTCGACTGTGATCGACTGATCTACGAATTTCACGAGGGGCTCAAAGCTTTCACCGAGCGCTCTCAACATTACGTTCGCGTCGAAGTTCATTTCCAAGAGTTCGAAGGTGCCCGATTCCACACGCGAATGATCAAGAAGATCGTTGATCAACAGGTGTAGATGGCTGCCATTTCGGCGCAGAACTTCGAGCTGATCGAGTTGCTGTTTAATCAGGTTCCCGGGTTTATTTCGGGACAGAATATCTATGAAAGCCGCCATGCTGGTCAGGGGCGTTTTCAGCTCATGAGAGACCGTAGTAATAATCTGGCTCTTAATCTCGCTGACTCGCTCTAGTTCTTGTTTCTGAGCTTCAAGAACAATTCTCTGCTCTCGCTCTTCAGTCCACAGAACTGCCTTGTCATAAAGATCAGAAGCGTGAACGGCGCCTGAAATCTGATTTGCGATAGTCTCAAGCACTCGAAGATGCTTGGGGTTGTAAGCGTCAGGGTCGCTTGTGACAACACAGAGCACTCCCAAAGTGGCGTCACCGGTACGTAATGGGACAAACATTGCAGACATATAGCCAGCATTGTTCGTACGCCGTTCTATTTCGCTTGCGCTTTGTGCACCAAATAACGGCACGCCCCACCCGATTACACCATCGATTGTTGCACTAAACGTTTCGACCGATTCGATTGGAACGATAAATGGATCGGTGGAATCCCACGGTGCGTTCATACCGCCCCAAGCGTGGCGATTCAGCATTATCTTGTCATCCGGGTACGCCCAAGACACGACCATTCTCTCCACGGGGATGAGCGTACGTACCTGATCGGCGAACTGCCCAAATACCACATCAATATCAAGGTTCGAACTAATAATTCGTCCGATTTTCGTCTGCGTGTCTCGTTCAACAAGCATCGCCTGACGCTCGATTGCGCCGCTAATTGCTCTTGAGAGATTGCTGGATGAAGCATCGTTCTTTGGGAGATAGTCCTGAGCGCCGGCCTGAACAGTCTGCTGGATCAAATCGTAATCTTCGTTCCCGCTTAGAACCAGAATGGGTATCGAAGCGGCGGTACGTGCCAGTGCGCGGACGGATCCGAGTCCGGAGCTATCGGACAGTGATAGATCCAGCAGTATCACATCGAATTGTTTTTCATCGAGGACGTCGATCGCGCCGGCGAGAGTACTGACCATCGTCAATTCAGCTGCGATTATCGGGGATTCGCGAAGGTATTCTTGGATAAGACGTGCGTCTCCAGGGTTGTCTTCAACGACAAGCACCGATGTTGGCCGTCGAATCATTTGCTAAGCAGCCTGATCTGTTCGACCGGGTGGAAGTTTCACAATCGAAAGCCAGAACTCCTGAATGCTATTCACAACAACGAGAAATTGATCGAGATCAACCGGCTTTGTGATGTAGCAATTTGCACGAAGATCGTAGCTCTCAAGAATGTCTTTTTCTGACTGCGAGGTAGTCAGCACAACGACAGGGATGTGTCTCAGGTCGTCGTCGTCCTTGATGATGCCGAGAAGCTCTCTACCGTCCATGCGAGGCATGTTCAGGTCGAGGAGTATGAGATCGGGACGAACGGCGTCTACGAAATCGCCTTCGTTTCGCAGAAATTCAAGAGCCTCGACGCCATCAGAGGCGACACTAATATCGTTCGATATTTTGGCATCAGCCAATGCCTCTATCGTGAGACGAACATCGCCTGGCGAATCTTCAACGAGCAAAATGTTAACTTGCGGCACGTAAATCGTTCCTTTCATCATGGTTTTCAGTGTTAGCGCTTACTTCACGATCCACGACAGTGAAGAAGAAGGTTGATCCTTCATTTGGTATAGATTCCACTCGAATGCTGCCTCCTGCACGCTCGATGATCTTCTTTACGACGGCGAGGCCTATGCCTGTCCCTTGATACTCGTCGCGACCGTGCAAGCGCTGGAAGATGGTAAATATTCGATCGGTAAATGCTGGGTCGATTCCGATTCCGTTGTCGGTGACAGCGAACTCACAAGCAGCACTTAGTCTTCTGGCACTTATCGTTATGTGAGAAGCTCGATCTGCTGCACGGTATTTGATCGAGTTACCAATGAGATTCTGAAAAATGCTCACAAGCTGACGTCTATCGGCGACCACTTGAGGGAGTTCACTGAACTCCACCGTGCAATCTGCTGAATCGATTCGGGATTCCAGATTCGAAAGAACTTCTTCCAAGACTCCGTTCATGTCGATCTCTTCGAACGTCTCTTCCTGACGACCAGCGCGTGAGTACAGGAGTAAGTCGTTGATCAACGACTGCATACGTTTTGCGCCATCAACAGCAAATCCGATGAATTCATCGGCATCATCATCCAATTGCCCGGAGTAGCGGCGAGACAATAGCTGGGTGTAGCTGGACACCATTCGCAGCGGTTCCTGCAAGTCGTGTGAAGCAACATAAGCGAACTGTTCGAGATCCTGATTCGATCGGCGTAGATCGGTTGTTCGCGACTCAACACGTGATTCAAGCTCTTCGTTCGCAGTTTGAAGCCGTTCGGCCATGACATTGAACGTTTCACTGAGAATCCCAACTTCATCAGTTGATTCAACTGACACACGCGAGCTTAGATCGCCTTTACTGAACGATTCAGCGGCTCGAGTCAGCCGGCCGATCGGATCAACGAGGTACCTGGCTATGACGAACGCTGCTGAAATGATCGCCATAGAAACAATTACGATGGCGATGATCAATCCTCTGCCCAACCCAATCAGTGGCGAAAGTGCTTCGGCTTCATCGATTTTCACTGCAAGTCCGATATTTGCAGATTCGATGAAGTGATATACCCCGAATACGCGCTCTCCACGATAGTCGATCAGATCAGTGCCACTGCCATGGTAACCAGTCAATGCCAGAGATTCGATTCGGTTTACTTCCGGCTCTTTAATTGAACGGTAAAAATCGCCGTTTTCATTGAATCTCAGTGATGTTATATAACGAATATTTCCGCCTGAGTCACGGCTGACGATAAGAGTTTCGCCGGTTTCTCTACGGCCCAAGTAGCCGGTAGCGATATCGTTTAGTTCTTCACCAGAGTGCTGCACGGTAACGTAACCGATTGTTCTCCCATCAAAAACGATTGGTTCAGACATGCGGACTGACATAACACCATCGGAAGTATCGACAGGGCCGACGCTGATCAGTATTCCGTCGAGCATGCTGTTGTAGCTGGACGGGCCGATGTGGCCTGGATCCGACGAAGCCACGATGGAGCCTTTCGTGTCGTGGATGTCGAAGTACTCGTCATCGCTATCGCCATCAAGCCGGTCAACAAGAATCTGATTCATCACGAGGCGGTCGACCGGGTCGCGAGTGGCTACAAAATGACGTAGCGATTGAGTGATTTGCGTATCGCCAGACACTTTCTTCAAGTCGACTTTGTAGTGAGCGAACATCGATTCGATTTGTTGGCGCTGATTCGTTGAGACCGCCGTTAGGCCGTTCATGACAGAGTCTGAGATGGCCTCTTTAGCGATGAGGAACGCGACAATTGCGACTACCGACAAGGCGGCGATCGATGCACCGGCTCCAGCGACGATCAGTTTCGCCCGCATGCTGGAACGAATTTTGGACGGCGATAACCAGCTGGAACCGGTATCGCCAAACGAAACAATTTCACCAGAGCGATGGTGGGGAAGTTGCCACGGTATAGGTTCTTTTGATCTTCGACTCATTCAAGCGTACCAGTACGAATCGATGGAATATCTGGCTTCTTTCGTGCCAGACGTATCCATCAATCCGTAACCGAATTACACGATTAAGTAGATGTGTAAACGCTCATTCTGGACAGTTAAATTCAGCGCTGAATCGGTGAATACGTAATTCGAGTTGCGGAAATAACGTTTCGGAACTGTGAAATCACGTGCTCGTAATGATTGACTGATATCTCAGACGCGAAATGACCAGGGTTGCGTATAAAGCACACAAGGCTGCTGTACGACTGGATTGTTGACCTCAAGAAGGTGCATCTTCGAGTCCTTATCCGTTCTAATTATCAGTAGGAGTCGAAATTGCTTTGTGGTGGCGGCATAGCACTGAGGTGGCCCATAGCGGATAGGGAGTAGCTGGCATAAACTCGCACCCAATTTCCTATTCAACATTCACATGGAGCCAGTGATGAAATTTCTCGGAGTCGACCACATCGACATCATCGTTAGCGATCTCGCCAAGTCGATTGAGTACTACCGCAAGTACGGAATGGCCCCGGAAGGCACCGTAGACGACGGTGAGACGGTGTTTCTTTGGAACGATGATGAGGACAGGCCTGTAAGGATCGAACTGCACAAGCAGCAGGAAGGTCAGACACTCGGGATCGACCACCTGTCGTTCCTCGTCGATAACCCGGCAGATGCACAGAAAGAAATCGAGTTTCTGGGTGGCGTTGATTTCCTGTTTGAGCCGTTTGAAAACCAGCAGTCGGGTCGAACGATATCGAACAGCTACGATCCCGACGGCGTGCAGATACAGATGGCGCGCCAGACGAGCCCCGGTACGTACAAGAACTGGGAATAGGACGAATTTTCAAATATGTCTGATTCATCAGATGCCCGCACGCTAAGCGGTGCCGCCAAGACCGTGATTACTCCGCCCGTCGGCTATCCGATGGGCAACTGGGGGCTGCGGCAGGGTGTGGCAAAAGGGATTTATCGAGACATCCATGCACGAGCCATTGTGTTCAAGCAGGACGGTATTTCGATAGCGATTGTTTCGCTGGAGATCGCAGGGCTTACTTCAGAGACGGTTCAGGCGATCAAGGCACGGATTATTCAGGTCGCCGGGATACCGGTCGACAACGTGCTGTTGAACTTCACCCATAATCACACTTCGCCAGACACGATCATTTCATTGCCGCGAGAGTGGATGACGTGGACTACTTGGCTCGCCGATCAGGTGGCGGGTGTTGTGTTCAACGCGGCGAATCAGGCGGTGGCTGCGAACGTTGGATCAGGGCTTGGTTCGCTTGACGGTTGGACTGTGAATCGGCAGTACCCCGAAAAGACCATCGACACCGAAGTCGGTGTGATGGTTGTAAACGATGATGACGGAGAGCCGATCGCACGTCTGGTGAACTTTGCTTGCCACGGGACTGCAGACGGCGGTCAGTATCTCGAGTGGTCGGGAGATTTTGCTGGCGAGATGTCGGCTGAGATCGAAACGCAAGTTCCGGGAGCCGTAGCGATCTATGTTCAGGGAGCTGCTGGAGATATTCATCCCTTCGACTGGTGGTTCGGGAATCGAGCTTCAGAACACCTCCACTCGCACGAAGACACTGCACTCCTTGGAAAAGCGCTTGCCACTGCGGCATCGGACGTTGCCGACGGAGTATCGACTTCGCCAAATGCGGCATTGAACGTTGCCACGGCATCGGCGACGCTACCCCGACACCAGGTGAACTGGTCGCTGAACGCAGCGCTTGAAAATAGTGAAAAACTTGCGGCATCTCTCGGTACATATTCGGGCGAAACATGGCTGCCCGGAACGACAACTGCAAACACCGCCGAGAATCACCCTGAGCTTTACGGCTGGGGTAACAACGAGGTTGGATTGGCGAGAAACCAAAGGCTTCCAGCTGTCCCGATTACGATCAGAGGATTCCGAATTGGGGACACCCTGATTTCGGCACATGCAGGCGAGCTTTTCAACGAGCTGGGAACTGAAATCAAAGATGGCTTTTCAGAAAATCGACCGTGGGTAGCCAGCTACTGCGACGATTACATCGGGTACATATCTACGAGGCAACCACACGAGGAGATCGCGAAGATTCCGGTAACTGAGATCGTTGATATGAAGAAGTACCGACGCTACTACGGCACAACCACGAGTCCGTACGCTCCCGAGGCCGGTGAAGCACTCGTCGCAACTGCTATCGAAGTTCTCGAAAAACTCTAGTTCAAACGACCAGGAACACATGAAAGCCCTTCTACTCGCCGATTTCGGCACCCCTTACTACCCTGCCCTACGCGACGAACATCCCGATCTAGAACTGGTCGAGGCTTTTACGGATGAAGCGATTCTCAGTGAGGTCGGATCAGCCGAAGTTGTGTTCGGATATCTAACTGCAGAGCAGTACGCGGCGGCAGCAAACTTGAAGTGGATTCAAACTCTCGATGCCGGGATGGAGGGGTTGTTCAACGCAATCCCAGGAATTTCCGAAACAGAGATCGAGGTAACCAACGCACGAGGAGCCGGTGCGCCGATGATCGGCGAGCACGGCGTGGCGTTGATGCTGGCTCTGGCGCGTCAACTTCCTCGATTCTGGGCCGATAAGTCGGCGCACAAATGGGATCAGGACGGTGCGTTAAACGTGGTCGAGTATCTTGGAAACAAGACCTGCGGGATCGTTGGTCTCGGCAAATCTGGACGTGAAATCGGCTGGCGGGCAAAAGCTCTCGGTATGAACGTTATTGCCGTGGATGAACAACCTGTGGACGGTGACCCGATCGTCGAAGAGGTCTGGGGTCGATCAAGGCTGAACGACTTGCTTGCGCAGTCGGATTACGTGGTCGTAACGGCGCCATATACGCCCCGAAACGAGAACATGATCGGTGCGGATGAACTTGCGCTCATGAAGCCGACTGCTCGGATTGTCGTTACTTCCCGGGGTCGGCTAGTCGAACACAACGCTCTGGTTGCCGCTTTGAAATCGGGGCAGATCGCCGGAGCTGGATTGGACACGACAATCGTGGAGCCACTGCCGGCTGATAACGAGCTTTGGGACTTGCCGAACGTGATCATCACCCCCCACATCGCTGGGAACTCGGAGCAGGAATTACTGGACAAGAGAACTGTGGATATCTTCGCTGAGAATCTGCGGCGATACGTTTCGGGCCAACCGTTGATTAATACGGTCGACAAGCAGCTGCAGTACTAGGAGAGCGTCTCCTTCTCCCGGCGGGAGAGGGCTGGGGTGAGGGTGATATTTACTTCAGTTGCGATCGATCCGATTAGCAATTCCTCCCTCAACCTAACCTTCTCCCCAAGGAGAAGGGATATGACGTTGGGAATCAGCTAGATTCTTTCGCAATGGCATGTCTGTGATTTGATGAGACCAACAGGAGGATCGAATGGCTCCCAGAGTGATTATGTTGTGCACAGGAACGCCCCAGCCCGATATGGCGCACTGGGGATCGTCGTTCGTAGTTGAAATCGGTGGCGAATGGCTGATGTTCGATTGCGGCCACGGTGCCAATTACAAGCTTCACAAAGCCGGGCTTCAGTCGACACAGATCGACCGGATGTTTTTCACTCACCATCACTCCGACCACGATGCCGACTACCCCTCTTTCCTGCTAACTCGTTTCGACATGTCGATCGGAAAAGAGAGTGAACTACAGGTCTACGGACCAAAGCTAACAGAGCAGCTAACGGATCGGCTTCTGGGCGAGCCAAACGGTGCCTACTGGCACGATATCGTGGCACGTACGAAGCACCCACTTAGCGTGGCAGCTTATGTAGAACGGGGAGGAATTCCTCCTCGCAAGCCACCGAAGATCCACGCCCGGGACATCAAGCCGGGAACGGTGACGTCCGGTAAGAACTGGGAGATTACAGCCGTTGAGGTGGATCACGTACAGCCGTATCTCGACTCGCTTGCCTATCGGATTGATTCCGATGAGGGCTCGATCGTGTTCTCAGGCGATACGAGTCCGTGCAAGTCGCTGACAGATCTGGCGACCGGTGCTGATCTTCTAGTGATGGAGTGCATCAAGATCGATGAAGACATGATTCCGGGGTCGCCCAGCTACGACACTGAAACGGGAACGTTCGGGGCTGCCCAAACGGCGAAAAACGCCGGGGTGAAGCGACTGGCTCTGGTGCATCAGCAAGGCAATATGGAGGAGCCGGTTCGCAAGTCGCAGGCACTGTTCGAAGTGAAGAGTGTGTTCGACGGACCTGTGATCTGGGGAGAAGAGCTTCTCGAGGTTCCGTGGGAGTAGGTGGGGCGCCTCCCTCTCCCAACGGGAGAGGGCTGGGGTGAGGGAGATATTTTCAATATCGACGATCGTTCCAATTGGCCGAATCTCCCTCAACCTAACCTTCTCCCGCTGGGAGAAGGAATTTGGAGAAGAGCGGCGCTGTGCGCAGGTAATACCCTAGAACCTGTCGAACTTTAGTAGGTCGATGTTGTGGTTGGTTTTTCCGTTGATTGCCAGATCGCCAAGTATTTCTCCAACAACGCTGGCGAACTTGAAGCCATGTCCTGAAAAACCTGCTGCAATCGAAACCTGAGGCGTTCCGGGTACCAGATCGATGATGAAATGATCGTCGGGGGTGTTTGTGAACATGCAGGTCTTGAGCGTCATTAGCGTTCCGTTTGCCTTCGGGAAGTATTTGGCAGCCGCGACACGCAGGATGTCTTCGTCTTCGAGCGTTACTTCTCGCTCGACGTGGTTCGGGTCGACGACCTCTTCGAGATGGTGGTACCGCCCGATCTTGAATCCGGGAATTCCGAAGACAGGGAACCCGTAGTACCTGCCTTCCTCGAAGTACGCATTGAATACCGGGAATACCTCCGGAGTGAACAGGGTGGGCTCTTCCGGTTGAAGCCATGCCAGCACCTGCCGTTCCGGGATCGCCAGCTCTTCGAGCGACGGAACCATTCCGGCAGCCCAAGCGCCTGCCGTGATGATGAGTCGATCAGCGGTGTACTCCGCTCGATCTGTGAACACTCGCACGCCGTCGCCTTCCGTCTCCCAACTGACAACGCTCTCTCTGGCGCGGATTTCTGCCCCTTCAGTTACCGCAGCATTGACGTACGCGATTATCGACCGCTCTGAGAGAACAAATCCGCCGTCCTGCTGTAACAGCCCCATTTGGCCCGGCGGCATCTGGTACCCAGGGAATCGATCGTTCATTTGCTGATGGTTCAACACTTCGTGAGGAAGATCGTGGACGAGGCACGATTCGAGAGACCCTTCGAATACCTCGTGGCCAGCCGGTGCGGTATCTATCGAGCCGGTCTTATAGAGGAGTTGCTCGCCTGCTAGCTGCTCGATCTCGGACCAGAGCTCGTATGCCCGTCTTAGCAGCGGTACGTAGGAGGTATGTTCGTAGTAGGCGAGCCGGATGATTCGATTTACCCCGTGCGAGGAACCCTCCGTGTGGGGGATGTCGAACTTTTCCAGTCCCAGCACTCTTTGCCCACGCTTGGCGAGGTTGTGTACGGTCGCGCTGCCCATGCCGCCGACACCAATTACGATGCAGTCGAATTTCTGTGCCAACATTAGTCTCCCGCGGTTCTTCCATGCAGAATCTTGCTTGAATTTCTCTGCGCCGAACTTAGCACAGCCGTTTGAATATTCGAGCGCGTGCGACCGTCGGGCAATAGTAAAGTTTCGATTCGATACGGATCTCGCCAACCAGAACGAATTAAAATCCGACCCCGAGATCAAAGGATTCTAGATACATATGACTCAGTCCACCTCCGACTCCAGCGCCAGTGATGTTGGGGGCAAACGTCCGAACATCGTTTTGATCATGGCCGACGATCTGGGTTGGTCGGATCTTGGTTGTTTCGGATCGGAAATCCGTACGCCGAATCTCGACAAATTGGCGGGCCAGGGCGTTCGGTTTACCCAGATGTACAACTCGGCCCGCTGCTGCCCTTCTCGTGCGGCGTTGCTCACAGGTTTGAACCCGCAGCAGGCTGGTGTGGGCCACATGATCAACGATTTGGGGGTTCCGGCGTATCAGGGATATTTGAACGACAACTGTGTCACTATCGCTGAAGTGTTGAAGACGTCTGGGTATCGAACGATGATGGCTGGAAAGTGGCATGTTGGCGGAGAGCAGGGCAACCTGCCGGACGGCTGGCACCCCGACATGGTTGGCTTCCCGACCCCGAAAGGGCGAGGTTTCGACCGGTTCTACGGCATCCTTTCGGGCGGTGGCAGTTACTACAACCCGAACATGCTTATGGACGATCTAACTCGCATAAGTATCGACACCACGGATTACCACTTCACCGACGCAATCGCATCAAAGGCGACTCAGTTCGTCGATGACGCGGTGCATCGAGAAGAGCCGTTTTTCCTGTACATGGCGTTTACCGCGCCGCACTGGCCACTGCATGCGTGGCCGGAGGATATCGCTCAGTACCGCGGCAAATATCTGAAGGGCTGGGACGAGACGCGCCTGAATCGTCACGAGACACAGCGAGGGCTCGGAGTGGTCGATCCTGCATGGAAGATGTCGCCTCGAGACGCAGGCGTGTTGCCTTGGGATGAAGCGCCGGATCAGGAGTGGCGAGATTTGCAGATGGCCGTTTATTCGGCGCAGGTCGAGCAGGTCGATCGGGGTATTGGGCAGTTGATGGCGAAGATAGAGGAATCGGGTGAAGCCGACAACACGGTTGTCGTGTTCCTTGCCGACAACGGCGGTTGCGCGGAGTTCCTCGCAGAAGATTCGCCTGCGCCGGATCCTTCTCGGTACAACTATCCAACGGTCGATGGTCGTGTTGTTCGAACCGGGAATTCACCGTCGATAGAGCCGGGGCCACCCGACACGTTTGCGAGCGTCGATATCGCATGGGCGAACGTAAACAACACGCCGTTCAGGCTGTTCAAGCACTTCACCCATGAGGGCGGCATTTCGACGCCGTTTATTATCAGCTGGCCAGATGGGGTCGCCGATAAAGGCTCGATCTTTAATCGCCCTGCGCACATCATCGATATCAACGCAACTTTGATCGATATCGCAGGGGCGAGTTACCCGACAACGTTCAAAGGTCGCGACATTAAGCCTGCCGAGGGCGAATCGTTCTCGAAGGTGCTCGGGGGCAAGGACTGGGAACGAGATCAGCCCATCGCATGGGAGCACGAGGGCAACAGGGCCGTGCGAATGGGTGATTGGAAGCTTGTCAGTGAAATCGGTGATTCTGCCGATCCCGACTCGAAAGCCGTCTGGGAGTTGTACAACATTAGCGACGATCGAACAGAATTGAACGATTTGATCAACGGGGAGAACGAACGCGCCAAGGCGATGATTCAGTTCTACAACGAGTGGGCAGAGCGGTGCGAAGTGGAGGACTGGGAGAACCCCGGGTTCACGCTGCGGCCGAATCTACGAACGATCACAAGGCACAACCACGGCGGGGGTCCCGTTATTGCTGCGCGACTTGGCCCGAGGCGTGATCTTCCGAAGCCTTAGTTATCGAATAGGTGGGGTTTGGTCGCGCACGGGAGTACGAAGCTGATCAGTATCCCAGCGCCGAGCTCGGTGGTAGCGATGGCAGGGCAGATCAAGTTTACGTTCGACTATCTGACCGACTAACGACCGTACATATGGCTAACCAGTCGCGGTAAACTCCGGCGCATACCGAACTCGACGAAACATATTCACACGTACCGACAGGCTCCAATGCACTACAAGACGATTTCTGAATTAGCGCCACTCATCGAATCGGGAAAGCTCTCGCCGGTCGAACTGACCAGATCGCAGCTCGATCGAATCGAGAAATTGGATGGACAGCTGAAGTCGTACGCCACTGTCACCGCCGATCTTGCAATCGAGCAGGCGCAGCAAGCTGAGAGTGAAATTGCCGGCGGGAACTATCGAGGGAAGCTGCACGGAATACCGATCGCTGTCAAAGACCTCTGCAACACCGCGGGAATCAAAACGATGGGCGGATCGGCAGTTTTCTCCGACAACGTCCCAGATCACGACGCGACTGTTGTCGCTAAATTTCGGGAAGCCGGGGCTGTTTCGCTTGGAAAGCTGAACATGACCGAGGGAGCGATGGGCGGTTACAACCCAAAATTCCAAGTTCCCGAAAATCCATGGCGGCCATCCCACTGGGCCGGAGCGTCATCAAGCGGATCGGGATCCGCAACGGCGGCTGGTTTGGCGTACGGAACTCTCGGCAGTGATACGGGTGGATCGATAAGGCACCCCGCTGCCGTTTGTGGCACCGTTGGCTTGAAGCCCACCTGGGGGCGTGTCAGCCGGTACGGGGTGATCGATCTCGCCCAATCGCTGGATCACGTTGGACCTCTGACGCGATCGGCGGCTGATGCAGGAATTGTCTTACAGGCAATCTCTGGGCTCGATCCAAACGATCCCACTACCCTGCCGCAAGATGTTCCAGACATGCTGAGTCAGATCGGCAAAGATATCAAAGGACTCAAGATCGGCTGGGATGAGAATTACGCCAGCGAGGATATGGAGCCATCGTTCGCAGCGGCAGTAGAACTTGGTGTCAGGGTAATGGAAGACCTTGGAGCCGACATTGTCCCAGTTCAAATGCCCGAGTTCATGCGGGAATCACTCGCAGCGTGGCAGGTTATTTGCAGGAGCGAGGCTGCAATGGCTCACTCAGCGACGTTCCCGTCGAGAGCTGAAGAGTACGGTCCATTCTTCCGTGAGTGGCTTGAGGTGGGCAATGCCTATTCATCAATCGACTACGCCAATGCACACAGCTTGCGGCAGGCATTGAACGGCGGCCTGAGGAACACGATGCGTGGAATCGACGTGCTTGCATGCCCATCGACTCCGAAAGCTTCGTATCCGGTGACGCCTGAACTGCTCTATGGGCCGGTTTCGAAAGATCGCCAGCCGTGGGATAGCCGATTCACCGTACCGTACGATTTTGCCGGTCTTCCGACGATCTCTTTGCCCTGTGGTCTCAACGATGACGGTATGCCCGTGTCGCTCCAGTTCGCAGGGCACCACTTAGCCGAACCACTACTGCTCGGTGTCGGCGACGCGTTCGAGCAGGCGACTGACCACCACAATCTTCACCCACCAATAGAGGACTAATCATGAGCAATCGATTCGAAGGCAAAGTTGCGTTGGTAGTCGGCGGAGCAAACGCCGATGAGAGCCGTTTATTAGGGTTCGCCGGGCTTGCTGCGTTGGAAATGGCACGAGCTGGAGGGAAGATCGTCATCGGAGATATTGATGACGAAGCTGGCCAGCGTTCAGTTAAGAAGATGCAGGATGAGGGGTTGACGGCCGATTTCGTGCATCTGGACGTCACCGTGGAATCGGACTGGCTCGCCGCTGCAAAAATGACCACCGATAAGCACGGTCGACTCGACATCATGATCATGGCTGCGGGCATACCTGATCGGGGTGAAACGATAGACACGACTGAGGTCGACATGTGGCGACGTGTGATGGACGTAACGAATCTGGGGATGTTTTTAGGCACTCGAGCCGTTGTCGAACCGATGCGAAAAAGCGGTGGCGGATCTATCGTTTTGATCTCGTCGATGATGGCAAAGGTCGTACGCGATCAGGCCAATGCTTACGCCACATCGAGAGCGGGAATGACGCACTTCGCACGATCAGCGGCAGTGCAATATGGCGCCGATAACATCAGGGTTAACACGGTGCTCCCCGGATGGACGTTGACTCCGTTCACATCGGGCGCATTCAATGAAGAGTGGGCGGAGCGACTAGCCGCCCGTGTTCCGCTCGGCAGAGTTGCCGATGCATCCGATATCGCGGGCCCGATACTGTTTCTCGCATCGGACGAGGCGAAATACGTCACTGGGAGCGAACTACTCGCTGACGGCGGGGTCACGGGATGGATCGGACCATTGGATTAGGGGGATTTCGAGCTAGCGGAAGTCCTGATATATCCAGATCTTCCAGCCTTCTTCAGGCCCTTCGACCAGTAGGTAGAACGTGCCCTTGTTGCTATTTATGACTTTCTTTCCGCCGATCTGACCGGTGCCAGTATCGGCGACGATATCGTTCACCACGGTGTCGCTCTCGGGATCCTTCAACGTGATATTGATCGAATTTGGCCCAGTTCCTTCGGCCTCCCACTCGATCATCCACGGGAGTCGAGGTGGCGACACGAAAATACCCGTTTCAACCGTTCCATTGCCGGCAAATGTCGAATACCCAATCGGCGTTGCCGTCGGGGTTGGAGTCGGTGGACCTGCAGTAGGCGTGGCGGTGGGAATTATTGTGGGCGTTGGCGGAACTGTAGGTACCGGCGTGGGTACCGGCGTTGGTGTTGGAGTTGCAGGAACGGACGTTGCCGTTGGGAGCGGAACAGCTGTGGGCGTCGGCTTCGGAGTGGCCGTAGGAGCGCTCGTTGCCGTGGGCACAGTAGTCGCGGTGGGCACAGATGTTGGCTTCGGAGTCGCGGAAGGAACAACGGCAACTGGAGTCGATGTTGCCGTCGAGGTCACTGTGTTCTCGATCGGAGGGTCGGAATCACCGCCACCACATGCCACTACGGTTGTCCCGAATGCGAAGATAGCGGTTACGACTAAACTCCTAAATCGACTATTCATTTTCACTGACTCCCATAAATTCGTATTGGAATACGACCGTACTGATATGAACAGGCTACCCTGTTTCACTGATTCGATATCAGGATAAAATAGTCCGTTGGTCCAGTGATAGCAATGCGATTGTCATGTGACGTGCTTTATTCACGCTAGTAGTCTTTCTTTTGGATGGCACAGGCTGTATACACATGCCCATGAATCGATTTCTGACGGTTATAAACCCAATCCTTCTACTAAGTGCGTTCAAAGACGCGACGAGCGGGCTGGGACATGCGCTAAAAACTGAGCGGGCTGTTCAGCAAGAAGTTGTGTTGATCGGCATTGGTGCCGTTGCCGCATATCTTCTTACAGACATCGCGTTAGAACGAGCAGTATTAATCGGCGTTCTCGGTGTTGTGCTCGTTATCGAATTGGTCAATTCGGCGATAGAAGCGACCGTCGATCGTATTGGGCCAGAACTGCATCCCCTATCGAAACAGGCTAAAGATCTCGGATCTGCCGCTGTTCTAATTTCGCTGGTGACAGCGGCTGCGGTCTGGCTCATAATTCTCGTTTGAATTTAACAAGTACAGTATTCCCGGTTTACATCGATTTTTGGAGAGAAATTAGTGTCAGAAAAACTCAAGGTACTGGTGACTGGTCTTAACGGTGTTGTGGGGCAGGCGTTACAACCATCTCTTGAAGAACGGTACACACTAAGTGCGTTGTCTCGACGCGGTGTGGAGGGCTTACCGGAAGATCGTGTATTCAAAGCCGACATTGCCGATATCGACTCGCTACGACCTGCCTTCGAGGGCGTTGACGTTGTTCTCAATCTCGCGGCCGACGGCGGAATGGGTAGCGCGGAAGGTATGAACGCAGGGTGGGATTCGATGTTGCACAACAACATCATTGGCGCCTACAACGTTCTTGAGGTAGCAAAACAAGCCGGAGTATCGAGAGTGATTCTTACGAGTTCCGGGGCAACTTCAAACGGGTACGAATTAGAGGAGCCCTACAAAACTCTGGTTTCAGAGGAGGATCTTCCTCTCCCCGATTCCTGGGAGATGGTCAACGAATTTTCAGAGCCGAAGCCGGTGAGCCTTTACGGCGTGACCAAGTTGTTTGGCGAGGACCTGGGTCGTTTTTACGCGGCAACCACTCCCCTATCCGTGATCAATCTGCGTATCAGCAATTGCGGGCCGGTTGATGAGGCGAAGCCGGGTAGATCGCAGGCAAATTGGTCGAGTTATCGCGATATCCAGCAGCTCACTATCAAGTGCATCGAAGCTCCTGCCGATCTCAAGTTTGATATTTTCTGGGCCACTTCCGACAATCGAAAGCTCTTCCGTGACAATGCGCACGCGAAAGAGGTACTCGGCTATGCACCGCAGGACGGTGTGCGCTAACCTCGTTGTATGACACAGATAACCGTTTATTCGTCCAATTTCTGAGGATCCTGCGAAATGGTGAAAGGGTTCCTTTCACTTCGCAAGATTGATTTCGTCGAGAAAAATGTTTCGACGGATCTCGATGGGCGCGCAGAACTGGTTGCCATGGGATATGACTCGACACCAGTGATCGTTATCGGCGATACACAGCTGACAGGATTCGATATTTCGGCGATCGATGCTGCACTTGCTGCACTAGATCCCGATTAGCCTTCATTTCAGCCCGCAGCAGGGATTGTGTAGAATTGAAGTATTGCGCCGGGACATAATGCCCGGATATTTACTGACAGAAGGATTCACGACGAATGGTTCAGAGTACGTCCGACACAAGCGTAGATTTCGTTCTAGAACAGATCGAGACTATGGTCGCTTCAGAAGGCGGCACGCTGGGAACTGCAGATCTTGAAGGCAACAGCCTGAAGATTGTGTACACGCCCGGCGTGAACGAGGAATGCCCGGAATGCGTGCCAACCCTCGAGATGGTCACGATGTTCCTCACAGCTTCGCTCGGCATCCACGCACCTCACGTAACCGACATCGAAGTCAGTTAGTGCGGGCGCTGATTCGCGCTCCTGAAAGTTTCCTACCAGTTCTGGACTGAGCCGTCGCGGCGATGCCAGCGCGTTCCTATGTGGTTGTCGGGGTGCAGCGGACTGTTGGCGATCGCGTCTTCATCGACATCGATTCCAAGTCCCGGCTTATCAGGAACGTTCATCTTGCCGCTGATAGCGCGGAAGTTACCCGGGTACAACTCGTCCGCCTGCCGCTCGATTTCTTCCGATCTCTGGAACATTTCGAGCCATGAGAAGTTCGGTGTCGCCATCGCCAAATGTGCCGTTGCAGCCGTGTTGATAGGACCCAGCGGATTGTGCGGCATCAGATCGATGTAGTGGGTTTCTGCCCAGCCTGCGACTTTTTGCGCCTCGGTGAATCCTCCAACGATTCCAAGATCGACTCGTGCGTAGTTTGTTAGCCCGCGTTCGATATATGGAGCGAACTGCCACTTAGACGAAAATTCTTCACCGAGTGCGAATGGCATCGGAGTCATAGCACGTAGAGTTTCGTACGCCTCAGGGCTCTCATCACGGATTGGCTCTTCAAGGAAATCGAGCGTGCCGTCGGGCATCTTCTGACAGAACGAAGCGGTTTCGGCGACGCTTAATCGGTGGTGGTAGTCGATACCGATAACGACTTCTTCTCCGAGGGCTTCGCGCGCTTTCACGAGCCACTTGGCGTTGTCGGCAATGTTCATACGTGGCTCGAAGGTGGCCTCGTCGTAGCCCTCGACACCACCAACAACCGAAAGTCGCATGCACTCCCAACCGTCTGCAACGAGTGCCTGGGCGTTTTCGATCATCTGCTCACCCGTTTTCGCTCCAGTTGTTGCGAAGCACTGGATGTAATCGCGCTGGCGTCCACCGAGTAGCTGGTAAACGGGAACACCGAGCTTCTTCCCAATGATGTCGTGGAGCGCTATATCTATAGCCGACATCGCAGCGGTGACGACCCGACCGCCCTCAAAGTAGGCACTTCGGTACATCTCCTGCCAGAGCCGCCCTACTTGCATCGGGTCTTTGCCGATGAGCCACTGATTGAGGTGTTCGACCACGCCTTTCACGCCCAGTTCTCGCCACGATGTACCACCCTCGCCCCAGCCGTAGATTCCCTCGTCAGTTTCGATTTTTACGAGGAAGACATTTCGCCAGACTGACCACGCTGGGTAGGGTTTGATTGCGGTGATTTTCATTGGGTGGCCTCTGGAGAAGTCTGGATAGTGGAAGATGCGGGCTGAATACTACCCCTGAGAGTTTCATTTGTGTCGTGTTGCCTGATATGCCCGCCTCCTATCGTCCGAAGTAGGTAGTTGGATGACTCTCATTCTGAGTACCGTGATTGAGCCAAGCTCTCTCGTGTTATCCAATCAAAATACCCCCACAGGGAGACGATATTGTGTTGGAATGGATGAAAACTGTAGGTACGAAATCACAAGCAACGGCGTCGAAGCACGCTAATCATTTTGGCTGTGAACAGGGATAGTTGGCTATGAGCACGATTACTTCTCACCACATAAAGAACACCGCAAACATCACCCGAATACTGGGCATTGGAACTCTGTTTTCCGTGCTGTTGCTGGTCGGATGCGTTTCAATTTCTACCGATGAGGATCACGCTGAAGGCGCTAGCGACGATAGCCAAAAGCACACGTTCGTAGTTGGAGAGAATCCGACCATCGACGTTCGGGGTTTCAATGGACCTATCGAGATTATTGCCGGGGACGACGGTGAAGTAGATGTCGAAGCCAAGCTTACGATTCCGAGCCGTGTTTCATATAGTGCAACAGTCAATGGAAATACAGTTACGGTAGTGGCAAAGAAAACCGGTTCGGGGTTTACGATTGGGCGATCACCAGGGGCTGAAATTCGCCTTGTCGTACCGGAACAGTCGACTATCAAGGCACACACAAGCAATGGCCAAATCATTGTCGACGGCATTACGGGCAACGGCGATTTGGAGTCGAGCAACGGAAAAATCACCGTTACAGACTCTGATGGTGAGTACGTTACTTCGACGAGCAACGGTTCGATAAAATTCTCGAACGTTTCGGGCCAGTTCAGTGCCGACACATCGAACGGAAAAATCGAGTTCCTGGGATCGATGTTGGATGGCACGAGCAATCACTTCAAGAGCTCAAACGGATCGATCACCGTAACGTTCCAGGACGATCCGAGCATCGAACTGGATGCACGAACCAGCAATGGAACGATCAATAGCGACCGTCCGATACTCGCGACGACCATGGAGAAGACCCATCTGATTGGAATGTACGGTGATGGCTCGGCAAACCTCGACATGAAAACGTCGAACGGCTCGATCGGTATCCACTGAACACTCGTCGACCCGAATCAGGAAGGCAGTGTTAGGAGTCGGACTTGTATTAGGAATCCGATTCCCAGATTAGGTCCGTCAGAGCATTTTGCGAAGGTAATCTCGGGCACCGCCCTGGCTACCCTTTCCATCGCTCCATAATCGACTCGCCTATCATCGTGATATCGGCTGCAGTCCACGGCACGGCCTCCATCGATGGCCCGATAGTGATTGTCAGCACTCGATTGTTCTGGCGCAGGACGACAATTCGGCCGACACCATCGCTATCGATCAATATCGAGAGTTGATCCACCAGGTTTTCATCGGCGCTGTTGACCTCGGATATGGGCATACTATTAACCACAAACCCGTCTTTGATCATCTCGTAACGATCTACCGCTGGCTCATCGGTATCGAACTCGATCAGTGTGGTCGAAAGGAACGGGTCTCCGGGAGTTGAGCTCTCGAAATCGGCGTTACACATGACTTTTATCGACTGACCGCTGTCCTTGATCGTGTCAGTGAACGAACGGGTTTTGAGCGTGCCGCCATCGGGAGGAGCCCCTAATACGCCCTCACATGTATCAGCGTCGACACTCCCCGTTGTAAGAGCTGCCGCACCCGCTGCTGTTGTATCTGGGACACCGGAAACGACCGGCTCTGAGGCTTCGCCCGATTCGCTCGTCGCGGTACACGCAACGGCGACCAGCGCAATTATCGCTAGCAGGATCAAAATTCGTGACATTAGTGCATCTCCGTTACGGCGTAAGTGCCGTTACACGCCGTCAGCTTCAGTTCGTATTTGGGTGGCTCTCTCCGCCAGCAGATCGGCTGAGGCTGACAGCCCTGTTGGCGCATTCGGGGCGACGAAACTATCGTCGCTTTCACGCCACGAAAACAGTTCGATTGCGTTCGCAACGCCGTTCTTTACGCCTCTGATCTCGTAAATCCCATCGATGCGCCGCCAGTAGCTCTCCATGTCTTCGCCGAAGCGTGTGATGTGGAGTACGTATTCGACATGCTCGGCATCCTCGTCGGGAACTTCGCAAGACACGCAAATCTGGTGAAAGACGTCTTCCACGCTATCTGCGTGCATCGTGGTTGCCAGCTTGAAGCCAGTCTTCAGCGTTTTGAAAAGTGCTCGGACCGGTTCTTCCCAAATGTAACGCACCGGCTTGTGATCGCTTATTTCGCCGATCTCCATGTATCCGCCGTCGGGGTGGCTGGCAAATTCTTGAATCTCTTCTATCTCGCCCGACATTACATGAACGGGTGTTCCCTCGGGTTTATATTCGAGAGCAGCGAAAAGTACCGTCGTTTTTCCAGCGTTCTGGGGACCTGCAGACGAAACGAGTGATTTCTTCTCGGCTCCGATCGTCCAGAGAAGAGCCGCCATGTGTTCGTCCATAGTGCCATTTGCGACCATGTCGGCCAGAGTTACATCAACGATTTCGCACTTCCATTCTGATTAAATCCGTTCGGGTTTCGACACTCTAACTATTGCCCTTGTTCGACCTGCTCGCGCTGCCACGAATAGTCGACTTTTCCTGCGTAGAACTTGTCGGGGTTTTCTATGGCCCAGAGCTGTTTTCGCATGTTCCAGTTTTCGGGATCGAGAGCGATTCCTTCACGCCAAACGGCGAGGGCACCATCTGTATCGCCATTTTGATAGAGGCCCAAACCGCGCTCGAAGTGATCCGATGCTGGACCTCCGACCGCAACTGGTGATTCCCCGGAGACCTGACCTGACGAAATAAACGCGGTAACAAGATCTCGCGTCTCGTCTTTTTTAATATCGAATCCGCCGTACTGTTGGAACTGAATATTGCCTTGCTCGTCGATAAGAATTCCGTTTGGAATGGCTCGGTACCCGAAGATACGTGCCAGAGCGTTCTCTTCATCAACGACTGTGGTGAATTCTGCTCCCGTTTCTTCGTGATACGGCCGAGATTTCTCAGGACCCTGCAGGTCGACCGCAATCGACAGGATGTCGGCGTTCTTCGACTTCATGTCGGCGTACATCTGCTGCCACACGGGCAGCTGTTCACGACACGCTCACCATGAGGCCCAGAAGAACAGCACCAATCGTTTACCGAGGTAGTCGGACGGCCTTACGACATCTCCAGAGAGCGATCGCAACTCGAAATCGGGGACGGGTGAACCGTCAGGAATAGTGGCAGGAATATTGGCGACCATTGGACGTTCCTTTTGAACTCGGTGAGCAAATTACAGCGTTACATCAGGCGACGCACATCGTACTCGACAATCGTCGGCAATGCCGATTTCTTCAACGAAATATCGATTCGTGACGCGTCGAGAATTTACGCTACGAACGCTGGTGAAACCAATCTGATGCGCCCTGTCTTCACGCGTAGCTCATAGGCAGCACACACCCACTCACGTGTGGATCACGAGGTAGGCGATATCGTGGTGGGGCGGGCAACGTGCCGCCAGTTCCTGACGACCGTCGATCGATCAGATCTAGGACGATCACAATCGAGAAGTCCGCATATGAAATCGAACTGCGATTCGCACGAGGGCAAGCACACGGATGTATGAACACGATCTGCTGATAATTGGTGCGGGGCTGGCAGGCCTGCGTGGTGCTATCGAGGGAATTCAAGAAGGTCTGGACGTAGCGTTCATGACCAAGGTTCACCCGGTTCGAAGTCACTCGAACGCCGCACAGGGCGGCATCAACGCGGCTCTGGCGAGTCGAGGCGACGACTGCGAAGACCATGCGCTGGCAACGGTAAAGGGAAGCGACTATCTGGCCGACCAGAGCGCCGTTGAGGTGATGTGTCGAGAAGCCGGCGATGCGATTCTTGAACTCGAGCACATGGGTGTGATCTTTTCACGAAACGAGGACGGCAAGCTCGCTGTTCGTCGTTTCGGTGGACAGCGAGTAGCTCGAACATTTTTCGTTGGAGCTATAACGGGACAGGCTCTGCTGCACGCGATGTATGAACAGATCATCAAGCACGAAGCAGCGACTTACGAAGAGTGGTTCGCAACATCGCTCATCATGGAAGAGGGCGTGTGCCGTGGCGTTGTCGCCATGGATATCAAGACCGGTCAATTGCACACGATCAGGGCCAAAGCAGTGATCATGCGTCGGGCGGAGCGGGTCGGGCTTACGAGCCGACGGCTCAGGCAGCGATCTGCACCGGCGATGGGCAAGCACTTGCGTATCGAGCCGGGTCGCCGCTCATGGACATGGAGATGATTCAGTACCACCCCACTACCCTGCCAACCAACGGCGTTTTGATGTCGGAGGCTGCGCGCGGCGAGGGTGGATATCTGCTCAACTCACTGGGCGAGCGCTTCATGGAGAAGTACGCTCCTGAATACATGGAGTTGGCGTCTCGTGACGTTGTTTCACGAGCTGAGCAGACCGAGATCAACTAGGGTCGTGGTATCGACGGCTGTGTGCTGCTGGATCTCAGGCATCTGGGACGAGATTTCATCAACGAGCGTTTGGGCTACCTACAAGAAGTGGCTACCGATTTCATGAGCATCGATCTGGCGGAGCAGCCAGCCAAGATTCGCCCCGGCATGCATTACAACATGGGCGGGATCAAGGCAGACGTAAATGGCAAGACGGAGATCCCCGGACTGTACGCAGCCGGAGAAGCGGCGTGCGTGAGTATTCATGGAGCTAACCGACTCGGAGCTAACTCGTTGCTCGAGGCGGTGTTGTTTGGTCGTCGTGCGGCAGCAGGGGCGATCAAGTTCGTCAATTCGGAAGCAGAACGATCTTCACCTAACGAGTCGGTAAAAGAATCTGAAGAAAAGCGACTTCAGGAAATTCTCGATCGACCTGCTGGACCTCGTGCCGCTGCGGTTCGTCGTGAGCTTGCGCTCGAGATGGACAAAAATATGGCTGTATTCCGCGATCAGGCAGGAATGGAGTCGGCAGCGGCGAAAATCGTGGAAGTGAAAAAGAAGCTTCCTGGCGTGTCGGTCGATAACAAAGGCCGGGTGTTCAACATCGATCTGATGTCGGTTCTCCAGTTGGAAAATATGGTCGACTGCGCAGAAGCGATCGTTGCGGGTGGTTTGATGCGGAAAGAAAGTCGTGGTGCTCACGACCGCACCGATATCCCTGAGCGTGACGATGAGAACTGGCTGAAGCACACGCTGGCGTACCAGACCGAGGGCGCTCCACGAATGGACACAAGCCCGGTCGATATAACGCGCTGGCAACCGGTGGAGAGGGTCTACTAATGCAGATCACCATCCGACTCCAGCGGTTCGATCCTGAAACTTCAGAACCGGTTTCCAGGTATCAGAATTACTCGATAGAAATAAGTGAAGTCGCCACCGTTCTGGACGCGATCATCAAAATCCACGAGGAGATCGACGGCACGGTGACGATGCGTTATTCATGTCGCTCATCGATCTGTGGCTCATGTGCGATAAAGATCAACGGGTCGGCGAAGTTGGGCTGCAAGACCCGACTGGTGGAAGTCGCTGAAGACGGCGGATTGATAACCGTTGAGCCTGTCGGCAACCTGCCGGTGGTCAAGGATCTCGTGTCCGATTTCCAACCGTTCTGGGACAAGATTAAATCTGCTAATCCGTACCTGCGTACAAGTGGTCCCGAGCCTGAAGGCGAACGAATCGCATCGAATGAGTCGATGACGAACTTGCTAACAGCGGTCAACTGCATCATGTGTGGTTGCTGTTTTTCTGACTGCACAGTTCTCGAAGTCGACCCCAATTTCATGGGTCCCGCGGCTCTCGCCAAAGCGTGGCGGTTTACTGAAGATCCGCGGGACTCAGCAACAGACGAACGGCTGAAAACACTAAACGACGCTGACGGCGGAATGTGGTACTGCACACGCTGCATGAAGTGCGTCGAGGTTTGCCCTAAAGAGGTAGCGCCGATGGATCGCATCATGGAAATGCGAGAGGCGGCGATTAAAGCCGGAAACACGAACACAGCGGGTTATCGCCACACGGAATCGTTCTACAACTCTGTGAAGAAGAATGGCCGACTAGACGAAACTCGTCTCGCCATCGATTCAGCAGGCTGGACGAATCTTCCTCGCCTACTCGATCTTGCGCCGATCGGCATCGCCGCCTTGCGCAAGGGAAAGCTCCCACCGTTGCTGGCTCACAAGTCCGAGGATCACAAGAAGGTCACAGATCTGTACGACAGCGTGGAGAACGAGCCAGAAGAGTAGAGCCCGCTAACAGGAGCGGGCTCCGTCCAATCTATTGACCGAGCGGTGCGTCGGTGCTGGAATCGATACCTTCGACCATAAAGCTGCGCGAAGTCGCTGATTTGTGGCGTATAGCTGCTATTGGCGCGTATTCGTCAGACGTGGCATATTCCTCGGCTTTTTCGGCTGACGGGAACTCCAGCATCACGATTCGTGTGAGTCCCCACTCACTTTCGCCCGAAATGATTTGACCGCCTCTGACAAGGTATTTACCACCGAATTTCTCGATGATTGGCGGCACTAGCTTCTGATACTCGGCGTAGGCATCCTGATCTGTGATTTCGATGTCGGCGATTACGTAGACGGTCATTCGTGTTCCTTAATTTTCGTGTTAACGACCGACAGATTTTAACCACAATTTGTCGTCGGGGTAACTCAATGGCAACGCTCATCGCACGCTGAGCGTCGAATCCGCCTAGAATGGCGCACGAACCAAACTGGCACAAATGAGCGTGAAGGATTTAAACGTGGCAAATCGACTCGATGGCAAAGTGGCCGTAATCACCGGTGGGAACAGCGGTATTGGCGAAGGCACCGCAAAGCTATTCTGCGAAGAGGGTGCAAAGGTCATCATCATGGCTCGCCGTGAAGATCAGGGCAAAGCTGTCGAAGCGGCAATCAGAGCCGACGGCGGTGAGATCACGTTTATCACGTGTGACGTTGGGGATGAAGCTGCGGTTGAAAAAGCAGTAGCCGAAGCGGCTAGCACGTACGGACAAATCGACATTTTGTTCAACAACGCCGGAGGTGGAGGTCGAACTCACTTCCCTAACGAAGAGACCGAAGAGTTCAAGCGCGTTATCAATGTAAACCTGAACGGTACGTTCTACGTCACACGAGCCGTTTGGCCACAGATGGTCAAAGCCGGCGGTGGAGCCGTAGTGAACATGTCGTCAGTTGCTGCTGTACGAGGTACAAGTCCGAAAATGCACGAGAAATTCGGATCGACCTCAATGTCATACTGGGCCGCAAAAGCCGGAGTCGACGCGCTGACCAGGTACATGGCTGGGATGGGTGGCAACGACAACATCAGGGTGAACGGTATTCGTCCCGGACAGATCATGACTCCCGGAGCTACCCGAGGGACTCTTACAGACCCAGATGGCGGGCACCATGCGTTCGAAGGCATGTTCGAACTTATGCAGATGATCGAGGGTCCGGGATACCCGATTGACGTGGCGAATCTGGTCCTGTTTCTGGTGTCTGGAGAGTCTCGATTCATCACCGGTCAGACAGTAAATATCGACGGCGGCACGCCGGTACAGATCTAGCCTCAACTCGTGAAATATGCGGGCACTCACCAAAGTCCCCGTTTTGGGGGCTCGTTGGCCAATTAGATATGCCGGCGGGTCTATTGGTTTAAAGAAGGGTTGTCGGCAATGGGGTTTCGACGAGGCCGTTTGCCGTGGTTTCGAATCGGTAAACGCCACTGCCGGGTACGCTTGTGATGCACTCATGCAAGTCGGTTCCCCGGTAGTAAGCCGCTACCGTGAGGATTTGTTTCATTACGTATTTTTCAACAGAAAATTGGCTTGTTTACGAATTGTTGCACGCTTGGATGTAGCACTGAATATCCAGACGCTCCGCTCGACAAGCGAGAGGGCATCTGGGAGGCGAACACAGACGCCGTATTTGCGGGTTCGTATCGGCTATTAAAGTAGTCTTTATTTTGATCTTTAGTCGCAATTCGAATAATTTTCAATTGGAACAAAATCGTTACAAGACTCGTCAGCACGAAGAGCGCCGAACGAACAGAAGTACATGGAGGTACTAGATGACGAACAGTCAGGCTCGATTATTGGCTTCTGCAATTGCTTTGCTTGCAGGGGCAGTCATTGCTCAAACAGACAATGTAAACGTGAACTTAAGCCTCATAGTTATTTTGTTGAGCAGTGCGATGTTGATCGGCGAGTGGTTCAGATCATTCAGGAGTTAGCCTGACAGTCTGTTCGAAATCCGTCCCGCCAAAGTTGCCCACGACTACAAAAACTAATTGTGGTGATAGGCCGTTGTTCTGGCTTTTACCGATGCAATGCGCCTAAAGGCTCTACGTCGTACGAAGTGTAATTTGTGGCACCCGAAAATATTAATCGCTAATAGCGGAATATTCGCGGAATACTGATCGCCCAATTTCAAAAACACGATCAGCATTGGTTTTCGATCATTGAGTGTTGTTTGAAATGAACGTGCAATACGGATATCTAGCGGTCATTTCATATTTGCGCTGAAGAACACTCTTTCAGTTACCGACGGTACAACTGGGTCACTGCCACGATACGTTTCGACAGGCGAGTATTGGCAACATCACTCATGGCGAAGATTGCGTTGCGTTCCAAGATTGGGTCAAAGGGCATGGTCCGTTTGAAGTCGGATCGACGCAACTCTGATGAAACTCAACAGATATCCCGCACGAGTAATTTCGCTGCGAACTGAAATATCGAACGACGAATCGTTCGAGGATGCTCTACGGGGTGATGGCCACAAGGTCACAGTTCTTTCATCCAGCGAGCCTGCGTTTGCGTTGGTCAATTCATCATGGCCCGACGTTGTCATGTTCGATCCGATATCGCCGTTCGGCATGTCGGCTTCGATCCAACGGATTCGTTCCAGTTTCGACGGCGTAATCATCGCTGCTGGCAACATTATCGATCCCACCATCAGGGAAATGTTGAAAGAACTTGGCATCACGAGCTTCGCTTCGGATGCCAGAGAACTCCTCGATATAGTCAGAGATGTCCCGAGTCGCTCGGTGAATTGGAACGAAGTCGACGACGATCTGATTGTTCCCGAGAGCCCTGAGAAGGCGCAAGAGAGTCAATCCGCCCCCATCGAACAAGCGCAGGTGGATGAACCGCAAGAGCCCGAAAAGATTCACCCAGCGCCGGTATTAGCAAGATCAGAGGCCACACCGCCCAAGCCCGAAAAAGCGGGCCGCTTACGACTGACTATCAAACTGCCGTCGGTGAAGACACTCATCGACAGCATACCGATGAAACGCTGGCACAAAACGGCTGTGGGCACCGTAGTTATCGCTGTAGTCGTAATTGCTGTGGCAGCCCCATTCTTTCGTCCGCAACCGGTCGAAATCGAAAACGTCGCTAAGGCCCTTCCGGTTGTGCCGAATCTGTTGACACGACCGCTCGTTCCCCTATCGGTCGCTGAGTTATCAGGCGAAATACTACCTCTAGAAATTCAGGGGATTAGAGATCGCGACGTGATCGATAAACCGGCTGTGGCATTCTGGGGAGACACGGCCCCGGACGCATTTGTAACCGTCAATGGCAAGCCCGTCGACGTTTCGGAATACGGCGCATTTGTCGTCGATTTCCCACTCGATGACGGAGCGAATTTCATTGAGATACTCGCTAGCGACTTTCAGGGTCGCACGACGAGTAAATCGTTCACGGTGGTGAGTCTTCAGTGATGCCAACCGTTAATAAGACGATTAAAAAGCCTCTCCGCCTGCTGGCGATTATTGCGCTTGCTGCATGGTTGACGACTGTGGGTTCTGCGGCCGAGCCGCTCGCACACGCTGCTGGTGAACGTATTGCCCTGTTCGGAACCGTCATAACCACTCCCGTCGACGGTATTTTCGAAGTAGCTACCCGTGACGGTGTGATTACTCTTACGATCTCCGATAGCACCAAGATCGACGATAAACGACGGAACAAACTAAGCCTTGATGAAGTGGTACCTGGTAACTCGGTGACCGGGTACTACACGGTCATCGACTCCAACCTAATCGCAGGCAAACTCACATTCGTAAAAACCGGAAAAGGTAGTAAATCAGTAGATTTCAGGCATGTGATTGGAGTTGTGATTGATACATCCGGAGATAACCTGACGATCCTGACCCCTGACGGTGAGCAGGTCGACATTACGGCTCCAAGCGACCCGACGAGTGACCCAGCCACTCAAGGTAGCCTGGTTGTCACTGTTGTCGAGGAGAATCTCACCACTGGAGAGCTCGACGCAATTGCTCTTCGAACTGCGGAGGAAACAGTCGCACGACTGGCCGATGCAATTAGCTACGAAATATCGTTAGCACAACAGCAGCTTCTGAAGATTCGCATGTCTGAAACTGCCTCTGTGCACCTGACCCGCCTGTACGAAACACTCGACAAAATCGAAGTAGAAGCGCAGGCGAAGGTCGAAGCCGCATTCACCGTGTATCAAGAGACCTACACCACTACGCTTGATGAAAATCTAATTGCCCCGCCGTTAGTCCAAATTTCTGGAAAAGTATTAGCCATCGGTGGATCCACGATGACCATTGCCGCCAAGGGCAACGGCCGAAGGTCGTACCTAACAGTCCCGTACGACGCAAGGGTCAAGTTCATTAACGGCGAATCTGGAAGAATTTCAGATGTGAACGAAGGTCAATTCGTCGACGTTACAGCTACTGACCTGCCCCCCTCAAACGTGTCCATCTGAAAGATCAGATAGAGGATCTCCCCTCCGAATACGATCAACTGTTAGAAATGGGGTTCGATGAAACTTCAGGGGACACTTACATGTTCCTTCAAAGACAATTTGGTGAAGTTTCGTGGTCAGTAATTCAAGATACCGTGCAGCGGCGAGGAGATAACGAGAGATACTATCGAACTCGTCTAAACAGCTACCGAAACAACTTTTTAAGCTTCGCCTCCAAACCGCATTACTTAGCCTGGACAATAGTGTTTTTATGGCTGTTCTCTGTTTGGGTGGTCGGTGGGAATCGTGTTGGTGAATCGAAAGCCGATTGGTGGGTATACAACACTTGCCAACTCGTATTTGAGGACTGTGCACCAACCGTAGGTGAGTACACGAAGCTTGATGCACTTGAACACTTAGATTTCACTTTGCGGACGGTCTATCCGCGCTCGGTAGATGCCACCAATCCGTCAGTATTGGAAAATGACTGTTGGTATTTCACACAAGAAGACGATGGCGAGGTTTGGCGCGCAAAAACCGATCTGAGTGGTGAATTCGACCATTTTGGAATTTCGTTTTATTGGAAAGAATTGCTCGACTCCGATCCCGAATCTGGAGCTGAATACGACTATTACGAAACTTCTCGCTGGCTAGTAACTCCACCACAAAGTGGATCGTCGTGGCGAATAGTTCCCGAGATTCAGCCTGAATATCTGGAGGGTGAATATGAGTGCATTCCGTAATTCCAATGACGCTGAAGGTTTAGTCATCGCCATCGAGGTCGTCATTTATGTCGCCATGCTCGTCGGTATTGGATCTACGTGGGGGCATTAGTTACTGATGAACGCTCAGTGTTTGAATCGCTCTCGTTGATTTTGAGCACTCTTCTCGGTCTGTGGTTATTTTTCTTACTTCTGCTGCTGATACCCGACTTCATCTTTCGACCTCAGACCGTTGACTGGATCGATAGGATAGCGTTTTCAGGACTGCTCGCTAACGTTCACGTTGCCCTCTTGGTCTGGGCGTTCCAAGACGCATGGGTATGGACACAGTTCATCCACTATTCAGCGGCTTGGGGGCTGTTCAAATTCGGCTCGGAAGGTCGCAGATACAAGAGGTGGATTGAAGTGCGAAGTGATCCTGACTACTCTTCATTCGGTAATTACGAGATAAGTTATCCACCCCAACGAGATATTAGTGAATTAAGTAGGGGGATCGAACCACTTCTGAATCACCGTAGATCAAACCTGCCAATCACGACCGAATCTAAGATAACTGGACTCAGGGTACATCCTGCCAGATCGGCTGAGTCCTCTTTAGAAATATCCCTTACCACTGACCCATCACCATGGGTATTCACTGGTTGGTCAGTAGCACCGCTCGCTCGGAGCAGTGCGACGTTCATGAGCACTGGGAATCGCATGCTGGTCACAGGAACATTGGATCAAAATTACGTTGTCACAGCTCACTACGAGCGTACCTATGAGAAAAAGGATTCCGGTTGAAGAACTTATGGAGAATCATGCAAAGCACATCAAATAATCGGAGTAAATCCAATTGAGTTGTGAACAGTCGGATGCGGCGAACCCTTATCCGCGTACGTGGCGGAATGTCAAAGAGGGTGCTGGAATATTGATCCTAGATCAAGTGCCTTATCGTAAGGCGTACGGACTTTTTGGGTCACCGCGTTATAAGTCGGAGCAAGTCAGTCCTTGGATGCTCATCTCGTTCGCAGTCGGTCTTCATATGGCTTCGAGTCAAGAGATGCAGGGCTGGATTAGCGATGAATTGGGTATCCAATATCAAAAGGCAGCGGTCAACCAGATGGTGGAACAAAACCCTAGATCATTATCAGATGCACATGCTTTCCCGCACATATTCTTCCCTTTTGCCCGAGGAGATGAAAGTTACACATCTACCTTGGATTACTTAGCTAACTACATCGATCATGGGGCTACCTTCGCAGTGTTCGGGGGGGGAAACCGCCTTGGACATCGTTGAGCCTTGGATACACAACAGAGGGAAAGATGCATTTCTCCCCGAATTTCGAGACAGCCCAACGACGCTGGACTTCTGGCGACCTCGACCGTCATTCGCCGACATTAAGGCATTCGCTGAGAGCCAACTGATAGTGCGGTAGATTCTGAGAACTGGGTACTTTTTGGAAATTGCTCGCGGAATAAATGTGAGTCAACAACAACCAACACAACCATATTCACTAAGAAGTACCGGGGGGCACTAGCAACATCACTACCAACACAGCCACCAATAACAAGCAGCAACTAACACACCAATCAACCAGCACTTCCACTCCGACACATCACCATCAACCACAGCCACCCACATCGGTGCAACCCAGCCACGCCTAGTCAGCCACCACTTGCAGCTTGTACGCGCGCTTTGTGGACGTGAGCGATGTTTGAGTAGGATGCAAGTATGCTGCGTGAACACGCTCGCTCGATCAGGTAGCTGCTGATGCTGTTGGACAAGCGCAAAGGGTGAAACTTGAGAACATCAATCGATCATGTATTCAGGTTGGCCTAATCGCCGAGTGAGCACCGAGTTCTGTCAGAACTCAATTCAGGACAGATGTTTTGCTGCTTTAACCGACCGAGCAATGGCACTCATGGCTTCGGTAAATGCTTCGATTACCAACTGACCTTTTTGGGTTAGATTTGCGCCTTTCGCACGTCGGTCGAAGATTTTAAAACCGTATACCTTTTCGACACGTTGAACTTGCCTACTTAATCCTGGTTGGCTGACACCAAGTTCAATCGCAGTATTAGTGAAACTCCCAAGTCTCGCTACACCTAATACCGCAACCATCTCTTTGACTCCGACATCAGGAACTTTCGACAGTTCTTCTGCCGTTGGTGTGTCGTTGACGAACGATGCA
>Ga0114999_10001131_pt1 | contig 37503 bp, 33 predicted proteins | sample ArcticOcean_MG_C_3_FD_89820 | JGI IMG/M metagenome (GOLD analysis project Ga0114999, IMG submission 89820) | Marine microbial communities from western Arctic Ocean - ArcticOcean_MG_CB8_126 | ecosystem: Environmental > Aquatic > Marine > Oceanic | place: Arctic Ocean: Canada Basin | collected...
CTTTTTCTCGTCTTGCCGATCGAATCATGGCGGCTGCCAGGTCTGGTAACCGAGGTGAAAGTAAGGGAGCCGCCGGTTTGGGTGGCGATATCCTTGGTGGTCTTATTAGCGGCGACCGTAAATTTTAGAAAAGCGCTGCTGGTTTAAGCGGTCGCTGCGTTCGTCCGCGCCTCGGTAATAGCATCCTTTAACTGTTGGATCACATACGGCTTCGGAAGAATACACGAGATTCCCAAGTCTTCGGCTTGTTTCTCTGCAAAACCGCTGCTTATAATAAATGGCATATTGGGTTTTATGGTCATCACACAGGATGCCAGATCTATCCCCGTCATTTCCGGCATATTGTAATCGGAAATAATGACATCAAAACCATTGGGATCTTTCTGGAAAAATTCCCAAGTTTCTCGACCGTCTGCTGCGACTGTTGGTTTACAGCCCAGCATGGTCTGGACATCTGAACCCATTTCCCGAATGAATATTTCATCGTCAGCCAACAAAATGCGAAGTCCGGGAATTTCTGTAGATGTGAATGGGGCCATTAAATTTGTGCGGATAGTATTTTACTTAGCGTATTTCAGAACGGCTTAATTACTGTTGTTCGTCCTTCACCGAGTAATAACTCCCAATTAAGCCGCAAGTTTCCAATAAATAACAAAGCTTATACTATTAATATTTAAGTGAATCCCCTATGCGGTGTCTGGGGTGTAGACCCTATACGGTTTTCACCAACCATTTCGTCAATTTTGACTAAACCGTATTAAAATTATGCAAGATAAGATATACCAGAACTCCGGTGACGGAAACATACATCCAGATTGGGAATGTCCATCTGGCGATCCGCTTATGCTTATGGTATTGCTTCTTTATAGCGAACCAGAGCGTCAGCAGGATCAAAGGAACTACGGCTACGGACAAAAAGATATGGCTTATCAGAATGAAAAAATAAAAAGGCCGGATAATTCCTTCCCCAAGAAATTTACTATCACCATGGTAGTTTGAGTAAATGACGTATAAGATCAAAAACATGCCTGATGACATCGTAGCCGAAATCATCATCGCTATATGCAGTCTTTTGATTCCTCTCTTAATTGCCATAAAACCCACCAGCAAACAGCAGGCTGATACGGCGTTGAAGGAGGTAAAAACGGTAGGGAGGTTCGAGATCCAATCAGATTCGCTGTGACCAGGTGTCTTGAAATAGATTAACCAGAACAAAAACACCAAAATAGCAGAACTGATTCCAACTACGGTACCTATTGCTTTACCAGATTGAGTGTCTCCATTCATGTTTTTACTTTGTCAGGGACCTTAACACATTGTAAATCAGTTTTAGCCCAAGGTGTCCCCGTAGAGTTAATATTGATTCCGGATGAAATTGAACGGCGGCATAGGGCAGCTCCTTATGCTGTATCCCCATAATGGTTCCGTCTGCTGTTTCGGAGGTTATTTCAAAACAATCTGGCAAGCTATTTTTGTCAGCGTAGATCGAGTGGTAGCGTCCTGCCCGAAATGATTCAGGAAAGCCCTCAAACACCCCCGACTGGTTATTGCTAATCTGGGAGGGTTTTCCATGCATCGGATAGTCAAGTAAGTTCAGGTTTCCACCAAACGCTTGAACCATGCCTTGAAGCCCTAAACATACACCAAAGCAGGGAATGCCTTTTTCGACACAGTAGTTAACAACTTCGGGCACGTTAAACTCCTCTGGCGTTCCTGGCCCCGGAGAAATAAAAACCAGGTCTGGATTGTATTCATCGATCATGGACAAGGGAAACCCTGCCCGTATCGTAATCACTTCTGCTTTGGCCTGGCGAAAATAATTCGCCAACGTGTGAACAAAGGAATCTTGGTTATCAACAAAGAATACACGTGGTTTAAATGCTTCATCGTGGGGAACCTCAAAGCCTCGTTCAACGGTTCGTGTTTTTCCTGCAAGTACGTCGAGAAATGCGCTCGCCTTGGTGCGACATTCTAATTCTTCGTCAACCGGATCGGAGTCGCAGAGCAATGTAGCCCCAACACGGAATTTGGCTAGACCGTCCTTCATGTGAATCGTGCGGATGGTGATACCCGTGTTCATATCACCATTGAATCCAATAAAGCCAACCGCGCCTCCATACCATTCGCGCGGCGAGTTTTCCAAGTCCTCAATTTTTTGCATCGCTGCGGGCTTGGGTGCTCCAGTGAGCGTGCACGCCCACATGTGCGAGAGCAAAGCGTCAAATGCATCGTATCCATCGAGTAGCTGACCTTCCACATGATCCACGGTATGGAACAATCGGGAATAAGCTTCAATCAGGCGCCTTCCGACAACTTCTACTGAACCCGGTTTGCAAACCCGTGACTTGTCATTGCGATCCACATCGGTGCACATGGTCAATTCGGCTTCGTCCTTTTTGGAGGTCATAAGCTCGAGTATGCGTTCTGCATCTTCGATCGCATTATTTCCCCGAGGTGCCGTTCCTGAAATAGGGCAGGTCTCAACCTTGGTCCCTTTCACCCGTACAAACATTTCCGGTGAAGCCCCGATCAGTTGCTCATGTCCCAGATTGATCAGAAATTCATAAGGGCTTGGGTTAACCACTCGAATCTTGTCGAACAACTCGCGTGGAGTGTCCTTGGATCCGCCGGCGAAAACCTGGCTTAGTACGACTTCAAAGAAGTCTCCCTTCCGTGTTCCGTTGATTATCTTTACAACTTTTTCAGCGTACTCTCCCGGAGCATTATCACTTTCAATGTCCTTATTCTGAGGGGTCGGCAACTCTACATACTTTCCAGTTCGTTCCAGACCTGCGGTTGTATTAGTGCCCATTTGGAAATCATAATTTCTTACCTCGGCCGTTTCTTTTCGGTGATCTACAATAAATAACTGATCGGGCAAAAAAAGGTGGGCATCGGCGTAATCATCAGATCGTTCATGTTTCAACTTAATAGGCTCGAATTGAAAAACCAGGTCGTAACCAAAAGACCCGAAGAACCCCAGATACTTGTCTTCAGAAGAGCCGAATGATTCGCGAATAGATCGTAGCATGGAAAACAATCCCGGCTGTTTACTTCTTTCTTCTTCTGGGAAATGAGTCGGCATCGGAACCAACTCCCCGTTCGCGGAGCTCTCTCCGATTTCTAAACGCTTGATGTAGGATTGGCCCTCAATGGCTTGGCAGATCATCGGCAGGATTTGCTTGCCTCGTTCGTTGAGCGCGTTGATTTCAAAGTTGCGGTGCCGCCCTATGATTTCAATCGGAGGCCTGATAAAACCAATATCCCACCGACTGTAGCGACCCGGATATTCGTAGCCGCTACAAAAAAGGGCTCCTTGATTATGATCAATGGCATCGAAAGCTTCATTCAATGCTTCGGAATAGGGAAGGGTATCCACCTCGCAAAGGACGGTGGTTCCCCCCGGTGTTTGATATTCGATTTTAGACATCTTAAAAGTAGGTCTATGCTTTAGGCTGGTTTGGGAGTTTTGGAAAATAAAAAAGCCGCGGAAAAATGACCACGGCTGAAAATAAAAAAACGCGGTCCGTTTGAAAGGAACCGCGCAAAGAATAAGTTGGAGCAGGCGGTCCTAAATATTGGACCACCACCAAAGATTACCCATTGCGGAGCTTTGCTCTACCCTGCCGATGAACGACACTGGAGCTTTGCTGGAATGGATTTTCTTAGGCTTCATAATTTGGTTTTTCCGGTTTGAGCCCCCAAAAGTCAAGCGCCAACTCCCGCTGGCAAACCAATCGGTCGTGATTCTTTGTGAGGGTAACTATGTCGTTCACTGAGCCGATTATCAGCTTCCCGGCGGATAAATGGGTAGGGCGAGAGCGTCCCGTTCCGCCGCCAAATACTCAGGAAACACCCGGCACTGCGAGGACGCAGTAGCCCTACCTGTCTCAGATACAAGCAATTATTCATTTAGCTGCTCAACTATGAAGGAGCCAGTTTTCCCCCAAAAAAGATTAAGACTCAATTCTGTGTTTCTTAAGATGTGATCTCTGCGTTTGGGCAGGAACGAAGCCACCGAATTATTGTTGATTTAATAGCAACATATTGCCTTAAAAGAATGAGACATCTCCTAAATTATGCTACCTGCTCAACCTAATAGAAGCCTCATGGACGGAATTCGCTGCCTACAAATTCTGGCCTCAAACCCAGGACCTATAGGCGCACGTGAGCTGGCACGACGGTTAAATATGGAAACCACGCGGGCGCATCGTCTTGTAAAGACTCTGGCCCATATGGGAATGGCTCGCCAAAATAGAAACTCCAAATACATGCCTGGTCCTGCGATGCACGTGATGGCCGCGCAAAGCTTGTATTCGTCTGGTTTGATTGGGAACGCAACCAAGCCGCTTTTGAATCTGCACAACAAACTGAACTTGTTAACGGCGTTTGGCATGCTTTGGGAGCGCAACGTTTATTACCTGTGTCATTTAATGCCAGGTAAGTCGGCCGAAGAGGCTGCGAGTCGCATGCGCATACAACCCGTTACTCAATCTGGTATAGGGATGATGCTCCTTTCTAAAAAAACCGACGAAGAGGTGCGTGAATTTTTTGATGGGATTGATGAAATATCGACCCATCCCGGAGGCGTTGAAATGGTCATTGATGACCTTCATAAGATTCGAAAATGTGGCTACGCTTTTGTCAAAATCCATTTAGGAGACAATCTATACTCCCTCGCGACCATGTCTCCAAACAACCTTTATACCGGGGTAGCCGTGGCAGGAGCTATTGAGGAAGGACGAATTCCCGAACTCCTCGAAGAGTTAAACAAAGCGTTGGTGGTTATGTTTCCTCAGACTCCCTGAGCCAGTTTTCTTTTCATCTGTTATCCATTCTCAGTAAAAGAGTGGCTTTACGCTTTGGTCAAAACCGACTAACGACTTTTCACTATTATGGTAACGATGCATATAGAGTACACTGGCGATCTCCGCACGACCGTCTTACACGAACCCTCCGGAACGGTCATTCAAACGGACGCTCCCACAGATAATCAGGGTAAAGGAGAATGCTTTTCTCCAACCGATCTCTGTGCGACTGCATTGGGGTCTTGCATAATAACAACGATAGGTATCAAGGGTCTTCAAAAAGGATGGGATATTACCGGTTCTAAGGTGAAGGTTGAAAAGATTATGTCCTCAGATACCCCACGGCGTATTGGCCAACTGAATGTGGAGGTAAGGATTCCCGACCGATTTAGTGATCAGGACAAAAAGCATATGGTCAACATCGCCCATGCCTGTCCCGTTCACCAAAGCCTGCATCCGGATGTTCTGTTAAACGTTTCATTGGATTGGGTTTAACTTGTTATTTAGTTTTTGCTGATGAATTCCTGCCTGCCGGCCCTTCTACTCATTGTTTCATTAACCATCGTAGGTTGTGGAGGAGAAAAATCTTCCTCAGCTCACTCAAACACCCTGGTCTTTTCTCGAGGGAGCGATGCACAAAAGCTCGATCCAGCTGATGTTGATGATGGAGAGTCGGTAAAAACTCTGAATCAGATTTGTGAAGGCCTGCTTCGGTTCAAATCCGGGACACTCGAGCTGGAACCGTGGCTTGCCGAGTCCTATTCGTTGTCCGATGACGGGCTGAAAATTACTTTTAAAATTCGCGAGGGCATTATCTTCCATGATGGTACCCCTGTTACCGCGGAGGCGGCTGCCTTTTCCTTTCTGCGACAAATGGATAAAGAGCATCCAGGCCATTTGCCCGGAGCGATCTTTCAATACTGGACCTCTTTGTACAGTGATATTGAAACCGTCACCGTTGAAGGGCCCATGACTCTGACCATGGGCCTCCGCCAACCGAACGCCACCATCCTCTTTTCCCTCGCGGCTTTTCCGGCTTACCTCATCAGCCCACAATCGCTTGTAGATTATGGACAAGATATGGTTCGAAATCCCGTTGGCACCGGCCCCTACCAATTTAGTAGTTGGGAACCCAATCAAGCGATCATCCTAAAAAAGTTTGATAACTATTGGGGTGAGCCCGCTGGGTTTGAGCGCCTGGTTATCAAGTCTGTGCCTGAAAACGCGGTACGCCTTCTCGATCTCAAAGCCGGGAAAACTCAAATCCTAGATGGACTCCAACCTGCGGAAGTGCAGCCGCTCATTGAGGATCCAAATTTCGATGTCTATCATGAACCCGGAATGATTAATATGAACCGGGATTTCTCGATATGGGTGTTCGATTTACTGACAGCCTCGGGCAGAGATGCTGAGTATTCCTCCCTCTTGCCTTGGTCACGCACAAATGTGCGCTCCCTCGGCTCTCAGTCGTCAAGCGCAACATCTCTACTCCGTGAAAGCACCAAGAAGAAGTCGTGGAAGATATGGACGATTGATGGTACGCTTAAGGACTATTTATTTATAATCCCTGCGTAGCCTCTGCGAAGACACCAAAAAGACTCTCCTCACTCCTCCAAAGTCAACTTGACCAGAAAACGATCTGTTTCGCCGGGCTCGACCCAATGAAGTCCTTTCTTATGTTCTGGGCTGTTAGGAGGTCCCATCCAAGGCTCCACACAGTAAAACGGACTTTCGGCCGATTTTGTCCAGGTCACAACCGTCGCCCCTGGAAGTGGTCGGGCAGCGTCTGAAACCAAGATCGTTACGTCTTCCTCTCCGTTCTTAAGTCCGAACTTAACGCGATTTTCTTTGAGCCGGAAATGGATTCGATCCACCAGTGTGGGATCATCCATGGAAACTTCGCCTCCTTTGAAATCACTTGGGACCAGGGAGCCATCCGCGGCTTGGTAGACGGCTTTGGTTCCAGGTAAAACGATTCGGTAATGCTCACGCTTGAAACCGTCTCGCCAAGGTAGGGTGAAGTAAAAATGATGACCTGCGCTCCATGGAATTTTTTCATTTCCCAGGTTTGAAAGAACCAACTCAACTTCGACTGCCAACATCTCGAATCGATATATTACGAGAAACTCATAATCGAAGGGGTAAGCATGGGCGTCTTCCTCGGTAGGAATTAGCTTCATGGCAATTGAGTTGTCATCCTGAGCAACCACCTCAAAACGCCCCTGCCGTGCAAAGCCATGCATTGGCATCGGTAAGACGGCTCCACCTGGGCTTTTCCAGGTATGGATTTTACTTTTATTGAAGGTGCGGGCTGAAAAAGGAAATAGAATCGGATTGCCACCTCGCACGGAAGCCGGGTTCGCCAGATCTGCTCCCTCCGGCCAACGAATAACAGATCGAGTCTGATTGCCGGAAAGACTGAGGTCCCATTTCATAAGACGAGCACCGCGTTCCGGAAGCATGCTAAATCGGGAAACGCCAAGCTTCCAATTGAATATTTCCTGACCCTCAATGGTTTCTTTAGATAACATGGCCCAAACTTGATACTTGAAAACCTCGCTGCCAACACTTTCGATTAATCGTTCGACGATTCTTGCTATTCGGTCCATGCTGACCATGATTCAAAACTGGCTATGAGCCGATTCACTTTTCTAATATTAGTATACTTCATCACCGCGCTAACCTCAGCGATCGGTTTTGCCGATGATGCTGAGGAAGCAGAAGAAAAAGATTCCGCCGGCTATGAAGAATTTGTTGGGGTCGATACCTCTAAGATGTCCAAAGAAGAATTGATTCCTCTTTTGGAAGGAATCGAATTGCCAGACGATGGCCCGCTCAAAATTAGCGTAGTTCCCATCAAAACCGACATTGGCAAACCAAGCGTTTTTTTACTTCGGCGGGCGGTCAAGGAAGCTCTGGAAAATGAGGCGGATGTGTTGCTACTAGACATGGATACCCCAGGCGGAGGCGTTGCTGAGGCTCTGGAGATGATGGAGATATTAAACAAATTTCCAGGCATAACGATGACTTATGTAAATGATGAGGCTATTTCTGCTGGAGCTATTATTTCCTCAGTGACTGACCATATTTATTTTTCAGAACACGCAATAATGGGAGCAGCAGGAGCCATTCAAAGCACCGGAGCTGAGATACCGGAGACCTATCAGGCAAAACTTTATAGCTACCTGGACGCCAGGATTGAGTCCTATTCCCTAAATAAGCGCCTTCGAAACAAAGTTCTTAAGGCCATGGTTGATAAAGATTTTGAGTTGGTAGAAGACAACATACTCATTATCGAAAAAGATAAGCTATTGTCGTTGACCGGGCCAAAAGCAATCAGGCCATTTGGAGATCCTGCCGAATCTTTACTCGCCGCCGGCATTGCAGAAACGATCGAAGACATTTTTGAATATGGATTTGGAACTACAAATTTTGAAGTGACCGAATTTGAAAGCACGTGGTCCGAAGATATTGCTGCGATTCTAGTTAGGGCAACCCCTTTGTTATTTGGCCTTGGGTTTGCCATGTTGGTAATTGAAATTAAAACACCGAGCTTTGGCCTTTTAGGCGGACTTGGGGTGGTATTTGTTGTCGCAGCATTTTTCGGCCAAGACGTTGCGGGACTGGCTGGTTTTGAAGCAATCCTCTTACTTTTGGTAGGGGTGGTTCTTCTGGCGGTAGAAGTGTTTGTCATTCCGGGAACCCTTATTTTCGGTTTCACCGGAGTACTTTGTATATTGGGTGCAATGGTTTGGTCGTTTGCTGATGTGTGGCCAGTGGTACCAGAGCCGGGAGAAGTTCCCGTGGACTGGACGTTGAATACTGAATCCTTGGAGAACGGTATTATTAATCTCGCCCTGAGTCTTCTTATTGCCGTCGCTGGGCTTTGGGCCATTTGGCGCTTCTTGCCAAACTCCTGGCTCCTCAAGCGGGTAGTCGTCGAGGGTTCTTCCGCCGATCCGAATCCTGTGATTTCTGGCGGTGGTCGTTATGTAGAAGGCGATTCTTTGCCAGATATTGGCACGGAAGGATACGTGATGTCAGATCTCAAGCCGACAGGCTTGGTCGAGATTGGAGGCGAACGTTTCGAAGCGACAACTTCTGTTGGAGATGTTAGAAAGGGAGATAAAGTGATAGTAGTAGGTTATAAGAGCTATTCTTTGCTCGTGGATATAAAAACTGTAGGATGAGCTCGATCGTAATCACATTAATAATAGTAGCCTTTGTGCTCTTCTTTGTGGAGATTTTTACTCCTGGAGGAATTCTAGCCAGTTTCGGGGCTATGTCTTTATTCTCCGCCGCCGTTCTTGCTTACCCAGATCTTGGCATTCTTGGTTCAGCTGGAATCCTTATCGGTGGTACGATTCTCGGATTTGGGATGTTTTTTCTTGAGCTTCGGCTTTTGGAAAAGTCTCCTTTTGCAAAACAATTTATTCATAGTAATCGACAGACTGCACAAACTCAACCTATCGGTAGCCCTGATCTTGTTGGCAAAACTGGTTTAGCCCTCACTACCATGGCTCCCTCCGGAAAAGTTAAAGTTGAAAATGAAATTTTTGAAGCCGCCTCACTGGGTGGTTTAATAGATAAGAACGCCACCGTCGAAGTGGTTCGTTCAGAACACTTAAAACTAGTAGTAAAAGAAATATGATACATGTAATCGGAAATACCATTCTAACCATTGGATCAGTAGCAGTTGTCCTTTTTTTGCTACTGTTTACTTTCTTATTTTTATCTTTCATCAGCGTTTGGTTTAAAGCGAAGTCTTCCGGGGCACCCGTAGGATTTTTAAACCTTGTTTTTATGAAGATACTCAGGAAGTTGCCCTACAACTTGATTGTAGATGCGCGGATCACCGCCGTAAAAGCCGGCATCGATCTGCCAATCGATCAACTCGAAACTCATTACATGGCAGGTGGTGACATCATGCAAACGACCTTGGCATTGATTAATGCCCAAAAGGCCGGCCTTCACCTGGATTGGAATCAGGCGACGGTGATCGACCTGGCAACCAAGGGAACTGAGAAGTCGGTACTTGCGGCTGTTCGCACATCGATCAATCCAATCGTCATCGATTGTCCTGACAGATCAACTGGAAAAACGACCATTGATGGGGTCGCCAAGGACGGTATACAGGTAAAAGCCCGAGCTCGTGTTACCGTGCGCAGTAACTTGGAGCGTTATGTAGGTAGTGCCCAAGAGGAAACTATCATAGCCCGGGTAGGGGAAGGGATTGTTACCACCATCGGTTCAGCCGAGTCATACAAATTTGTTTTGGAGAATCCTGATTCTATTTCCAAAAACGTTCTGAGCCGCGGTCTGGATGTTGGAACCGCCTTTGAAATTATCTCCATCGATATCGCGGATATCGATATCGGCGAAAATATTGGAGCCCATTTACAAGAAGCCCAAGCTGAGGCGAATAAGAAGATTGCCCAGGCTCAAGCTGAAATCCGAAGAGCTGCCGCAGTCGCGCAGGAGCAGGAAATGAAAGCAAAAGTTGAAGAGATGAATGCAAAACTGGTTGAAGCTCAGTCCCAAGTACCTATGGCAATCGCTGAGGCATTTCGTGCGGGTAACTTAGGTATCATGGACTACTACCGTTTGGAGAATATTCAGTCGGACACTTCTATGCGTAAGTCCATTTCTGACAGCGATTCTGATACTCCTGGCTCTGATCTTAGCTAATAAAGTTTAACGATTATGGATTGGTTCCTAAATAACCTGGAAACAGTAGTTGTCCCAATAATTATTGTGATTCTGTACGGGCTGGGTAATGCCTCACAGAAGAAAGCAAACCGGGAGCGCGAAGCTCAGAAGGAGTCCCAGGAACCTACGGATATAGATCCGGGAGAAGCCCGACGTGTTGAGCAGATCCAGGAAGAGATACGCCGTAAGATTGCTGAACGGACAGGTAGGGTGATTCCCCCACCACCACCTAAGCCTGTCTCACAGCCTGCAACCCTTGATCGTCCTCATTATAGTGATCGAGATCGTTCTCCTCAAATGCCTCCCGCGACCATTCCGTCTCTTTTTGATGAACAGGCGCACCAGAAAGAAATTGAATTAAAGTTGCGAAAGGTTCGAGAACTGGAGGAAGCCATTAAAGGTCGAAAACCAAAGGGACAATTGCGTAAGGATCTTTTCGGGGACTTGTCTCATCCACTTGGCCAGAAAAAGGCCATTCTTATTGGCGAAATCCTAGGATCTCCTGTTGGAATCAAAGGTCCGGCCTGCTGGAAAGCCAACGTGTAATTAAAATCAAGGTACGGTTATCCGACCCAATCCTTCTGTTTCAGGACTGAAAGTTTGCCCACCTTTAGTATAGCTTAAATTTTGGCCTTCGTTGAAAGCGATCGTGATGGGACCTTTTTTCCTGATCTCGAATTCCTCACCAGCGGCAAGTGGAGCACTGAAAAGGCGGGTATTTGTGTCTTTTTCAATGACCAAGACATTTACATTGCCCGATGCAATTAGCCTAATTATTTCTTCTGCTGGTTGAAGAATTTGTGTACCAGAGGTATCAACCGCAGGTGCTTCGACAAGCTCCGGGTTTATCTCGGGACTTTCTTTGGTGATCACATTCCAGACCACGTAAACCAGTAAAATAAACACGGCAAACACGGCCGCCACGGCAAGGCTCAGTTTCCAGTAAAGAGAATAATCAACTTCGGTATCCGGTTCGCTTACGAGACCTGAGCCAGAAGGACGCGTTTCTGATCCGCTGGAGTAAGAACCTAACGGAGCGGGAATCTCTTGTTGCGAATGGTCTTCGGCAGGTGCTTCTTTTCCTGCTGGGGAATCTGGCATGTCAAGCCGCCCCAGTAAATCACCTCGATCGTGTTTGGAGATCTCGCTACGGCCCAACTTGAATGAAGTGTAGTCAGTTATAATCTTTGCAGGATCGATATGGAGAAACTTTGAATAATTGCTCAAAAACCCACGCACATAGATGTCGGGAATTCCTATATCGAATTTGTCTTTTTCGAAGCAATCGAGGAAGTCACCACGTATCTTGGTAGCATCGGCAGCCTCGCGTATGGAAATACCTTTTTTTTTGCGCGCTTCTTCTAGCCGTTCCCCAATAGATTGCATATCGGATTGATTAAGTGAGACCGCACAGAAAATGCAAAGAAAATTATAATTCCTGAAGAAAACAGACCAATTATTTCTATGAAGGCGTTTCCTAAGCTCTAAAGATTTTCTAAATCCATGATAATATCGCGCGGCTTCGAGCCATTATCCGGTCCGACTATGCCGCGAGCCTCCATAAGGTCCATTATTCTTGCAGCCCGGTTGTAACCGATTTTCAGGCGCCGTTGCAGCATCGAAGTGGATGCTCGACCGGTTCCCCTCAATACGTCAATGGCTGCTGGGAAAAGGCTATCTTCCTCTTCTTCAAGTTCGCCGACATCGTCCTCGTCCTCCAATTCAATTTGTCTTTGAACTGCCTCAACAAACTGGGGAGGCCCGTTTTGTTTGAGAAATTCTACGATATTGTTGATCTCATCGTCCGATACGAAACAGCCTTGGGAGCGTAACAGTTTTCCTGAACCAGGTGGATTGAAAAGCATATCTCCTCGGCCAATAAGTTGCTCTGCTCCGCCTTCATCCAAAATCGTTCGGCTGTCCACTTTTGAACTTACCTGGAAGGCGATGCGACTAGGTAGGTTGGCCTTAATGATACCGGTGATCACATTTACGGATGGTCGTTGCGTTGCAATGATTAGGTGAATGCCGGCGGCTCGGGCCAACTGCGCCAGACGAGCAATGCCAACTTCGACGTCTTGTTGTGCAACCATCATGAGGTCAGCCAACTCATCAATTATGCATACGATATAGGGAAATTTTTCTGGAATGAGAACATCTTCATCTCTCGGCACTTCAATGAACGGAGCTTCGGCTTCTGGAATGTCCTCCATACCGAGTAAGTCGTCACTTGCCATGCCATCGATGGCAGATTGAGCTTTTTTTTCGTTCGCTTCTTTTCGGGTCTTTTTCTGTTTATCGTTAAACCCTGCAATGTTTCGAACCCCTAGCTTGGCAAATATCTGATAGCGCCGTTCCATTTCAGCGATTAGCCACTTCAGAGCGCCAGGTACTTTTTTCGGATCGGTAACCACCGGGATCATCATGTGAGGCAAATCGTTAAAGACCTGCATTTCGACGATCTTCGGATCCACCATAATAAACCGTATATCTTCCGGACTGGAATGGTAGACGAGAGAAGCGATAATGGTGTTAATACATACCGTTTTACCAGATCCCGTAGCACCCGCTACGAGTAGATGGGGCATTTTGGTAAGGTCTGCAATGAGGGGGCGACCGCTAACTTCCTTGCCTAGAGCAATAGGTATCTCAGCGGTGGAATTTGCCCAGTCTTCAGACTCAATAATATCGCGAAGATAAACGGCGTCCGGTCGCTTGTTCGGAACTTCGATGCCTACAGTTCCTTTGCCTGGAACGGGAGCCTGGATCCGAACGGCAAGTGCTTTGAGTCCGAGTGCGATATCGTTTTCAAGTCCAAGAATTTTTCCTACCTTAACTCCGGGAGCAGGATGCACTTCGTAACGTGTAATAACGGGTCCAGTGTGAACCTCTCCCATCTTCACGCTGACTTTAAAGTTGGCCAGCGTTTGAATGAGCGCGGCGGCTGTTGCTTCATGTTCGCTCTTGTCGAGCGCATGATCTTTTTCCGGTGGATCTTGTAAAAGCGCGAGTGTTGGAAATATGTAATTACCTTGTTTTTGAGGAACGGATTTTTTTGGCGCCTTCCGGGTCGTCTGTGTTTCTACAATTTTTAGGGGCGCACCGGGGGCCTCTTTTTTCGAGAATCCTGTTCCTTGAGGTTTAATAGGAATGGTCTTCGTAGTTTCAATCGGAGTTGCGGGATTCGTAGTTTGTGGGACGATAAGTTCTTCCACGTCTTCGAGTTCAATTGGCTCCAGGGTAGATTCTTCTTCTTCCCCTTCACTCAGTCTAATCTTGCTGGTTGTCGGCTTTTTAATGCCGCCCCTCGCCCCTTCTTCCTTATTAAGTGCAGCTTCCAATGCTTCCTCCTTTTTACGGGCCTTTTCCTTTTTGCGTTTCAAGCGGCGTTCCTTGGCCTTTTCTCGATAGGCAAGCAACCAAGCCTGGCTACGTTCGAGGATATGGGAAAAGTCCGATGTAAATAATAGGATGAGGCTAAGCAAAAGCGTAGCAGCTAACACAATGGATGTTCCAACTGGCCCAAACCAAGTTCGCATTCCGTGGGTGTAGATAACATCGCCGACTACACCGCCAAGACCCTGGGGATAACTCCAATCGTTGTGGATTTCCGCCTTTCTACCTTGGAAAAAAGAATTCTGTATGAGTGCCCCGAGAACAGACACAGAAAAAATGTAAGTAAAAATAGCTAAAATCTGCGGCCACTTAAGAAAGTGAGATTTCTTGAAAAGATTTAGGTAGCTCAACCAAAAACAAAAAAATGCGATTACCCAGGCTGAGAATCCGAACATCCATAAAGAACCGAAGGCGATATATTTTCCAAATACACCCACCGCAAATTCGCTAGATGCATTTTCAGCAGGAGGAAGGCCAAAGGGGAGTTTCTTAAACGAACTGTTGTCCAGGTCAAAAATCAGGAGGGAAATGAGCAGCAGAATACCGATAACGATAAAGAAAAATCCAGTTATCGGACGAGACTTGCCGCTGTAAGATGCCAGCGGTGTTTTACTTGTCCCTTTGGTCTTTTTTTTGGGAGGTGCCATAGCGATTTAAGAAAAGACTAGGATCGGCAGATAGAATGACAATGGGTTGCTTCGTGTTTTGACGGTAGATTAACAAATTTTATTTAATCTATAAGCTATTGATATTCAACGGAAAGATAGCAAGTCGGCGTAGATGCAAATCAAGGTTACTTAGACTCTAGGAAGATGATAGATGAGATGTTGGATGAAAGATTAATCTTTATGACTCCAAAAAATGGTTTTGGATCAAAAAGAAACACAACTATAGAAGTTTTTCATAGAATTAAAAGTATCTATTCTGACCTTTAAGAAATCATGTCGTCACCCATTGTATTTAAACCTCTCTACATGGAACGTGTATGGGGTGGTCGAGGCCTCGAAGAAAAGTTAAACCGCTCACTTCCGGCAGATAAATTGATTGGCGAAAGCTGGGAGGTGGTGGATCGACCAGAAGCACAATCAATCATTTTATCTGCACCCTACACTGATTTGACGATTCGTGAGCTCCTTCTAAACCATGGAGGCACGGTAATGGGGCCTACCTACGATTCAGAAAAACCATTTCCCATTCTTATTAAGTGGTTGGATTGTCAGGAGAAATTGAGTCTGCAAGTTCATCCACCTGCACAAGTCGCAAAACAACTTAAGGGCGAACCCAAAATCGAGAATTGGTATATTGCTGATACCGAGAAAGGCTCAGAAATGATGGTTGGATTGAAAAAAGGAGTTACTCGCGAGACCTTTGAAGCCGGTTTGAAAAACAATGAATTAGAACCCTTGATTCATAAACCAACCGTTGAGCCCGGGGATTCAATTTTTGTTTGGAGTGGAAGAATTCACGCAATTGGAGGAGGAAACTTTATTTTAGAAATCCAACAAAACTCAGATACGACATACAGATTCTATGATTGGGGGCGGCTGGGTCTCGATGGAAAACCACGCGATCTACATGTGGAAGAATCAATGGAATCTATTGATTTTGACGATTTTGAGCCTGAGCCCCAACGCAATACTCAGGCAGGAGATACCCTGGCCGATTGCAATGAATTTCGCATTCGAAAAGAAAAAGTAGGGGTTGGAATCCGGCTGAATTTTCCTGACACAACCCAACCAGTTTTAATCAGCGTGGTTGAAGGGACTATCGAAGTTCAAGGCAGGGACCGCAGTCATTTTCGGAAAGGAGATACTTTCTTACTTCCTTACCAAGGTGACTTTGAAGTGACCTCCCTGGATACCGCCGAGTTTCTCATAACAGACCACTTTGCATAGAAAGTAGGCAAAGGCTCAGTTTTAGTAAATTTGAGGCTCAAATAAGAGTATAACGATTGCTTGAACTTGTAAGAATAACTCGTTTCTTTAGCGGGTCCTAATTATGAAAGAAGAGGAAACAAACAATACTTTAGAAGAAGAACTGAAAACGCCGGATGTGGAAGAAGCTACAGAGGAGTCTTCCGCACCTAAGGATTCACCTGTCTCCGAGGACACAGAGGAGCTCACCATAGAGGAGCTACTGGAACAGAGCCGTCGGGAGAAAGAAGACCTGTACGAAAAGGTGCTTCGGGCTGCTGCAGATTTCGAAAATTTCCGAAAACGCACTATTCGCGAGAAGGACGAACTTCGAAAATTTGCTCTATCGGGGCTTATTGAGGATCTTCTACCAGCGATGGACAATCTGGAGCTGGGTCTCGTTTCTGCTGAAAACCATCCAGAGGCTAAAGCTATTTCCGAGGGGTTCCGCATGGTTGCCCAACAACTGGTTACCATACTTCAAAGCAATGGGTTGGAATGTGTAGATCCTGAGGGAGAGGTATTTGATCCAAATTTCCATGAAAGTGTCGCTGTCCAACCGAGCGATGACGTTGAAGATCATAAGATCATTCAGGTGGTGCGTAAAGGCTACAGCCTAAACGGGCGTATTTTAAGAGCAGCCAATGTGATTGTATCCAGCGGCTCGGCTAAAGAAGAAGATGGAGAAAGCTAATTATGGCTGAGGATTTTTATAATCTTTTGGGTGTAGATAAAGGTGCTTCAAACGATGAGCTGAAAAAGGCGTATCGGAAACAGGCTCTCAAATACCATCCCGACCGCAATCCCGATGACAAGGAGGCGGAGGAACAGTTTAAGAAGGTTTCTCACGCATACGAGATTCTCAAAGACACTGAGAAACGTGCCGCCTATGATCGTTACGGATCCAAAGCCTTCGAAGGCGGAGGGATGGGCCCCGGCGGAGGTAGAGGTCACGATCCTTTTGATATGTTCCGTGCAGTCTATGAAGGCGGTGGCGGCGGTGGCGGCGGTTTCGGGGGAATCTTTGATGAACTCTTTGGTGGCGGTGGCGGTCGCAGCGGCTCAGGGGGTGCTCGCGCTGGCGCAAATCTACAATACGATTTGCAAATCAATTTGAGTGAAGCGGCCAGTGGGATCGAAAAAGAAATTTCTTTCCGTAGAGCTGTCGGTTGTACCCCCTGCAGTGGAACGGGTGCTGAACCTGGCACCAGTAAGAAGACTTGTAACACCTGTGGGGGTGCTGGCCAAGTGACTACCTCCCGTGGGTTTTTTCGAGTTAAGCAAGCCTGCCCGACTTGTCAGGGAACAGGCTCTATCATAGAAACGCTCTGTAAGACATGCTCCGGCGAAGGTCGCGTTATGAAGGCGAGTAACACCCAGGTAAAAGTTCCTGCAGGTGTCGACACGGGTTCCCGTTTAAGACTTTCTGGTATGGGGGAAGCAGGTGTGGGCGGTGGCCCTACCGGTGACTTGATTATCGTTATTCACGTCCAGGATCACGAAATTTTTGAGAGAGAGGGAGATGATCTTTATTGCCAGATTCCGATCAAATTTACTTTAGCAACTTTGGGCGGTGCCATAGATGTACCGACTCTGAGCGAAAAGGCCTCTTTAAAGATACCGAGTGGAACCCAATCAGGAACAACGTTTCGTATGCGCAAAAAAGGGATGACCTCTCTTAGAGGTTATGGTGTCGGCGATCAGTATATTACCGTAAACGTTGAAGTGCCGAAGGATCTTACTGCGAAACAAAGGGAATTGTTGGAAAAATTTGCTATTGAATCTGGTGATGACCAGGAGCCGATCGGTAAATCATTCTTCGACAAGGCCAAGCGATTCTTTGACGAACGTTAAGGGTTTATCCCTCTGAAGTTTCGTAAATTCTAATGCCTCTATTTCAAGTTTCGTTTCCCATCATTGGAGATCAAGCGGAGGCCCTGGACGAGCTACTCCTTGAAGTCGATGAAGGACGGTGGAATATCTATCTCGACCAGGACACTCAGGTAGGGGTCGCTTCCGGGGTTTATGAAAGTGAGCTCGAAGCACGAGGCGATTGGAAACGAATCGAGACTTTCTTCGAAGAGGTACTTGGCAAATTGAATCCTGAGTTTCAGGAGCTGCCAGACGCCGATTGGAAAGAGAGTTACAAAATACATTTTAAGCCTTGGACCTTCGAGGGTTTGCATTGGGTACCTGTTTGGGAAAAGGAAACGTATTCGATTCCCGAAGGAGATGCTGTCGTCTGGCTCGACCCGGGAATGGCATTTGGAACCGGTAACCACGAGACAACTCGTCTTTGCATTGAAGCTCTTATCGAATTTATTAAGACAAAAGACCTTTCCGGCCTTTCTTTAAGTAGTCTTACTTGTTGCGATGCCGGGTGTGGTTCCGGGATTCTTGCGATTTCCGCTAAAAAACTGGGAGCTTCGACTGTGATTGGGTTCGATAATGATCCTGATACAATTCGTATCAGCCATGAAAATTTGGGACTAAACGATCTTGTAGGTGAAGTGGAATTCTTGGAGGGAGACCTGGAAACGGGCTTCCAAAACCAAAGCTATGATCTCGTCTTCGCCAATATCCTTGCGGTAGTGCTCATCGAGCAACCGTATGCTTTAATCACTTCTGTGAAATCGGGTGGTCGCCTCATTTTAAGTGGTATTCTGAGCAAAGAAGTTGCCGAGGTTCGTAGTACTTATAAGGAGAAGCTGGACCGGATTGGCAAGTCGGCTTCTATCACCAGCCACTCACTTGGAGAGTGGTCAGATGTAGTGATTGATATCGATTAGGCTTTTGGCTTTGTTTCCGCAAGAAAGCCTTCAACAATCACGTTTACTTCACCTAGGTTCTCTATTCCCAAATCGTCTCTAATCGCTCGTGTGATTTGGCTTTGCAGTTCGTTTGAAATATCTTGCAAGCGAGTCTTTACTCTAAGTTTGAGGCGGACCTTGATAGTTATCTTACCCTTGGATCTTCGGATGTCTCCACGAGCGCGACCGACCTCCACGAACTGTTCGCAGGTGCGCTGGATGATTTCCTGAATTGCCCCGCGGGAAATTTCAACCTTTCCATCTGCATTGTTGAATACCAGAAGGTTGGATTTGCCTAGTTTTAGAAAGACGCCGACCAGGACAACAAAGAGAATAGCAAGTGGTATCAGAATGATCAGAGTTAAGGTAAACGGCTGGATTCCGAATTTGTCTATCAGAGATTGCATAGTAAACTTGGTTTGATGAAAGAAAAGACCCTGCATTGAAATTTGCAGGCTGTCGAAAAAAAACGCGGACCCTAAAGCCCGCGTTGTAAAAGTTTAAAGTAGATTTACTCGTCTACCGACAAATCACTACTAGTTCCTGAACCGGGGTGATCATCTTTTGATTTTACCCCTTCAATGACTACATCAACGCGTTCTACCAATTTGCCGGTCATATTTTCAACACGATCTTTTACTGCTATTTGTATGTCGTAAGCACACTTTGCCAATTCCACACCATAGTTCAGGACCAGCTTAATTTCTATGTGATAATTGGAGTTTTCACTCTCTGTGACGCGCACACCACTCTGAGAAGCTTCTTTTTTGGAAAAGATTTCAGCGATGCCGTCAACAAAACTACCCGCAACTGCATAAACGCCACCGTTTTCTAGTGCGGATAACCGTACGATGTTCGCAACCACTGCGTGGTTGATTTTGATGTCACCTAATGAATTTGTTTCTTCGGTGGTGATGGAGGGAATTTCTTTTGTATCCGTTTTATCGGTATCCATGATTATTCGAGGTTATGGTTCGATTGTGTCAAGGCATCCAAATTCGAGCGTTCTATAAAGTCTTCTACAAACTTGGTTGTAGCCTTACCGCTTCTGAATACAGGATCCTGCATGATTGCTTTAGAAAAGGGAATCGTTGTTTTGATCCCAGTAATAATAAATTCTCCAAGGGCTCGATACATACGGTCCATTGCGATCTCTCGACTACGACCATAAGTAATTAACTTCCCGATCATACTGTCGTAATGAGGGGGAACTTGGTAACCGCCATAGATGTGTGAGTCCAAGCGAACTCCGTGACCTCCGGGTGGGTAATAAAGACCGATTGTTCCCGGACACGGTGCGAAATTTCGCAGCGGATCTTCTGCATTGATCCTGCATTCGATTGCGTGACGGTTGATCACAATGTCTTCTTGTTTCAAACGAAGGCGTTGTCCATCGGCGATACGAATCTGTTCTTTAATGAGGTCGGTATCGGTTATTTCTTCGGTCACCGTATGCTCCACTTGAATCCGCGTATTCATTTCAATGAAGTAATAGTTCCCGCTTTCATCTACCAGAAACTCGATCGTGCCGGCATTGGTATAACCTACTGCTTTCGCGGCTTTTACTGCCACGGCTCCCATTTCTTGGCGAAGCTCCTCTGATAGAAACGGAGATGGGGCCTCTTCGACCAATTTTTGGTGTCTACGCTGAACTGAACAGTCGCGCTCCCCGAGATGGATCACGTTTCCATGATTGTCAGCGAGGATTTGAAATTCAATGTGCCTTGGATTGACTATAAATTTTTCTAAGTAAACCGAGCCATCCCCAAACGCTTTTTCTGCCTCATTACGCGCCGAATCAAACTCTTTTCCAAATGCAACGCCGTTGTGAGCTACGCGCATGCCTTTACCTCCACCGCCGGAAACTGCTTTTATCAGAACGGGATAACCGATGGATTCGGCTACCTTAATGGCTTCCTTAACATTGTCTATGACCCCGTTGCTTCCCGGAACGGTTGGGACACCGACTTTGCGCATCGACTCGATCGCCAATGCTTTATCTCCCATATTGCGAATGACGGATGAATTGGGGCCAATAAAAATAATTTTGCAGGATTCGCATTGTTCTACGAAGTCCGCCTTTTCTGAAAGGAAACCATAGCCGGGGTGTATCGCGTCTACGTCAGAAATTTCAGCCGCGCTTATTATTCGGTCGGACTTTAAATAGCTTTCACTCGCTGCTGCTGGACCAATACAGATGGCTTCATCGGCCAACTGAACATGCAATGATTGTTCATCCGCTTCAGAATACACCGCGAGCGTCTTGATACCCAGCTCACGGCAGGCACGAACAATGCGAAGTGCGATTTCGCCACGATTGGCGATTAGGATCTTATTGATCATGGAAAGGACCGGTTAGGACTGCTTTACCTTGAAGAGTGGTTGTCCGTATTCTACTGAGTCTCCGTTTTCTAAAAGAATTTGCTTAATTTCTCCGGAAAGTTCTGCGGGGATCTCATTCATCACTTTCATGGCCTCAATTATGCAAACGGGTGAGTCGTTGTTGATGGCGTCTCCTACTTTTACGAATGGTGGGCTCTCAGGTGAAGGCGCCAGGTAAAAAGTGCCTACCATAGGTGATTTGATCACAACGATTCCTTTTTCTTCTTCGGCTGCTGGAGGTGCCGATTCTTCTGAAGGTGGTGGAGCATAGGCGACAGGCATGGGTGCTGCATAGGGTGGGGCCGTATGGCCACCATTGCCTTTATTTTCGTCGCTCCGGCATATACGGAGCTTTAGGCCCTCTTCCTCAATCTCAAACTCTGTGAGTGAGGAGCGTTTCATGACGTCGATTATTTGTTTTATCTGCTTTAGGTCCAAATTGATACGTTGGTTAAAGTTTTCCGTCCCAACTATAAACAGGAGTGGGCGCTTTGTGGTAGGTATTATTTCTATGGGTTCTAATTCTTTTTCCCAAATTGTAGAAGGCCAGCTTTAACCGCTAAGTACAAAATATCCACAAAAATCAGGTCAGCGGATGCTTATGGTTTTGGCCAAATCTGCAAGTTTTTCCTTCATTTTCGAAATTCGAAGTCAAGTAGTTCCGATTTCGTGTCTTGATTGGATTCATCTGGCTTATTGTCGAAGAAGTTTAATGGACTCATTGCAAAGCGCCACAGTGGGTCCGAAATACTGCCTTTTAGATTAACAGCCGCCATTTTGCTAACCGGGTCTAAAATAGGCATTATGACATTGGATATCAACGGTATATCAGTTTCGCGTAACAGCATTACCCTAACTTGAAAGTCGAGTTCCGAGCTATCTGTATAATAATCTCCGACGCCTTCCAATCGGGCTGTGTTTCCAGTCATAACAAGATTTGGGAAGGTAATTTTGCCCTCATCCCAAGCAAAGAAGGTCTTGGCAGTGTTTAATTGGAGTTTGGTAAATGGCATCAGAGTCGAAAGTGGACCAAAAAGCGGGATCTGTGCAAGATTGCCCTCCGTGATCTCAATATTACCTCTAGCCATGACCCGATCCAACCCAGTTTTGGCAGGCGAAATACCACTAGCGTGGATATTCAGTTTTCCTTTTAAAGAATCTAATTTGCTCTTTGGAGCTGCGGAATCCTCGGTATTTTCAACTTTTGGGGTTTGTACGGTTGCCAGGCGTTTAAAGGATTCTTCCAACTCCGCATTTTCAATATCAAAATCAAAAAGCAAGAAAGAGAGATCATCTTGTTTCAAGTAGGATGCTTCACCTTCCCCTTTGCCTCCGGCAAAATCAAAAAGTATTTTGTCCAGGAGTACGTCGCCATGGTCGTAGTGACAATTAACCTCCAGACTATCGAGTGGAAAATTGTAGAAGGTCATGGTTTGGTCGGTCCTGATCTCAATCATCAGGTCCTGCCAGTTTGAATCGTTCTCGAAGTTGAATTCGCCGACCAATGAGATGTTGGGGTTTGCTGTCCAGGTATACGGCTCGATTAATTTTAGACCGCTTTCTCCAAATAAATTCAAGGAAGATTCGAGATCCAAGTTCGAATCGATGTCCACGATTACGTTCTTCAATTTGCTCGTTTCGAGATGCCTTTGAAATTGACCAGTCGCTTGTCCTTCCGGTCTGGTAAGTTTCAGTTCTAACACATCGATGTAGTTGGGCCTGATAAACATCTTGGCGGATGCTTTGTCGAAATGCATCCCTTTTAAATCTACATTTTCTGCTTGGCCGTAACCGAATAGAGTAAGCTGCTTTTTATAAGTGAAGGCATTTCGAATGGACATATCCATCCAAGGTAACTCGCCCTTAATTTCTAAATAATCGAAGGTCTTCCTCCACCAATCTCTCCACCATACGTCAATGTCGTGAGGGCGAAATCGCCCAGCCATGGTGAATCGGTAAAAGGGGCTTTTAAAATCCTGCCCAAATGTGCAAAGCAAGTCGTTTCCATAACCCCCTCCTTCGAGTTGATATACATCCACTTTCGTTCCCTCAAGAGTACCACGTGCACGCGCCCACTGAAAGGGCGTTTTTATTATATCAATGTCTCTTGTCTCGACTCGAAATGTTGCTTCTGCATCTTCCAGGTTTCCAGGGTAGGCGAATTCAACATCTAGATACACAGGCTTATGTTGTTTAGACCAACGCAACTTCCATAAATGGTCGAATTCGGGTCTATCGAAAATGCGCTCAATATCGATTGATCCCGACAAGGACCCTTCGCCCGTTTGTTCCTTCCAGTTAGCTTTGAGTGGAGCCTCGAGTACACCTTCATACAAAGAAAGAAGAAGGGTTCCTTCAACATCATCCTGATTGAGTAGTTTACCTGTGAATACGGCCTGATCTATTTTTGTGCCCTTGATTTCGATCGGCCCTGTTCTTAAATCTACCCTGAGGGGGAATGCGCTATGCAGGTCTTGGATAATTTGATTATTGTAGGCATAGACTTCAACCTCCTGAACAGTCAGTTGCTGCTCTGGTAGTTCAACGGAATTTGCCGAGAACTGCAGGGCTTCTTGAAGTTGAAGTTCCGGTAGCAATTGGATCTTTGTCCCGGCTCGAATAGTCCGAATCTCTGGCATCCCTTCTTTCTTAAAGCCCGCGATATCGGCTATAATCTCAGTTGAGAACTCTGCCTTGGATAGACTATAGAAAATCATCTTTACCTTCGGCGCATCGAGCAAATCCAGGTATTTTGATTGATCGGATACGGCACGCGCTAACTGCAAATAGTTGAGGTAGAGATCTTTGGTTTCCTCTTTTTGTTTTGTTTTACTGAGAATAGCAAATCCGGCGCTTAAATCGCCACTCGCTACAATATCCAGTTGTTGAAACTTAGCTGTAAAGTACTTTAGATTCCAGTTAGTCCATCGCCTGGAAAAGACTAAATTCACTTTATCCAGCATTCGCTGGTTGGTACCAGTGGGCGATACCATCGCGGGATAATAAATACGTGCATTGTCCAGTTTCAGGTTATTCAAAGGCACCCTTCCTAGCAATAGTGATGCGTAGTTGATATCGAGGTAGAGTTGATCAACTTCTAGCGCAGTTTCTCCTGACTTATCAAACGAGAGACTGGCCTTCTTGATGATGAGGTCTCCTCTAAAATCAAGGGTAATTTTTTCGTACTTCAGGGTTAGCCCCTGCTCCTTAATTTTGGCGGTTACAATTTTTAGTAACCGCTCAGGTACTGGAATTTCATCGTAATAAATACTCAGCCCCAGTCCTGTTAAAAGTAACAGCAACATGAAGGTCAAACAGAACATAATCATGTTCTGACACTTGATAAAACACCGCTTCCTAAATGAGCGGTTTTTCTTAGCAAGGTAAGACATGATAAGTTAGCCTAGTCGTTGGCTGAATTTAGTCTCCGCATTGTGAATACGATGAACGTCGTTTACGGTCTCTGCGGAGTTACCGGTTCAGGTTCAATAGAGGGTGGTAGGTAGGCAGGCAATGATCCAGGTGCGGGTTCTGGTTCAGGACCAGGATCAAAGCGGGCAAAAGTGAGTTTAAAAAAAGCATCGGTAAATGCTTGGGTCGTATAAAATACACCACCTTCGGATTTAATCCCTCCAATCGTATTTGTTCCGGTAAGACGTTCGGTAACCCAAAGTTGGGTCGTCCACGGAGAGGTATCCGAATTGTCAGAGGATTCAAACTGCATATCCAATCGGTATTTCCACGGCACTTTATCAAAGTCATCTTCGATAAAATCACGCGCTTCAATGGACTTGGATCGACTTACCAATGACAACAAACTTTCGCGACCTTCTTCGTCGGGCTGATCCGCTGCTGCGATCGCTTCCCAGGTTGGAGTTACTTCATTGAGAACAGCATTATAAACGATGGTATCGGTACCTAGGTCTTGGATTGTCATTCCGACTAATTTGGCGTCTTCAGGTTCTTTATGGAGAATTCGCAAACGATAGTTGAATGGGCGTGTGTGAAATTCAGACAAAATGGAAGTATCTATTTCGTAAATAAACGGCTCCTCCTCTAGTTTGGCATAGGCGTGTCTCGAATTATCTTCAATCAAATCTCCAACAAGCAGCTTCAACGGTGTTCCCCCTTTTAGTTGTATCGTGCGCTGCGGGTCGGTGAATCCATAGTTCTCCAAATCGGCATTCGACGGAGCGTCTGAAATAAAATTTTGAGCTCTCAATGTGTAGAGGGTGCTCATCATATCAGCCAAATTTTTGGTGTCAGCGACATCGGCCGTTACGCTACCGTCATCTTCTCTTCGAATAACCTGCCAGGTGCCTGTCTCCAGTTTTTGTAAAGAGACGGATCGGTTCGACTGGGTTATTTCAATAGTGCTGAGGGAATTGGGGTCGAACTTTACAAACTGCCTTTCGCGAAGCTCCTCTTGTGCATTGCTCAAATTTTGATCAATGAGCAGTCCTGGAATGGTGAAGATAGTCCCATTTTCGCTCCCCTTGGCATAATAAAGCGCGTCTCCTTCGGTACCCTCCAATTGTTTTCCGACCAGAATAGTTTGTCTTTTATCTGAGGCTTCGATTGTCAAAGTCAATTTCGGGTTGGCGAGGCCGTAAATACTGAGATCCGGTTCGGGATTGGTTTCAAAGTTTTGTACGCTCAAACTGTTCAAACCGTTGATAACCATTTCCACTTCAGCCCGGTCAGCTCGGGTTTTAAAAGGAATCTCGAAGCGCCATTCATCCTCAAAACGGGAAATTCTTACGCGCAACGGAGAAGGGTAGGATTTCTGTAAGCTAATGGTTTTGACCTCAAAAAGAGTGATATCGAAAACCGATTGGCTACGCAAATTCCCAAGATCGACCAAGAGACTGTCGAATAAGCCTCGTTGAATAACCATGATTTCTTTTTGATCGGGTGAGAGGATGTAAACGCGGTTCCCAACTTCGGTCGAGGAACCAATGGTGATCGAGGTACGTGCGATACCTTTACCAAACTCCAGCTTCATTTGTGGCTCTTCGAGTCCATAACTTGCCAAGTCTCGACCTGCTGCCTGAAGTTCTGAAACCAAAAAACTGGTTTCCTTTTCCAGGAAGGAGATCTGGTTCAGAATGCGCCCCACGGCAAAAAAGTTTGCAGGCCATTCAATGGGTGAAGTGAGGTTCCAGGTATTTTCCTCTTTCTTCAGTACTCGGTCGGGTCCCAATGAACCACCAGAGATTCGGATGTAGTCTATATCAACAGCTTCTTCTCCAAAAATTTTTCGTGTATCTGTTAGATCGCCGCTACGGCCTGGTCGCTCGAACAGATAGAAAATTGCCACTACAACGAGGTTTAACAAAATCAGAATGACTGTGAGTTGTTTTCTCATGAATCGTGAAGTTAGGTTCGACGCAACCAGTAGACAAACGTTCCAAATAACGCAGAACAACAAGGAAGAATTAGCAATATAGCTAATCGCAACTTGGACATCTCCTCTTGGCTCAGTGTTATGTAGAGTTTCTCGATAGGTTTTGGTTCAATGGATAAAAGGTTATTTCTATCCAAAGACCAGTTTATGGTATTTAGGAAAAGCGTGAAGTTGCCAAGAATGGTTAGTCGGCTGTTGGTAATGATCTCGGACGTACCAAAAACGACTAGTCGACCGCCTGGTATATCTATTCCAAGATCTGATGAAATACTTCGTTCTGAAACCACTGCAATACTGACCGGCCCCTTCATATCAACGCCTTCGTCATAACCAATCGATTTCTGATCATGGTAAAATCGTTCGCCCCAGCCGGATTCCGAACCGCCCACAATAGGTGTTACGGAAAGTCTGTCGTCTAATGGTGAACCAATGTCTGCTCTCACCGGTCGTGAAAGTCCTACTACGACCGATTCGCTGTTTTTGGCGATTGATTCTGTGATTGGATGATCAGGATCAAAACGTCGAATCAAGAGATCTCCTCCGGTCATCAATGAATCCGAACCAGTATCCAACACCACCATATCTTCCGCAAGAATTCCCCAATGATAAAACAGATCACCCAAATTGTTGTTTATCGCAGGGTCTATCAAAACGATCAATCGTCCCGCGTTTTCATTTAAATAGTCTTTCAGGATGTTAACCTCCCTCGCCATAAGAGGTAAGCGTGGCCCGGCTAAAACCAATAGGTTGGCATCCTCTGGAATGCGCGACTCTGGAACGGTCAAATCTAAAGGTTTTATTTTAAAGTTTCTTTGTTCCAGCTGCTGGGCTAGTTGAGAAAGTCCAACAATCGGATCTACACTATTTGGATCCCGTTCGCCGTGACCCTTGAGAAAGTAAATTGAATTTTCTTTCGGGTTCGATACATCCAAAATGGCTGAGGTAAACATCTGTTCGCCTCGGAAAGCTGTTTTCTCTAATTCTTCCGATTCGTACAGTTCATCAATGACCACGGTACGGTACTTGGTTTCGGAAGCAAAGATAACCAGGTTGGGCTGACTTATACCGAATTCTTCCACTAGCTCCTGAGCAAGCCTGCGTTGTTGATAGACATTTATGAACTCTGATTGAATGGGCCCTGCACCTGTTACTTGGGCTGTATATTCGTATTCTTTAACCAAGTTTTTGATGTCCGTGTAATAGGGTCCCATTTCCGAATTATTTTCGTCGCCGTTTAAGGTTACAATAATGCGGATAGGCTCCTTCAGCTCTTGAATGTAGGAAACCGTTTCAGGAGACAGGGCGTATTTGCGATCTTCGGTGATATCATAACGTTTAAAATGAAGTAAGGAGAGAGTGTTCAGACCGACAAACAAGGTAAGCACCAGGATAAACAGGAGGAGTGAGTTTCCTCGATTGACCCAGCGACTATACTTGAAATTTTCTAGTTTAGACATGGTTCGTGGTTAACGTTTGTGATCTACCGCCAGCACCGCGATACTTAGCATTACCATCGTGCTGCTTAAATAGAAAATGATTGGGCGCGTATCAATTACCCCTCGACTAAAATCCTCCACATGTCCGCTGATTTGAATATAATCGAGAAATGATCCGATTAAAAAAAAGCGATCCATGTAGTCACCTGCGATTCCGCCAAGGGCATTCTCTCCAAACAGGAGTCCAAATAAAAGAGTGAAACTGAAAATGCCTGCTATCAACTGACTGCGGGTAACCGAGCTGGCGAGAATCCCGATGCTGGTAAAAAGAAGACCACTGATGCAAATAAAGGAATAGCCTCCGATCAAACTCGCCTTATCCAGGATACGATCGTCCGGGAAAAAATAGTAGGTGATGGCTGGGAATGCCAGAGTCAGTCCATAAAGCCCCACATAGAGTAGATAGGCGGCAAAGAATTTACTTGCTACCAACTCAATAGAAGTGATCGGTGTGGTTAGTAAACTATCCATCAATCCCTGACGCCGTTCCTCCGCGATACTGCGCATCGTGAGTAATGGCACTAGAAAGACAACGGGGATGTAAAAAGCATTTAGAAAGATGTTCGCGGGAAGCATCTCTTGCGGTTCCTTGTTATAGCCCTCCAATACAAATTGGTAGACCAGTCCCATGATGATGAGAAAGAAAAATGCGGCCAAGTAGGTAGCCGGACTGAGAAGAATTGTTCTCAGTTCATGTTTTAAAAGCGTGAAAAAGTGCTTCATGGCTTAGTCTTCTTTTTCTTCCTCCACGGTAGCAACCGGCTCATCATTTTGAAAAGGTTGATCAGTCAGTCGTTCTGGTTGATCAGCCAAAACTTCCCAAGACCTTTTGGTCGCTGCTAAAAAGATATCCTCAAGGGTAGCCTCGGTACTATGCAGAGATCTAAGGGTAAAATTGGGTAAGCCTGAAAAGTGATTAATTAATTTTTCTCCAATTTCTTTTTCTGCAGGTCCGCCGAGGGTGACTCGATGCATCGCGGTGCCTTGAATCGGTTCATTTGAAATGATAGACAGCTCCGGGCTGACGGACTTTATCTGAGTATCGATTGATTCAAAATCCCCAGCAACTTCCATACGGTAAGAACACTCTGAAAGAAACTCTGCACGGAGTTCGCTCGGTGTACCCGATGCCACCACAAAGCCACGATTGATGATGATAACCCGGTCACAGGTTAGTTCGATTTCTGGTAAAATGTGGCTGGAAATAATCACACTCATCCGGCCCCTCAGTGTTTCTATGAGATCACGAATCTTCAGGATTTGGTGTGGATCCAGCCCAATAGTCGGTTCATCCATGATGATCACTTCCGGTTCGGAGAGGATGGCTTCGGCGATACCAATCCGTTGTCGGTAGCCTTTTGATAAACCTGCGATTACACGTTTCCTGGCGCGTGTCAGGTCACAGAGCTCCAGGACATATTCGATGCGCTTACGCAGTTTTCGGCCGGACATCTCCTTGATCTTACCGCGAAACTTTAAATATTCGCCAACCCGCATATCCACTGGAAGCGGATTGTTCTCAGGCATGTAACCGATCTTACGCTTTATCTCCTCTGGATGAGTCGCGACTGGGATACCGCAAATGTAGGCACAGCCACTGTTTGCTGAGATAAGACCGGTGAGGATCTTCATCGTCGTGCTCTTTCCTGCGCCATTGGGGCCTAGGAAACCTACGATCTCTCCTTTCTTAAGTGAAAAGGAAATATCTTGGATAGCCGTTATGCGACCGAACTGTTTGGTAAGGTTTTGAACCTCAATGCTGTATTCGACGGAATCTTCCATCAGGATAAGAAATAGTTAGAGAAGTCTGGCTAGCTTGCTTTGGCAATGTCGATTTTGGATGGATGCAGATCTTTTACTGGGACTTGATATGCACATCACCGGAATTGAGCGTTGACAGTGTTTGGTCATTTTTTAACAGAATGAGTGACCCTCGATTATCCAGGCCAGAAGCTATCCCCTTGAGGAGGCGATCCCGTGTTTCCACTTCAATTGTTTTTCCTTTGAGAATATCGAATTCTGGCCACACGTCTTCAAAAGTGTTTCTTATGTTACCTGCGATAAATGAATCATAGCCGCTGTTGATTGCTTCAATTAGAAGGGCTGCGGTTTTGTTAAGGTCTAGTTTTTGGCCGGTAAGTTCCCTCAAACTCGTTGCCGTTTTTTTAAGGTCAACGGGCCAATCAGCCTGGGTTTGATTAACATTCAGTCCAATTCCGAATACCAGTTCTCGTAAGGAGTCTGAATCTACTCGTGCTTCAGTTAGCATTCCGGCCAATTTTCTGCCCTCAAAATAAATGTCATTCGGCCATTTCACCCCGATATCCGCCTTTAACCAACCTTTCAGATATCTCGCAATGTAGACTCCCATCCAAAGCGTAAAAAGCTGCATCCGGTCCGGGCGTGCATTCGGGCGACTGCCAAAACTCAGGTAAAGATTGGATGACGGCGGGCTATGCCATTGTCGGCCCATACGACCCCGACCTAAGGTTTGTTGATTTGAAAGAACAAAAAAAGGGGCCTCATAGTCGTTGGCCAAGAGCCGACTGGTATGGTCATTTGTGCTATCAATAGTCGAAAGAAAAATGAGTTTCGGGAATGGGTCGGAATTTGAGAGGTAGGCCGTGGTGAGCAACTCATTTAAGGACTCGGGTTTTTTTGTTATCCGATAACCTTTCCTGGTTACCGCCTCAAATTCGAATCCTTGGCTGCGGAGTTGTTCCATGCGCCCCCAAACACTCACGCGGCTCACACCGAGCTGCTCTGCCAATTTATTTCCAGAAACAAAGCCTTCCTTTGCGTTCAGGAGTGCCTTAAGAATGGTGATCGAGCTCGTGTCTGTATTTGGCATATTTTATTCCCAGTCCAGGCCAATATCTACCCAGCTGGCCTTATGAACCAACGCTCCAGTAGAGATGAAATCAAGACCAAGATTGCCGAGTTCTGGCAAGGTTTCCAAAGTGATACCGCCCGTTGCTTCGGTGCATGCCTGGTCTCCAATCAAGGCTACTGCTCGTTGCAATTCTTCAATAGAAAAATTATCTAGCATTATTTTATCAGACCCAGCTTTGAGAACTGCCGGAATCTGCTCCAGGTGATCTACCTCTACCTCAATGAGTAAGTTTGGATTTTGTTCTTTAGAACGATTCACAAGTTCGGTTAATGGTTCTCCCGATTGTGAATCATTGGCGGCAAGATGGTTGTCCTTAAGCGTCACTCGATCAAACAGCCCCAATCTATGATTATAACCTCCGCCACAGGCTACTGCATACTTTTGGAGCATCCGGTATCCCGGAGTTGTTTTGCGCGTATCGAGAAGGCGAGTGGAAGACTGGCCCAAGGCATCTACATATTTGCGTGTTTCGGTTGTGATACCGGAAAGAAACTGAAGGAAATTCAAAAGCACCCTTTCTGCCATTAAAAGCGTTGTTACGGGCCCAGTAATAATACCTAGAGAATCTCCGGTAGCGACAGATGCCCCATCCTTTGCTGACGGAACGAATTCTAATCGAGTTTCATAAGCGTTTAAAATCATAGGCACCCAGGGTATTCCACAGACGACCTGGTTCTCCCGTGCATTCAAACGCCCCCTACCAACTCCATCTCTATTGAGTACAGCAGAGGTGACGTCACCAACCGTATCTGGTCGGACGCTTAATCCCTCGCCTTCTAGATCCTCCTTCCGAGCCATTTGAATTAAATTCTCCAAATATAATGGAGAAAGGTCTTCAATCTGAACTCGGTGTAAGAACTTCTGAATACGTTCTTTTTTATTCACTGATTGAGGTTAAAGCTTAAGCCAGTTGGGTCCTCAAGCTTTATGATCTCCAGGAAAAAGACTTAATTATCTATATCCAGTATTCAGGGAACAATACCTTTTCGGTTCTATGTAATCGTAGCGGACTTTCCTCCGATTGTTGAAATTGCGCTTACATGAACAGGGCAAACGATACGGTATTTTCTATAGAATCAGTAAGGGGAGGCTGGAATTCCTTTTAGGAAATTGATTGCCAAGGGAGAGGTCGATCGCCATGACCCTCGGCCTTTTGTTTCTTGGGGACGTTTTGGGCTCTTAGCCGAACCTTCCTTTTAACGAAAGTTCCAAAGTTATGTTTGCTCTCCGTACAAAATCTCGCGGCAGCTGGAAGGATGATATTCTTTCTGGTCTGACCGTTGCGCTTGCACTTGTTCCTGAGGCGATTGCCTTTTCTTTTGCGGCAGGTGTGGATCCTCTTGTAGGCCTTTGGGCTGCAGTGTTCATGGGGTTCATTACAGCTTCATTTGGAGGTAGACCCGGTATGATTTCCGGCGCAACCGGGGCTATTGCCGTTGTGGTTGGCAAAGCAGTTCAATATGGAGATGCCCAAGGTGAAGGGCTAGGTCTTCAATACCTGTTTACAGTTATAATGTTAGCAGGTGTGATTCAAATAACTTTCGGGCTATTGAGACTAGGTCGATTCATCCGACTGGTGCCACACCCGGTTATGATGGGATTCGTCAATGGCTTGGCCATCGTGATTTTGGTGGCTCAATTTGCCTCCTTTAAAACGCCTGATGGGTCCTGGCTTGCTCCGACCCAGTTGATGGTTATCGGCGGGTTAATAGTCCTGACCATGCTCATTATTCAGTTTCCCCCAAAACTAACCAAGGCGGTGCCATCTACACTGGTCGCTATTGTTGCGGTAGGATTAATCAGTTATTTCTGGTCCGGATCTAAAACAGTTGCGGATGTATTGTTTGAAGGAACCGGTAGCAGAACGCTCAGTGGTGCCTTTCCATTACCGGCTATTCCGACCGGTGACATCATGTGGACCTGGGAGAGCTTGAAAGTTATTATCGGAACTGCGCTCACCGTAGCGATGGTGGGTATCATTGAGTCTTTGATGACCCTTCAATTGATAGACGATCTTACCGAAACCCGGGGAGCCGGAAACCGCGAATGTATTGCTCAGGGCGGAGCTAATTTTTTGTCCGGTCTTTTTGGAGGTATGGGCGGTTGCGCCATGATTGGGCAGAGTTTGATCAATATTAAGTCCGGTGGTCGAGGTCGCACGTCCGGTATTGTTGCCGCGCTTGCTCTAGCATTGTTTATTATGGTGGGTGGGCCTGTCATTGGCCAGATCCCGATCGCTGCGTTGGTTGGCGTTATGTTCATGGTGGTTATTGGAACGTTCGAGTGGTCAACATTTCAAACCTTTGGTCGTGTTCCATTGTCTGAGATTTTTGTCATTGTTTCGGTTACCTTGATCACCGTATTTCTCCACAACCTTGCGCTGGCCGTTTTTGCTGGTGTTATTCTATCTGCCTTGGTCTTTGCCTGGGAGAGTGCTAAACATGTGCGATTGAATCCACAGGATCGCTCGGACGGAGTGAGGGTATATGGGCTACAAGGGCTATTATTTTTTGGTTCAGTTCGTGAGTTTACGGAACGCCTGTCTCCTGCAAACGATCCGGATGAGGTAATCATCGACTTTTTAGATGCTCGTGTCTGCGACTACTCCAGCCTGGAAGCACTCAATGCTTTGACGGACCGTTATAAGAAAGCCGGTAAACGTGTTCGGCTGCGGCACTTGAGTACGGAATGTCAAAAGCTGCTTCACACTGCCGGACCACTGATCGAAGTCGAAGTCGCCGAAGACGATCCTCACTACACCGTTGCCAGGATCTAGCCCGGCTCTCGCTTTTCGATTTCCTTGCTTGGAAAGATTTTTTCCATGTGGCCGCTAACATAAAAAAAGACCGCTCCACCGCATAGCAAATATAGGTGGTAGGTACTAAAGCGCCAAAGGATTAGAACCAGGCCAACCATAGGCACAGGGACGAAGTGACCAAGTATGAATGCTGTTGCAACCTCTACCCCACCGCCTCCACCTGGTAGAAATACAAGCATAGCAAATAAAAACAAAAAGCCTTGAATGAAAAGGAGTGGGAAAGGATTTTTTAAGCTACCAAAGGCTAGCAAAATCAAGGGTAGGGCACCATAGCGGCAAATCCATTGGACTGTTGCCAAACAGAAATTGATGAGCAGTGCACTTCGACGTTTACGGAACAGGAATCGTGTGATTAACCAGGTGCGCCGCATACTGCGTTTCAATTCCCATCGTAAATGACGAATTTTTCCCGGCCACCTTTGACGTCGACCGAGAGGAGATGCGTTTGCCATGCTATGAATAACTTTGGCCCAGAGTCCTGTCTGGAAAAAGAGTGCCATACAGACGATTCCGCTGAGGACAAGACCCACCGCCAAGCCTACTTGCCACCCAGGCAATTGGGTGAACATCTCCGTCCAGTTTGTATCTTGGACTATAAAAAAAATCGCGATGGGTGTAAGAAGGCCGAAAAAAGTTAGATCTACTGCCACATCAGCCGCTAGCATGGATGCGCTTGTCGTTAAGGGTACGTGCGCTTTTTTCAGTAAAAACAATCGCAATGCAGTCCCACCCATTCCGGCGGGGGAGGCTGCTATTCCGAATTCTGTGGACATCGATACCGAGATGGCCTGTCGGTATTTAAGCTCGTGACCCAGCGCCCGTGAATTTATCCAGATACGGCCGCCGTTGCATAACCAGGCAACCACAATTGCTAATAGGATGATCGGTGCGTACCAGCTATTAAATTGAGCGATATAGTTCCACGTTTCCTCTTTAGTCGTAAAAAATAGAATGATTGCCGTAGCGACTATTCCTAAGATTACTCCTTGTAGTCCGTAGCGCAGGTATTTCCCAAATTTCTGTGGAGGGCTTGAGTGGTTTTCTGACATACAAAGTTAGCTCGCCGGTAAAGAGACCGGGTTTTGAAATTCTTTAGGAATAAGATCGCGGTAGGTGCGGGTGGTTCTTGAGCGAAGTGCCTTTTCTAATACTCTATAAAGATGGGCTTCAATATCGGGGTAGTCGAAATCAATCGGATGAACACCGAGTCTTATTATATGAGTGTTTCTATTCAATTTGTGAAAAAGATTGATCCATAGTTTGGATACAAGTCGCCTCCACACATTGCGGGAGCTGTAAACGAGGGTCGGTGCTTTTACGAAGGTGTTTAACGAAGGTAGTTCAATTCCGCCCCATAGAGTATTGTACTGAAAGCCCGAATCTTTTATTGCCGCTTTAGCTTCCGTGCTGACTAGCCAGGCCGGGGCGGTAAATCCATAAACAGGGAGTTGATTGGAAGTGAACATACGGATTCCCGCATTCAATTTTTCTTCCGCTTGCATTTTGGATAATTGATAGAACTCTCCTTCTCCAGTGGTGTAGACCTTCCCCATGAGTTGCTGATACCAATTCCCTCGCACGGCATCTGCTTGGTGATAATAACCATGCAGGCAAAGATCAAAATCCTCTTCGGCTAAACTTTTTAGCCAGTCCACGAATTCAGGATTTTCGGTAAACGGGGGTTGCCCATGGTACTGCGGAATAACGAGTAAGGTCATATTTCGCGCACCGAGCTGTTTGCTCTTTTCAATAAACCTACGACAAGTCTCCCAAGATCCGGAGTGGAGATCGTGAAAGGATATGATCAGTTGTTTCTCAGTTGGGTTCATTTCACTTCAGGAATTGGCACCTCATCGTCCTTTTTAAATTCATGGTAGATGGTCGCAACCCAAACACGTTGATCGTGGTAATCTTTGAACTTGGTGATTTCCTTTCGATCCATGAACTTGAATCCGTAGCGTTCGAACGCTTTTTCTGATCTGCGATCTTCGTACACCTGCATTTGCCCATAAACGCCCTTTATCCCTTTTTTCGCGACGCTGTTAACGAAAGGGAAAATAAGACGTCTTCCGGCAATCCCGGTTCGGTATTCTTTGTACATATTTACATGAAAATGTGCGGCACCAGGAACACTGTTTGGTGTTTCTCTTGAAGCCTTAAAAAGGAACCAACTAAGAAATTTAAACGAAGCCCGGTTGTAGCGAAAAGCCAGGACCCGTCCCAGGATTTTTGGAACCGTTTTTGTTAGTATGATCCACAAGGTCTGTCGGTTGATTGAATTGTATCTTAGACATCCCAAAAGGTATCCAACCACGCGATCTTCATCTACGGCTACCAAAGCACTTTCAGGTTCGATATCGGTATAGTAGCGAGTAAAAAAATCTGCAAAGGCGTCCCTGTCTATGTAGACCGGGTCAATAGGATTTCCCATGAATCCCGTATCGCAACAGATCTTGCGAACCGCCTGACGGTCACTGGGTGAGTAGGGTCGAATCTTCAGACTCATTCGTGGATGACTGTGCTTTATCCGGCGAGACTGAATCCCGGCCGACTAGTTCTGAATATAGAGAGGTAAGTTTTGAGAATGTGACTTCCCAGGAAAAGTTTTCTTCCATTTGCTGTCTTCTTAAGCCGCGGTCGACTTCAGATTCCTCAAGTTGCCAGATTTTCGAAACGGCACTGGCGAGAGCTTCCCCCGAAGTATTGTCAGCCATGATGAGTGGTTGTTCGTATTGAAGACCTTCGTCAAGACCTCCGCCCTTCACCGCAAGAACGCGAGTGCCGCAAGCTTGTGCTTCAAGCGAAACCAGTCCGAAGGTTTCGCAATCTCCTGCATGAACGAATAAATCGGCGGCCGAATAGAAGTCGGCCAAGCGATCCGGAGATTCGCAGAAATGTACCCAGGAGATATTTTTTTCTTCGTTCGATTTTTGTCGAATTTCGTTTCGCGATTCTCCGTCGCCTATCAACAGAAGATGGTGTGGTTCCGGGTGCTCTTTGAGTCTCTCCATCATTTCGAACAGGCTACGAATATTTTTCTCGCGTGCCAGACGCCCAACAAACAACAAAAGTCGGGTATTTTCGGTCAGGCCTAATTCTTTAAAAATTCGATTTCGACTATTTCGAGGAGTGAAGGATTCCAGGTTTGTCCCGAGCGCAATTCGTTTGAGGTTCTCGATGCCAACCTTGTTTAAAAACTCCTCACATCGTTTACTCGAAACCACAGTTGCTGACATACGATTATAAAGCCTGACAAGGTACTTTGTTATCATTGGCGATACCATGGACTCGATGCTTGTGCCGGCATACTTTCTTAAAGTTCGGTCAAGTGCTCTTGGGTAGTCAGAATGATAAAAAGCAATTATCGGGATGGAATGAACCCGTGCCGCTTCCAGGCCAATCCATGCGGCACGATAAGGATCACCCACTTCGAGGAGATCTGGATTCTCCTCGGAGATAGCGGCGAGGATCTTATTTTTGCCTATGAGCATTCTATAGCTGATCGAACCTATTAATCTCGGACTCTTAATCTCATAAACGGATGTTCGGCCTTCGCGGGTAATAGCGTCTCGATAAGAAGGTATTATGAGAACGTGTGAGTGAGCCGTATTTGCCAGCAAGTAAGCTATCTTTTCATGAATATACCGGCGTACTCCACCACTCATGGTGCTGTAAAACTGCACAATGTCGCAGATTTTTAAGGGCTTTGGCTTCATGTTGAATGGGTAGCAAACAAGTCTTCCTTCCGGCTTAGAGGCTGGCAACTGATTTTTCTTCCAACGATTGGGGAGCTGATTGTGCTGGTTATTAACCTGGGTTTCTTGTTGATTGAAGCTCTTTTATGCCTGTGCAACCTGTGGATAATCCAGCC
>Ga0114999_10001132_pt1 | contig 37502 bp, 42 predicted proteins | sample ArcticOcean_MG_C_3_FD_89820 | JGI IMG/M metagenome (GOLD analysis project Ga0114999, IMG submission 89820) | Marine microbial communities from western Arctic Ocean - ArcticOcean_MG_CB8_126 | ecosystem: Environmental > Aquatic > Marine > Oceanic | place: Arctic Ocean: Canada Basin | collected...
CGTAAATGCGCCGTAGCGTGGCTCTGAATGAGGCGCGGCGCAACAATTTGTACACATGCAGAAATATTCCCGAGCTCACGAAACTGTGATCACGGCATTGCGGCAAGAAATTTATTGGACCGAAAATTTCAAAAATAAATATATTAATATCAATCGCTTATCTCGGTATTCAGAAACACAGGGGCGCTGTGAAAAAAAATCCCTCGTTTGCCACCGTCTAAATGTCCAGCTTTTTCTCGAGTCCTTGCCAGACTTATCCACAGATAGTCGATGCATCCCCCGTCACCCCTGATATAGCTGTGAATTCCTGCTTTTGATCGACATTCTCAGGCCGCAAGCACACCCTGTACGGTTTGTGGATTTACACAAAAATATTGATGCAAATCATGGACTTCGCCGCCGTCTAGACTAGCATTAAACAAGTGTTGACCCCCGTAAACGACGAGCGGACGAGGAGAAACAGGCAATGGCATATAAAACAATTTTACTTCATCTGGATGGCGGATCGCGGGACGAAACAGCGCTTGATATCGCCCTGAGAGTAGCTGCCGACGAGCAGGCGCATCTGGTTGTGCTGCGTGTCATCCACCCGTTTTACCCCGCCATGGGCGCGTTCGGCGATGCCGCCGCCGGGGTAATTGCCGATATGCAGCGTGACTATCTGGACGAAGCCGAAGCTGCGGCTGATAAGTTGCGCGAGGTTAGCGAGCGTCGAGCCGAACAAGCGGGTATTCCCCTGGAGTGGCGCCAGGAAGAAGGCATGGCAGGCGATATAGTGCCATTACAGGCGCGCTATGCCGACCTAACGATCACCAACCAAATCGACCCGGATAATGTGGATGCGCCGCGTAAACGCAGCTTGCCGGTCGAACTGGTAATGCAATCCGGCCACCCGATGCTGGCTGTCCCTTATGCCGGTAGTTTTGCCGCCATGGGCAAGCGCATCCTGATTGCCTGGGATGACAGCCGCGAGGCGACGCGTGCGGTCAGTAACGCCATGCCATTCCTACAACGAGCTGATATAGCCTCGGTGCTGAGCATTAATCCGCGCCAGGCGAATCACATCGCCGGTTTCGATATTTCAAACCTGATGGCCCGCCATGGCGTCAAAACGGAAGCGATACGGACGGTTTCCGGCGATGTATCGGTGGGCGACCTGCTCCTATCGGAAGCAGCTGACCTGAGCGCTGATATGATTGTGATGGGCGCCTATGGCCATTCCCGCATTCGTGAGTTTATTTTAGGCGGTGCCTCCCAGCACATTCTCGCCTCCATGACCGTCCCCGTATTCATGTCGCACTGATAGGAATATATCGCGCGATCCTCATGCATAGCTCCGGCTGTTAACACCATACATTTTGTGCAGTCGGGGCTGTATTTAACGCTAAATAACGCCATCACGGTAAATATTATTCACATCGGTCTCGCGCCACCAGCTAAGCCAAGAGAAATAGACACTGTAATTTCCATAAAAACGAAGTAAACTTTTTGTTAATAATAAATTTGTTGTTTATCAATCTGTTGCTATTCCTGCACAAAAATAAGGCAGATGGTATTAAGACATTGGATTGGTTGGCAGTCGGGCAGCGCATCGGCTTTGACACACAGGGTTATCCATAGGTTTGGTGGATAGCATCCAAAAGACTTTGCAGACGCGGCCAAGTTTGTGCGCCAACTGCTTGAATCGATAGTGATTGCCTGCCGATAACAAAATATTCTGATAGCTGAAAGCTGCTGACAAATTGTGCTCGAACCACCAAATCTATGGCATGTTGGTGGCACCGCAGTGACGAGTCAGCGTGACGAATCAGCACGGCTAACCAGCACGGCACGGAATAGAAAATGTCAGACGGTGACACCACAAATCAGGAGGACATGGTTAAAAAGCCATCGCCGGTGATGTCATCGCTGCAAAGCGGCCTTGAGACATTGCGCAGAGCGGTTGCTATCATGCCGCAAAGCCCCGGCGTCTACCGCATGCTGAATGCGGCGGGTGATCCGCTTTATGTCGGCAAGGCAAAAAACCTGAAGAAGCGGGTTACCAGCTATACCAATGTCGGTGCACTTCCGCACCGTCTGCAGCGTATGGTCGCCGGGACGGCGAGCGTCGAAGTGGTGACAACCAAAAGCGAAGTCGAGGCGCTGCTGCTTGAAAGCAATCTGATCAAGCGCCTGAAGCCACATTACAATATTGTTCTCAGGGACGATAAATCCTTTCCCTTCATTCTCATCACCGGCGGCCACGCCTATCCGCGCATTACCAAATATCGCGGCGCGAAGAAAGCCGATGGCGAATATTTCGGCCCCTTTGCCTCAGCCGGCGCAGTTAATCAAACCGTCAACGCTCTGCACCGCGCCTTTCCGCTACGCTCATGCTCAGATTCGATTTTCGCCAGCCGCACCCGACCCTGCCTGCAGCATCAGATCAAGCGTTGTGTGGCACCCTGCGTGGGGCGCGTCAGCGCAGAGGCTTATGCCACCTTGGTGGATGAAGCGCGCGATTTTCTTGCCGGTCGCAGCCGTAACATTCATGCCCGCCTGACCGAGTGCATGACGGCAGCCAGCGATGCCCTCGAATTCGAGACCGCCGCCGCCTACCGCGACCGCATTCGCGCCCTTGCCCATATTCAGGCGCGCCAAGGCATTAACCTTCACTCCTTGCAGGACGCCGATGTTATCGCGGTGCATCAAAATGGCGGCCAATCCTGCGTGCAGATTTTCTTTTTTCGCACCGGTCAGAATTACGGCAACCGGGCCTATTACCCACGCCATCAAAAAGATGCCAGTGCGAGCGAGGTGCTGTTCGCCTTTATCGGCCAATTTTACAGCAATCGCACGGCGCCGCCGCTGCTGCTTATAAACCAGAAACTGGAGGATCAGGGCCTGGTGGAAGAAGCGCTCTCGCTCAAGGCGGAGCGCCGCGTGCATATTCACCAACCCAGCCGGGGTGATAAAGCGCGCATGGTGATCGATGCGGAGCGCAATGCACGCGAAGCCCTGGCCCGGCGCTTCTCTGAAAGTGCGGCGCAGAGAAAGCTATTGGAAGGCCTGGCCGAAAAACTTGAGCTTGATACCGTGCCGGCGCGCATTGAGGTTTATGACAACAGCCACATATCCGGCACCAATGCGGTCGGCGCCATGATCGCCGCCGGGCCTGAAGGGTTTAACAAGAAAGGCTACCGAAAATTCAATATCAAGAGCGATAAACTGCCTCTAGCGGCAGGCGGCATTACGGCGGGAGATGATTTCGGCATGATGCGGGAGGTTCTCTCGCGGCGTTTTTCTCGCCTCTTGAAAGAAGACCCGGAGCGCGCCCAGGGAACCTGGCCGGACCTGATTCTAATCGATGGCGGCGCCGGGCAGCTCAGTGCCGTGCTCGATATCTTCGCCGAGCTCGGGGTCAGCGATGTCGCTGTGGCGGCAGTGGCCAAAGGACCCGATAGAAATGCCGGACTGGAGCGCATCTTCATGCCCGAACGCGCGCCGATCTCGCTGCAAAAGCGCGATCCCGTGCTATATTTCGTCCAGCGCCTGCGCGATGAGGCGCACCGCTTTGCCATCGGCACCCACCGCGCCAAGCGAGCAGCGAGTGCCGCACGCTCTCAGCTCGACGGCATTCAGGGAGTTGGCCCCGGGCGCAAGAAGGCGCTATTGCATTATTTCGGCTCGGCCCGCGGTGTGTCACAAGCCGGGTTGGCCGATCTTGAGCAGGTAGAGGGTATTTCTACCGCCCTTGCGCAAACCATCTACGATCATTTCCACGCCAATGCCTAAGCTGATAGAGTGCCGCCTGTTAAGCGCCGTCTGGATATCACGCTATTATGACAAACCTGCCGAACATATTGACGTTGAGTCGCATTGCCCTGGTACCGCCCTTTATTGGCCTGTTTTATGTGCCGGGCGAGGCCGCTGCCTGGATCACCTTTGGGCTATTCACACTGGCTGCCGTAACCGATTTTTTTGATGGCTGGCTGGCGCGCCGCCTCAACCAAATCAGCGAATTCGGCCGGATTCTCGACCCCATTGCAGATAAATTGATCGTCGCTGCGGCCTTGGTCATGCTAGCGGTACAATATGATGCACCGGTGATCCCGGTGGTTGCCATCCTCTGCCGTGAATTGCTGATTGCCGGACTGCGTGAGGGCCTGGCAGGGCGCCTTACCCTGCCGGTCAGCCGTCTCGGTAAATGGAAAACTGTAAGCCAGATGACAGCCATTGCCTTGCTATTGATCGCACCCGCCTTTAGCGCACTTAGCGCGCCACTTGGCCTGGCCGGCGAAGCGCTATTGTGGCTCGCGGCGGTGCTGACTTGGCTCAGCGCCGTCTTCTACATTCGGGCTGTGGCGCAGCAATGGGCGGGCCTGCAGCGGCCGGAAGCATGAGTATGGAAATGCAGGTATTCGGCATCGCCGGCTGGAGCGGCAGCGGCAAAACAACCCTGTTGCGCCGCGTACTTCCTGAGCTCACAGCGCGCAATTTGGCCATCGCGACGATGAAATACACCCATCATGGTTTTGATCTCTTCGAGCCAGGCCATGATGTATCCGAGTGGCGCGCGGCGGGCGCCCATGAAGTGCTCTATGTATCCGATCAACGCTGGGCCCTATTGCATGAAATGCGCGATGCGCCGCCGCCGCCCCTGGAGGCATTTTATCCGCAGTTTAGCGATATGGATTTGCTGCTGATCGAGGGCTTCAAACGGCACAATCATGCCAAACTGGAAGTCCACCGCGCCGAAACCAAACTGCCGCTGCTGGCGAATGAAGATGAATGGGTGGTGGCGGTGGCAAGCGACAGTGGCAGACCGAAGGATTTGCCAGAGAAGCGTGATATTGTGGTGTTGGATTTAAATGACATTCCGGCCATTGCCGATTTCATTATGACCCATAATAATTTAACTGGGACGGCGTGAAGCGATGCGAGAAAAGGCGAGATAAAGTGGAGCAAACATTATGGCGCAATTAAGCGATGATTGCTTTGCCTTCGGCGGCGAATTGATGTCCACCCATGATGCGTTAGCGCGCCTCGGCGAAACCACGCGCCCGGTTACAAAAATCGAAACATGCGCCTTGGCACAAGCCCGCGGGCGCATTTTAGCGCGCGACGTGCATTCCGAGCATGATGTGCCACCGCATGACAATGCCGCGGTCGATGGCTGGGCGGTATATATTGACGATCTCCAGGCAGGCGAGGACACCAGCCTGCCATGGCATGAGCGCATTCCGGCGGGCCAACCGCTCGGCCACGCTTCGCCGCGCGGCGCGGCCATACGCATTTTCACCGGCGCGCCCATGCCGAGCGGCGAAGACGGCGCCCCGGGGCCGGAGACGGTGCTAATGCAGGAAGATTGCGCGGAAGAAAATGGCGTGATCACCATCCCGCCTGGCATTAAGCGCGGCGCCAACCGGCGCTTTGCCGGTGAGGACATCAAACGCGGTGCGACCATCCTGGAAGCCGGGCGGCGTCTCAGGCCACAGGATATCGGCATCGCGGCATCGGTCGGCATGACCGAATTTGAAGTTTACGCGCCGCTTCGCGTCGCCGTGTTTTCAAGTGGTGATGAAGTGTTTGAACCCGGTGCTGCGCTGCCGCCCGGCGGTATTTTCGACGCTAACCGCTTCATGATTATCGCGCTCCTGGAAGCGCTCGGCTGCGAAGTCAATGATCTCGGTATTCTGCCGGATCGGCTGGATGCAGTGCAGGGCGCACTCAAAGAAGCAGCCAAAAGCCATGACGCCCTGGTGACATCCGGCGGTGTATCGACCGGCGAGGAAGATCACATCAAGGACGCTGTGGAAGCGCTCGGCCATCTTAATTTTTGGCGCCTGGCGATCCGCCCCGGCCGCCCGGTGGCGCTCGGCCAAGTGGCGCATGTGCCGTTTGTCGGCTTACCCGGCAATCCGGTGGCGGTGTTAGTGACGTTCCTGCGCTTTGCCCGCCCGCTAATATTGCGCCTGGCCGGCGCGACGGAGATCGAGCCACAAAGTTTTCGCGTGCGCGCGGATTTCGATTATAAAAAGAAAACCGGCCGCCGCGAATGGCTGCGAGCGCGCCTGCATACGCTTGACGATGGCAGCGTGACGGCGGAAAAATACCGCCATGACGGCGCCGGCATATTATCCTCCGCCGTGTTTGCCGATGGATTGATCGAGCTGGCAGAAGATGTCAGCGCGGTGACGCCGGGCATGATGGTCGATTTTCTCCCCTTCAACGAAACCATGCGCTGAGGATCTATCGTGAAACTGCTTTATTTTGCCTGGCTCAAACAGAAAACCGGCATCGGCGAAGAGGATATCACCTTGCCGGAAGACGTCACCACGCTGGGCGCGTTGGTCGACTGGCTTAAAACCCGCGGCCCCGGCTACGGCGAGGCGCTGGCGGATTTATCGGTGGTGCGCTTTGCCGTCAATCAGGATTTTGCCCGGCTCGATCACCCGCTGACAGATGCGGATGAAGTGGCGCTGTTTCCTCCTGTGACCGGCGGCTGAGGTACAGCCATGATTCGGGTTCAGAACGAGGATTTTGATATAGGCGCCGAGATGACAGCGTTAAGCGGCAATGGCGACGTCGGTGCGCTGGCGTCCTTCGTCGGGCTGGTGCGCGGCCAGGAAGGTGACGAGAATATCGGCGCCATGACGCTCGAACATTATCCCGGCATGACAGAAAAAAAATTGGCCGAGGTCGAAGCGGAAGCACGCAACCGCTGGCCGCTCAATGACTGCCTGATCATCCACCGCTATGGCCGCCTTAAGCCGGGCGAGCGCATCGTCATGGTGATCACCGCCTCATCGCACCGCCAGGCCGCACTCGAAGCCTGCGCCTTTCTCATCGACTGGCTCAAAACCAGTGCGCCTTTTTGGAAGCTGGAAGAGCGCGGTGATAGCAAAGAATGGGTAGAAGCCCGCGCCGCCGACGATCAGGCCGCAGAAAAATGGGCAACTAAGAAATAGCTTTGGGCAGTACGTCCAATAAACTCTACCAAGCGGAACCCCCAACTGGAATGCTCGATGCATTCCGGCAAGCGTGACTGCGCGCCCGAGTTAATACGAGGTGAGCCAAGGGAGCGGACGCGACCGCTCGGCGTCTGAGGGAACAAACAAAAAATTCCCGCGCTTAATCTCCCGCGCGTACCGCCGCTTCGTAATCATCCATCAATTGGCGGGTGATCGGGCCGACTTGGTAATTATGCTCGTCGATCTCGCCAACCGGCGTGACTTCGGCAGCGGTGCCGGTCAGAAACACTTCGTCGGCGTGGCCTAAATCTTCCGGCATGATCACGCGCTCGATGACCTTATATCCGCGCTTGCGGGCGAGATCCATAACCGTGCGGCGGGTGATGCCATCGAGGAAACAATCCGGCGTTGGCGTATGGATCTCACCATTTTGCACCAAAAAGATATTGGCGCCGGTTGATTCGGCAACCTGTCCGCGCCAATCGAGCATCAGCGCATCGTCATAACCTTCCGGCTCAACCGCATGGCGTGACAGCGTGCAGATCATATAAAGCCCTGCTGCCTTGGCTTTGACCGGTGCCGTATCGGGCGCAGGCCGGCGCCATTTGGAGGTCTTCATGCGGATGCCACTTTCGAGGCGGTCATCGCCAAACAGATTAGGCCACGGCCAAGTGGCGATGGCGACGTGGGTCTTGGCGGCCTGGGCGGAGACGCCCATCATCTCGGCGCCGCGCCATGCCACCGGGCGAACATAACCATCGGTAATATCCTGGCGAACAATCAGCTCGTTGCAGGCGGCGTCAATCTCCGCCGGCGTGAACGGGATTGTCATATCAAGCAGGGCAGCGGATTCAAACAGCCGCGCGGTATGCTCGCTCAACTTAAAAATACGTCGTGAATAGGCCCGCTCACCCTCGAATACGCAGCTCGCATAGTGCAGCGCGTGGCTGAGAACATGAACATTGGCGTCACGCCACGGCACCATCTCGCCATCAAGCCAGATCACACCGTCACGATCATCAAAAGGAATTAAGTCCGCCATTTATGCTCTATCCCTCGCATTTAAGTCGTTGCGTTTCGACATAAATTCCTAAAATCAGTGTCGAAATCAGTTGCGTTGGGTACCATCGCGCTGCATATAAGTCAACATGACTGACATAAAATCCGGTCCTAATCCGCTGTTCCTGCGCCATGATGAACTGCATCAGGGGATTGAGCTGTTATTTTACGCCTATCGGGACTTCACGGCGGAGTGCGATACCATTCTCGCTACCTATGGCTTTGGCCGGGCACACCATCGGGTGATTTATTTCGTCGCCCGCAGCCCGTCCATCTCGGTCGCCGAATTACTGGCAATTTTACGCATTACCAAACAGAGCCTGTCGCGCGTGCTCAGCCAATTGGTACGCGATGAATTCGTCTCGGTGCAAAAGGCGCAGGAAGATCGGCGGCGGCGGCTGTTAAAGCTCACCGATAAAGGCCTCGAACTGGAGCGTCGCCTCTCCGAGGTGCAGCGCGCCCGCATTGGCGCCGCCTACCGCGCTGCAGGCGGCAATGCCGTGGCCGGCTACCGCGAGGTACTGCTCGGCATCATCGATGAGATCGATCGTCAGCGCTTCGAGAAAAATCACTGACCCTTGTGACCCTTGTGGCCCCATAATTGAGGGCTTTGGCATATCGGGGGGTGCTTGGCCTATACTGGCGCCATGAAATCGAATTCAACCCAAGCACAATCCCGCGCGCAACTGCCGGGCGGCGAAGTAGCGCATATCATGGTGGTCGACGACGATGACCGTCTGCGCAAATTGCTGCAACGCTACTTAAGCGAAAACGGCTACCGCGTTACTACGGCACAAAGCGCCCAGGACGCAGAGGCAAAATTGCGCGGGCTTACCTTTGACCTGTTGGTGCTCGACGTCATGATGCCGGGCGAAAACGGTGTGGATTTCACCCAGCGCTTACGCCAACGCATGTCCGTGCCGATCCTGTTGCTGACGGCGATGGGCGAGGCGGAGGATCGCATCACCGGCCTTGAGAGCGGCGCCGATGATTATCTGACCAAGCCATTTGAGCCACGCGAGCTGTTGCTGCGTGTCGCCACTATTCTCCGGCGGATCCAAGCCGCACCGCCGCCCGACCTGGAAACGGCGGTAAAAATTGGCGCCTTCAAATTTCACCCAACGCGTAACGAACTGACCCGCGACGGCGCAAGTGTGCGCCTGACGAATACCGAAACCCAGCTCCTCGCCCTCTTCGTCAGCCAACCCGGCGTGACACTCAGCCGGGAAAATCTCTGCCAACAAAGCGGCATCGATTCGAGCGGGCGCGCAATTGATGTGCAAATCACCCGCCTGCGCCGCAAGATCGAAGTGGACCCGCGCGCACCACGTTATCTCTGCACGGTATGGGGCAAGGGTTATGCCCTACGCCCGGACTAGCGGATAAAATCGATGACGACACCGCGCATAAGCCTGCTTAAACAGCTCACGCCCAAGCGGCTGTTCTGGCGCTCTTTACTGATCATGTTAATCCCCATGGTGCTGTTGCAAGGCGTCGTCGCCTACATCTTTTTTGAGCGCCATTGGGATACAGTGAGCCGGCGCCTGGCGCTTGGTGTGACGGGCGACATCGTCTACGTCATGCGCACCATTCAGAAATATCCGGAAGATGAATTCCGTGAATGGACACTGCGCGCTGCGCACCGTGAAATGCAAATAGATGCGGTATTCGAGAAGGGCGCACGCCTGCCCGCCGAAGCGCCCAGAATGAGCAACCGCAATGTGGATCGCATGCTACACCATGCGCTTTCCGAACGGCTGGTCATTCCCTTTCACATCGATACGAGACGTGACGACAAAAATATTTCCATCCGCATCGAGCTTAAAGAGGGCGTGCTCAATATCCTCACACCGCACAAACGCATGTTCTCCACCACAGTCTATATATTTGTCCTGTGGATGGTTGGCACCGCGCTGGTGGTGATGGCAATTGCGATTTTCTTTCTGCGCAATCAAATCCAGCCCATCCGCCGTCTCGCCGCTGCGGCGGAAGCATTCGGCAAGGGCCGGGTGGATGTTGACTTCAAGCCCGGCGGGGCAAGTGAAATTCGCCAGGCGGCCGCCGCCTTTCTCGATATGCGCGAGCGCATTGCACGGCATATTGATCAGCGCACCGAAATGCTGGCCGGGGTCTCGCATGATTTGCGCACACCGCTGACGCGCATCAAATTGCAATTGGCCATGTTGCGGGAAACCAACCCGGAAGCGCGCGCCGAAGTGTCGGACCTGGAATCCGACATCCTTGAGATGGAAAAAATGATCGATGAATATCTCGCCTTCGCCCGTGGTCAGGGTGGCGAGACGCCAGTGCCGACCGATCTATCCGCGCTGCTGAGTGAAATTGTTGAAAGCGCGCGCAAGAGCGGCGCGCCCTTGCGCCTGGAGAGCGAGCCGACTTTAACCCTGCCGCTCCGCCCCAACGCGATCAAGCGCTGCCTCACCAATCTGGTCGACAATGCGTTGCGCTACGGTAACAAGGTGGGGGTGCGCGCGCAGCGCGTCGGCGAGAGCGTGGAAATCATGATTGAAGATGATGGTCCCGGCATTCCGCCCGAGAGCATCGAAGATGTTTTCAAGCCATTTTTCCGCCTCGATAATTCACGCAACCCAAACTATGCCGGTGCCGGCCTCGGCCTGGCGATTGCGCGCGATGTGGCGCGCGGCCATGGCGGTGATATAACTTTACAAAAAAGCGCCATGGGTGGATTGTGCGCCATATTGCGCTTGCCAATTTAGCGGGTCGTTAAAAGAGCCGCGCGCCGTTGGCCACTTTTTTATCCGGCGAGATCAACACCACCGCATCGTCTTCTCCAGGAAAACCCAGAATCAAAACCTCGGACATAAAATAGCCGATCTGCTTGGGTGGGAAATTCACCACAGCGGCAACCTGGCGGCCCAATAATTCTTCAGGGCGGTAATTTACAGTCACCTGGGCCGAGGTCTTGCGCTTACCAATCTCAGGGCCGAAATCGAGCCATATCTTAAGGGCCGGCTGACGTGCTTCAGGGAAAGGCTCGGCGCGGATAATCGTACCGGCGCGAATATTGACTTTCTCAAAATCCGCGAAGGTGAGGGGCGCCCCGTCAGCCAGCGCCGGCCCCTACAGCAGCGCCCGGTTGCACAGAATCCTGTAGCCCATCGGCGGCTTCCACCGCGCGCCGCGGGCCACGCAAAAAACCCAACAATCTCTCGGCGCGGTGAAGTTGGCGGTCGAGCGAGGCCATGGTGCGCGACATATCTTCGCTGTCATCACTGAACCAGGCGCGCAGAACCGCGAGATAAATAAGTGCCAGGCCCTTAATCCGAAGCTGCCCGCGCACCCCGGCGGAGGACAAATTCGCCGCTTCCATCATCCACCGCATGGAACGGTACAGGCTGAGCGGCCCACGCGCCAAAGCCTCCACATCGGAGGTGTAGGACCGGAGGATTGAGCGCACGGCTTCTTTGTGCGGGTTCATCGCAATGAACCGCTTCATCAGCACGTCAAACAGCCGTTCACGGCTGGATTTATCGGCCAATGTGGGATCAATATCGTTCAGCACAGTCTCATCTATCCGCGTCGTATAGGCGGCAACGATAGCCGTCTTTGACGGATAGGTGCCGCGCAGCTCGGCCAAGGTAAGGCCGGCCGCTACTGCGATATCGCTGAGGCTAGTTTCAGCCCACCCTTGGTTCGCCGCCAGCTCAAGGGCATGGTCGACGATCAGGCGGGGAAATTCTGTTTTCCTGGGCATTTTAGGCAATTCGCCTTCTGCTTCCTAGTTTAAAGGCAACATGCTCCCCTTATGTAGGCATCGCTCCGGCGCGGGTCAATCGCGCGGCTCATTCTGTGGCGAAAAATTTATCCGGCAAGCTCCCGAGAGCGGCGCGAAGCAGCGGCAACGGCGCGCGTCATCAGGTTGCCGAGGCCGTCTTCAGCCATCAGCACATCGAGCGCCGCCGCTGTGGTGCCGCCCGGGCTGGTCACGTTAACGCGCAGCTGGCTCGGTGCATCATCGGACTGGCACGCCAATTCGCCGGCGCCGCGCACGGTGGCGCGCGCTAGCCTAAGCGCCAAATCCGGAACCAATCCAGCTTCGACGCCCGCCGCCGCCAGGCTTTCGATCAGCAGAAAAACATAGGCCGGACCACTGCCGGAGACCGCTGTAACCGGATCCATCAGCGCTTCATCCGCCACCCAGGCAACCTCACCGACGGCTTCCAACAGCATTTGGCACTGCGACTTTTGCGCCGCGCTGACCGCTCCATTGGCGCAGGCCACCGTCATGCCGAGGCCAATCGCCGCCGGCGTATTGGGCATGGAACGCACCACCGGAACAGTGCCGAGATGGCCTTCAAACTGGGAAATCGTGCAGCCGGCGGCAATCGACAGAAACACCGTCTCGTTGCCGGCAAGCGGCGCATAAAGCGGTACAACGCCATCCATCACTTGCGGTTTGACCGCGAATATGACGATCGAAGCCGTCTTCGGCAGGGCCGACGCATCGGCGCCGACATTCACTCCGAGTGCGGCGAGGCGTTTGCCCGCTTCCGCATCCGGCTCGATCACATGAATCTGTTTAGCTGGAATGGCGCTTTCTAGCCAGCCGGCGAGCATGGCGCTGCCCATCTTGCCACCGCCGGCGAGAACGATGCCGCCGGGGATATCAATTGCCATTACGCTTCGCCGGCAGTCTCAAAGAGCGCTAATTCGAGCGCTTCGTGCGGCGATTTCCCGGCCCAGATGACGTGCTGAAAGGCCGGATAGAAGCGATTACATTCCTGCAACGCAATGCCAAGCATATCCTCGATCTGCGCTTCCGCCGGGCGCGGCGCGCCGCGGAAAATGAAGGTGTGGCGCCATGTCGGACGTCGCTCATCCTCGCGCAGATCAAAATGGCCGAGCCACATTTTCTCGTTGATCAGCGCCAGCAGATTACACACATCGTCGAGGCGCTCCGTCGGCACTTTCATATCGAAGCCGCAGCGGAATTCCAGCGCATCCACATCGGAGCTATAGGCAAACCACATTTCATAGGCGCACCACGGGCCGGTATAATGCGCCGCCAGAAGCTCTTCATCGTTAAATCGCTCAAAGGAAAGATCCGCAGCGCCGGCGACGCGCTCGACTGTATCAAGCGGGCTATCGTCGTAAAATTGTTCGGAACTGAGAATTGTCGACATGCGCGTTCCCGTGTTGCGGTTCAACACAATTCACAAACACACGGCAGAACTAATTGATATCTATATATTGTGGTACCGAGCCGCGCGCACCCAAACTGTGATGCCTCATACAATAGTGTGTATGGCGGCCAAATCAAAGCGCAAAATCTGGTATGTCGACCATTCTTTACGCCCCATCTGGAGCGATGGCGCGCGGTTTGAAGGCGTGATTAGGGGCGCTTATGCATCGTCATTCTGCTTTTTAAGCGCCAATTCCAATTGCTCAACGCGCAGCGCCAGCGCCTCCTGCTCGGAACGCGCATTGGCCGCCATTTCCTTGACGGCATCAAATTCATCGCGGCTGACCATATCCATGGTGGCGAGAATTCGCTCAAATTGCCGCCTAACGACGGATTCCACTTCGCCTTTAACGCCTCCGGCGGCGCCCATGGCACTACTGGCGACCCGGGCTAAATCATCAAGAATTCGATTGTCAGTCTGCATTTCGCACTCCAAGCGGTCATTCGCGCTTATAATAGCGCTACTTGTACGAAGAATCACCCGTCTGCACCTTGCAGGCGGCTGGCGGCGGACAATATAAGTGCGATTGGCAGCCGCGCGGGCAAACGCGGTCGTTCCCTGGAATTTTTTGGCGATAGCAGCAGATGATATTAGTGACGGGCGGAGCCGGGTTCATTGGCTCAAATTTGGTCGCGGGATTGGAAGAGAGCGGCTATGGGCCGCTGGTGGTGTGCGACAAGGCCGGCGCCGGCGATAATGGAAAGACCATTGCCAAGCGCAAACTCGAAGCGGTTATTGAACCCGATGCGCTGTTTCCCTTTCTTGAGGCCTATCGCAGTGACATGCAGGCAATTTTTCATATGGGCGCAATTTCCTCGACCATGGAAACCGATGCCAGCCTATTCGCGGACAATAATTACCGCCTGAGCCTTGACCTCTGGCACTGGTGCGCGCGCCATAGCGTGCGCTTTATTTATGCCTCCTCCGCGGCAACTTACGGCGATGGCGCGCTGGGTTTTGACGATGACAGCGCCAAACAGGCCCTGGCGGCACTGCGCCCGCTTAATCTCTATGGCCGCAGCAAGCATCTCTTTGACCGCCGTGTCGCCGCCATGCTGGCCAAGGGCGTTGCCCAACCACCGCAATGGGCCGGGCTTAAATTTTTCAACGTCTATGGCCCGAACGAATATCATAAGGGCAACCAGAAGAGCGTGATCGCCACCGCCTATCCGGTTGCCGCCGCCGGTCAGCCCGTCCGGCTGTTCAAATCCCATCACCCCGATTATGCCGATGGCGGGCAGTTGCGCGATTTCGTCTGGGTTAGCGATTGCGTTGACGTTATGTTGTGGCTGCTGCGCCATGAAGAAGCCAGCGGCCTGTTTAATGTCGGCACCGGCAAAGCGCGCAGTTTTGAGGATTTAGCCAAAGCGCTGTTCGTAGCCCTTGGCCGGACGCCGGAGATTGAATATATCGACATGCCGGAATCAATTCGCGAGCGCTATCAATATTTCACCGAGGCGCGCATGGCACGCCTTCGCGCCGCCGGCTTCAGCCAACGGCCAACCTCGCTTGAGGATGGCGTCGCCAGCTATGTGCACGACTATCTCAACCAAGAGGACCCATACCGATGAGCCTTGCCCTGGCCTTTCCAAATCTTGATCCGGTGATAGTCAGCTTCGGGCCGGTCGCCATCCGTTGGTACGCACTGGCCTATGTTGTCGGGTTGGTACTTGGCTGGCGTTATATTCGCTATCTCGCCAAGGGCGCCGTGCCGGGGCTCGACCAGCGCGCCGCCGATGATTTTCTCGTCTGGTGTACGCTCGGTGTGATTCTCGGTGGCCGGCTCGGCTACGTGATATTTTATCAGCCCGGTTATTTCATCGACCATCCGGGACAAATCCCTGTTATCTGGCAGGGCGGCATGTCGTTCCATGGCGGCATGCTGGGGGTTATCGGTGCGCTGTTCCTGTTTGCCCGCCAACGAAAATTAAATGTGCTTTCGATCGCCGATGCCGCCGCCTGCGCTGTGCCCATCGGGCTGTTCTTCGGGCGCATCGCCAACTTCATCAATGGCGAACTTTATGGCCGGGCGAGCGATGTCCCATGGGCGATGGTATTCCCGACCGGCGGGCCGGCGCCGCGCCATCCGAGCCAGCTCTATGAAGCGTTCGGCGAGGGTTTGGTTCTTTTCATCATCTTAGTACTGCTGGTATTCGTCTTTAAAGCTGCGCGGCGACCGGGCGTGCTCACCGGCGTGTTCCTGATCGGCTATGGCATTTCGCGTATTATCGTCGAGCTGTTTCGCGAGCCGGATTCCTTCCTCGGCTTTATTTTCGGCGGCATTTCCATGGGCCAGATCCTGTCCCTGCCAATGCTGGCGCTTGGCCTCTATCTGGTGCTGCGCACCCAGCCCTGGCAGTCGCTACCCAAAAGTGCCGGAGGCTGAGTGAGTCCGCTCGGGGCGCGCCTCAAAGATATGATCGCCAAGAGCGGCCCGATCTCTATGGCACGCTATATGGCGCTGTGTCTGGGCGACCCGGAACATGGCTACTACACCACCCGCGAGCCGATTGGCGCTGCAGGTGATTTCGTCACCGCGCCCGAGGTCAGCCAGATGTTCGGCGAGTTGATCGGCCTCTGGTGTGCCGTGACCTGGCGGCAATTAGGCGCGCCAACGGCGATCAATCTGGTCGAACTCGGGCCGGGGCGCGGCACACTGATGAAAGACGCACTGCGCGCTATCCAGGCGGAACCGGATTTTAGCACGGCGCTCACGCTCCATCTGGTGGAAACCGGCACCCGCCTGCGCGCGGCGCAAGAGCGCAACCTCTCGGGCGCCTCGCCAAGTTGGCACAATGATCTCACCACCCTGCCGCCCGGACCGTTGATTATGGTGGCCAATGAATTTTTCGACGCCCTGCCGGTGCATCAATATGAAATGGGTAAAGATGGCTGGCGCGAACGCCAAGTAACATATAGCGATGGTGCATTTTGCGGGCAGCTGGCCGAGATGCCATGTGCGCTGATGCGGCCCGGTGTGCACGGCGATGTGTTCGAGCAGGCGCCGGCGCGGAGCAATTATATGACCGGCATTGCAGCGCGCCTCGCGACAGAGGGCGGTGCAGCGCTAATTATTGATTACGGCCATGCGGAGAGCGCCAATGGCGATAGCCTGCAAGCGGTGCGCGCCCACAAGGCGGAATCCATATTTGCCGCGCCTGGCCTGGCGGACCTCACCTCCCATGTGGATTTCGCTGCGCTGCGCGAAGCGGCGGCAGGCGTTCAGGCGCATGGCCCGGTGACCCAGGGAAATTTTCTCCAGAGCCTTGGCATTGAGGCCCGTGCCGCAACATTGCAGCGCGGCGCCACGCCGCAACAGACGCAAGACATCAGCACCGCGCTTCGCCGTCTGCTCGACAGCCAGCAGATGGGTCAATTGTTCAAGGTCATGGCGTTCAACCCGCTCGGCAATGCGCCGCCTGCCGGATTTGAACGGGCGCACGCAGCATGATGTATGTTCTTGAGCATCCCGCATTGAATATCGGCGAGGGCGTGCGCCACGCCTTCTTCAGCAGGGGCGGTGGCGCCAGCAGCGGCCTCTATGCATCGCTCAATTGCGGCTATGGCTCAAATGACGATCCGGAGATAGTGCGCGAGAACCGCAAGCGGGCGGCATCTCAATTCGGCCTTGCGGCGGATGAACTCTGTAGCGTCTATCAGGTGCATGGCGATGTTGCGGTAACGGTTGATACCCCGTGGCCGCATGGCGTCGCGCCGCGCGCCGATGCGATGGTCACTGACAAGCCGGGAATTGCGCTTGGTATTCTGACCGCCGATTGCGCGCCGGTTCTGCTCGCCGATGGCAACAATCGGGTGATCGGCGCACTGCATGCCGGCTGGCGTGGCGCGCTAGGCGGCGTTATCGAATCAAGTGTGCAGGCGATGCTGGCGCTCGGCGCCGAGGCGCGCCATATCCACGCCGTCATCGGCCCCTGTATCGGCCCAGATTCCTATGAAGTGGGTGGTGAATTCCCGGAGCCCTTTTTGGCCGATGACGCGACCGCCGAGAGATTTTTCCGCGATGCACCGCGGCCCGACCATTTTCTTTTCGATCTGCCGGGCTATGTTAGCCATCGGTTGCAAAGCCAAAATTTAGCCGAGATCGCTGCGCTCGGGCGCGATACATATGCCGAAGAAAGTGAATTTTTCAGCTATCGGCGCAACAGCCAAAAGGGCGTGCGCGATTATGGCCGCCTGCTTTCGGCGATCGCGTTGGAGAATTAGCGAACATGCCCCATATGATTATGTTTCTCGCATTCCTGTTTGTTGGCATGGTGGCCGGCTGCGTGTTTATGTGAGGCGATTATCGACGTATTTTCGCCGGCCCGTGTTAGCCGCCCTGGCCAGCATTTTTTTACTTGTTGGCTGTGGTGAACTGCCACGGCCTTTCAAGCCGGGCGATAAATCACCGCCCGGCACCCTCGAATCCGTACTTGGCGCCCGCGCCGGCATATTTGTTGAAGCCATATCCGGCCTGCCGGAAGCCCAATCGGAGCGCCTGACGGCGGACCTCGTAAGCGCCCTGCATGCCCACGATATTGCGGCCGGTCGGCGCGCCAGCAACCGCGCGAGCTACCGAATTTCAGGCCGATCAGACGCATCCGGGCGCCTGAACTGGTCTCTTGGCGCACCCAATGGCGAAATATTGTTGCGATTTGACGCGCAATTGCCGGCAAGCGGCAGTGTGCCGGGCAGCGATATTCGGCTAATCGAAGCGGCGGCGGAGCGCTTTGCCGCCATTCTCAACCCCGCTGCAAACCCGGCAAAAGCAGCGCCCGCGGCGGTGACAAAATCGCTAGCGGCGACGAATGCGCTCACCCTGGCGGTGCAGGCGGTCAATGGCGCGCCCGGCGACGGCCGCATTTCGCTTCCCCGGGCCATGCGCCGGGCGTTGGCGAGTTATGGCCTAAAAACCGAAAAATCGCTCGAAAATGCCGATTTTATCGTGCTTGGCAGCGTTTATATGGGTAAAATGGCGGATTCCACAGCGAATTCCAGTGCACAGCAGTCCATTGAGCTGGAATGGGCAGTGCTCTCGCCCGACGGCGAGCGCATCGGAACGATCAACCAGAATAACGCCGTTCCCCAGGGCGCGCTCGACGGTGCGTGGGGTTCGGTGGCGCGCGCTGTGGCGGAAAATGGCGCGGAAGGGATTGTCGCCATGTTGGAGCAAGTTGGCGCCTTGGAATAGGATGCTGGCGCAATGCGCAAAAATAGGTTGAATTAATCGCGCCAAGAGCGTTTACAGCCTAAGACCAGCTTGATACATTCCGCCGCGCCAAATGGGCAACTCCATGCGCAGTAAATCTTAAGAATCGTCGGTCTTGTAACAGTCCGGCGCGTGGCCGTTTTTGGAGAACGAAATCAATGAAGCTCCTCGCCGGAAACAGTAACCGGCCTCTCGCCGAAGCGATTGCCGCTTCGCTCAATATACCGCTGACCAAAGCCACTGTCCGGCGTTTCTCGGACAATGAGATTTTCGTCGAGATACACGAAAATGTGCGTGGCGAAGATGTCTTTGTCATCCAGTCGACCTCATCGCCGGCCAATGACAATATGATGGAGCTATTGATCTGCCTGGATGCGCTCAAGCGCTCCTCCGCGCGGCGTATCACGGCGGTGCTGCCCTATTTCGGCTATGCCCGCCAGGACCGAAAATCCGCTCCGAGAACGCCGATCTCTGCCAAGTTGGTGGCCAATCTGATCGCCACCGCCGGCGCCAACCGGGTGTTGACCCTCGACCTCCATGCCGGACAAATTCAGGGTTTCTTCGATATCCCGGTGGATAATCTTTATGCCGCCGGCGAAATGATCGGCGATATCGAGCATAACTTCCCGAACGGCAATCTGGTGGTGGTATCGCCGGATGTGGGTGGTGTGGTGCGCGCGCGTGCGGTTGCCAAGCGCGTCAATGCGGGCCTCGCCATTGTCGATAAGCGGCGTGAGAAGGCCGGCGTGTCGGAAGTGATGAATATTATCGGCGATGTGGATGGCCGGGATTGCCTGATGGTCGATGATATAGTCGATTCAGCCGGCACCCTCTGTAATGCAGCAGCGGCGCTCAAGGCGGCTGGTGCGAAAGAAGTTCATGCTTATGTAACCCATGCCGTGCTATCCGGCGGCGCTGTGGCGCGGGTCTCTGCCTCCGATCTGGAATCTCTGGTGGTAACCGACACGATCGCTATGACCGAAGCCATGCAAACATCAGTTAATATCAAGACCATCTCTATTGCAAAATTAATGGCGGAAGCAATCCGGCGCATCAGCACCGAGAGCTCCGTCTCCAGCCTGTTTAATTAAAGCGAACAGCGAACGCGTAAGGAAAATACAAATGAGTGATTCAAATATGATTAACGCCGAGACGCGTGAACTGACCGGCAAGGGGCCGGCCCGGAGAATGCGTGTTGAAGGCCGCATGCCTGCCATCATCTATGGCGGCAAGGGAGAGCCGGTCGGCGTGTCGATGAACATCCGCGAACTCAACAAAGAGCTGCGCCGGCCCGGGTTTTTCACCCGTCTGTACGATCTGAAAGTCAATGATGACACGATGCGCGTTCTGCCGCGTGACGTGCAGCTTCATCCGGTGACGGATGCCCCGATGCATGCAGATTTCCTACGCTTCGTCAAAGGCGCGAAGATCGCCGTTTTCGTTGCGGTGCGGTTTGAAGGCCAGGAAGAATGCGAAGGCCTGAAGCGCGGCGGCGTGATCAACGTGGTGCGCCATGAGATCGAGCTGATGTGCCCGGTTGAATCCATTCCCGAGGGCTTGGTGGCCGATATCGCCGGCATGAATATCGGCGATAGCGTACATATTAGCCATATCGAGCTGCCCGAAGGCGTTACGCCAACCATTACCGATCGTGACTTCACCGTTGCCACCATCGCCGCCCCGACCATCCATGTGGAAGAGGAAGAGGGCGAAGAAGGCGAAGAAGGCGAAGAAGGCGAAGAGGGCGAAGATACGGAAGGCGAAGGCGAGGACGGCGCCGAAGAATCGGGGGATTCGGACTCCTAAACGGAGGCCGGCCCGCCCACGCGCGGGCCGCGTGAAATCATATGTATGTTTTCGCCGGTCTCGGCAATCCAGGTGCCCGATACGCCAACAACAGGCACAATATCGGCTATCTGGTTGCCGACGAGATCGCGCGCCGTCATGGCTTCGAAGGGTTTCGTAGCCGCTCCCGCCTGTCCGGCGATATTGCCGAGGGGCGGATTGGCGACCACCGCGCGGTGCTGCTCAAGCCGACCACTTTCATGAATGAATCTGGCCGCGCGCTCGGTGCGGTGATGCGCTTTTATAAAGTGACACCGGCTGAAGTGTTTGTATTTCACGATGAGCTTGATCTCGCGCCTGGTAAGGTGCGGGTCAAACTTGGCGGCGGCAGTGCCGGCCATAATGGCTTGAAGAGCATCACCGCCCATATTGGTGCGGATTTTTGGCGGGTGCGCATGGGCATCGGCCATCCCGGTGACAAAGACCGTGTGCACAGCTATGTGCTGAGTGATTTTTCCAAAGCGGAATCGATCTGGCTGGATAAGTTGGTTGATGCGGCTGGGGACGCGACAGCGCTGCTGCTCGGCGGCGAAGAAAATGACTTCATGACCCGCATGGCCTATTTGGCGCCACCACCGGCCAAAGCCATGAAGCCGGCCAAGCCAAACAAAAATGACATAAACGAAGAAGAATAGAGACATGGTATGAGACATAGGATGAGACATGGGATTTAGATGCGGCATTGTCGGTTTGCCCAATGTGGGGAAATCGACACTTTTCAATGCGCTGACCAGCGCGGTGCAGGCGGATACGGGAAATTATCCCTTTTGCACGGTGGAGCCCAATGTCGGGCGCGTGCCGGTGCCGGACCGGGCGCTGGCGGCGGTGGCGAAGGTGGCCGGATCAAAACAGATCGTCCCAACCATGCTGGATGTACTGGATATTGCCGGCCTGGTGCGTGGCGCCAGCCAAGGCGAGGGGCTAGGCAATAAATTTCTCGCGCAGATTCGCGAGGTCGAGGCCATACTCCATGTGGTGCGCTGTTTTGAAGATGATCAGATCAGCCATGTAGAAGGGCCGGTCGACCCGCTGCGCGATATTGAATTGATCGAGACCGAATTGATGCTCGCCGATCTCGAAAGCCTGGAGCGCCAATTGGATGGCGTGGTCAAACGGGCACGCGGCAGCGACAAAGAAGCAAAAGCGCTGCTGCCGCTTATCGAGCGCGCGCTTGAATCCTTACGCGACGGCAAGCCGGTGCGCGCGCTGACACACAATAGTGACGAGCAACCGCTGATGCGGATGTTGCATCTGCTGACGGCCAAGCCGGTGCTTTATATATGCAATGTCGATGAAGACAGCGCCAACAAAGGCAATGCGCTCAGCGAAGCCGTAGCCAAGCGCGCAGCGGAAGAAGGCGCCGAGGCTGTGGTTGTCTCCGCCGCCATCGAAGCAGAAATCGCCGGCCTCAGCGATGCGGAAGAAAAGAGCGCTTTTCTGGAAGATCTCGGCCTGGAGACCACCGGCCTGGAGCGGGTCATTCATGCCGGCCATAATTTGCTCGGCCTCATTCGCTTTCTTACCGCCGGGCCGAAGGAAGCGCGCGCCTGGACGATCAAGAAAGGCGATAATGCGCGCGACGCGGCGGGCGGCATTCACACGGATATGGCGCGCGGTTTCATTTGTGCGGAAACCATCTCGTTCGATGATTTCATTGCCTATGATGGCGAGAACGGCGCCAAGGCCGCTGGTAACATGCGCCAGGAAGGTGCGGACTACACCATGCAGGAAGCCGACGTGGTTCTGTTTCGCTTCAACGTATAAGATTCGCGGCTTCAGCGTGGCGCGACCAAGAGGGGGAGAACGTTGTGCGGGAATTCATCACTTTAAAGGCCGAGGACGGCCACAGCTTTGACGCCTATCGGGCAGCGCCAGAAGGCGCGGCCAAGGCTGGGCTGTTGGTGATTCAGGAGATCTTCGGCGTCAACGGACACATCCAGTCTGTCTGCGATGGTTTTGCCGCCGATGGCTATCTGGCGATTGCGCCGGCGATATTTGATCGCAAGCAGCGCAAGGTCGATCTGGGCTACACTGCCGAGACTGTCGCCGAGGGCCGCGCCCTCAAGGATGATGTCGGCTGGGAAGATCCAGTGCCGGACATGAATGCGGTATTGGCTGCGTTACGTGGTGACGTGGGCACAGCAATGATCGGTGTGGTTGGCTATTGCTGGGGCGGCACCCTGGCCTGGCTCGCCGCCTGCCGTCTCGAGACAGATTGTGCCATCGGCTATTATGGCGGGCAGATCGGCCAGTTTATTGATGAGCAACCGCGCTCCCCCACCATGCTGCATTTCGGCACCGAAGATGCCGGCATTCCGCTGGATTTGGTCAAGGCTATCCGGGGCGCCCATCCGGACGTAGAAATCCATATTTATAACGGTGCTGGGCATGGCTTCGCCTGTGACCAGCGGGCCGATTTTCATCCGACGGCAACTGCCTTGGCGCGCGAGCGCAGCATGGCCCATTTCGCCGCGCATTTAAGCTGATTGATATGACAGATAATAACCGGCCCGTACGCCTCGGCATCATTGGCGGCAGCGGCCTCTATCAGATCGACGGGCTTAAGGATGCTGAATGGGTGCGTGTTGAATCACCGTTCGGAAAACCCTCAGATGAAATCCTGCTTGGCAATCTGGACGGCCTCGATGTCGCCTTCCTGCCACGCCACGTTCGCGGCCATATTATGCCGCCGAGCGAGATTAATTTCCGCGCCAATATCGATGTGCTGAAGCGCGTCGGCGTCACCGATATTGTCTCGCTCAGTGCTGTCGGGTCGTTGCGCGATGGCTTGGCGCCGGGTGATTTCGTCGTCATTGACCAGTTTATCGACCGCACCTTTGCCCGGGCTAAAAGCTTCTTTGGTGCCGGGCTGGTAGCCCATGTCTCCATGGCCCATCCGGTTTGCGGACGCATTGGCACTAGCCTGATACAGGCAGCGACGGAAGTGGAGGATGTGCGTGCCGTGCATGGCGGCACCTATCTGGTAATGGAAGGCCCGCAATTTTCCTCCCTGGCAGAATCCAAGCTCTACCGTAGCTGGGGCTGTGACGTGATCGGCATGACCAACATGCCCGAGGCCAAGCTGGCGCGCGAGGCCGAGATTTGCTACGCCACGGTCGCCATGATCACCGATTATGATTGTTGGCACGAAGACCATGACAATGTGACGGTCGACGCTGTGATCAAAGTGGTCAACGAAAACGCCGCCCATGCCCGCGCCCTAGTGAGGACTTTAGCAGCAAGTTTTGCGCATGATCGCAGCGCCTGTGACGACGGCTGCGACCGGGCACTGGAAAACGCCGTGATGACGGCGCCGGAAGCGCGCGACAAGGCGCTGGTGGCCAAGCTCGACGCGGTGGCCGGACGCATTCTTTAAGCCTGGGCCGGTTCGGCGAGATATTTCTAGGCCAAGCTGGGCCGGGCGAGATTGGTCCAAGCCCGAAACATTGCCGGACGAGGCGGTACCGTACCGGCTTCGAGCGGATATTAGGCTGGGCATTGCTCAACCCAACAAAGCTGATGCATTGAAGCAAATCACCGGCCAACAGCAGTGCCACAGATGATTCCGCTTGCTCGGGATTTACTCTAGTTAAGAAAAAAATATCCTCTTGAAATTGCGACTCGTTGATTTTATACTTCGAAATATGTCGAACTATTATATTGATGACGCTGAGGAATTGGCCGAGCTGTTTAAGGCTTTGGCTAATCCGCACCGCCTTAAGATCTTTCTCGGTCTGGCGCAGTGCTGCCAGCCGGGGCAAGCCTGCGCGCCGAGTATGCGTGCCTGCGTCGGTGATCTTGGTGACGGATTGGGGCTCGCGCCATCGACGGTTTCGCACCATCTGAAGGAGCTACGCCGCTCCGGCCTTATTCAGATGAAGCGCGCCGGCCGGCATGTGGAATGTTGGGCCGACCCGGAAGCATTGGCGCGGCTGTCCGAATTTTTCCGCTTTGCCGAGAGCGACGCACCTGCATTGACGGCATTGTCCGACGCAAAAACCTCATCCCCTCGTTATGCCAGTGGAGAACAATGATGACTACCCCACGCTCAAGTGACGAAATTCGCAATTCAGTACGGAGCGCCTATGCTGCAGTGGCGGAAAGCGCGGACAGTTGCTGCGGCCCCAATCCGGGCTCCACTGCTGCCGAAGTCGCCGCCTCCACGGCCAATGCTTCAAAAAGTGCTCCGCGCCCGCGTATTTCATGCTGCCCGACGCCCGATGCCGCGCCGACCGATGGTCGCCTGCTGGGCTACGGCGACGATGAAATGGCGGCGGTGCCCGAAGGCAGTAATCTCGGCCTCGGTTGCGGAAACCCAACCGCCATCGCCGAACTGAAAGAAGGCGACACGGTATTGGATCTCGGCAGCGGCGCCGGCTTTGATTGTTTTCTCGCCGCCCCCAGAGTGGGTGCCACCGGGCGCGTGATAGGCGTTGATATGACGCCTGAGATGCTCGAGAAAGCACGTGCCAACGCCAAGAAGGCCGGCATTGAAAATGTTGAATTCCGGCTTGGCGAGATTGAGCATCTGCCGCTCGCCGACAATATGGTTGATGTGATTATTTCCAACTGTGTGATCAATTTGGCGCCCGACAAGGCCGCTGTCTTTCGCGAAGCCTATCGGGTACTGGCGCCGGGCGGGCGTCTCTGCATTTCCGATATCGTTGCTACCGAACAACTGCCCGATGATTTGAAAGACGATATGGGCATGATTTCAAGCTGCATCGGCGGCGCCGAGCATATCGATATATTGGTCGCCGGCATGACGGCGGCTGGTTTCGATGCGCCGGATATTGACGTCAATGAGCAGAGCCGCAGCTACATTGCCGATTGGGCGCCAGGGCGCGGCATTGAGACTTATATCGCCTCCGCCACAATTCGCGCAGTGAAGAGCTAGAGAAAACCCCAACCAAGCGGCGGCACATTTTTAAGAAGCCCTCAGCGCCAAGCGCGCGCATGCTCGGGCGGGCAGTCGCCCTTGCCGGAATGCGACCAGCATTCCGGTTGGTGGTGCCGCTTGGGTAGGGTTTTTTTAGGTTTCGCGCGATAGCGTGCTCCTAACACGCAAGAGAAACCTCCCTCCGGAATGCAGCCAGCATTCCGGCAAGAGCGACTGCCTGCCACAGTTAATACGAGGTAAGCCAAGGGAGCGTACGCGACCGCCCGGCGCTTGAGGAGTCAAACAAAAAGACATAAACCCAAAAAAAAACGGCGGGCGCCTGATCAAGTATCCGCCGTTATTTTTTGTCTGCCGCTGCGGCTTAGTGCAGCTTGGCCCAGATGCGCCGTTTGATGATGTAGACGAGGCCAGTGAAGATTGCGATGAAGATCAGGACCTTGAGGCCGGTCTTCTTGCGAATTTCCGTCTCGGGTTCAGCCGTCCAGGCGAGGAAGACTGAGACGTCATTGGCCAGCTGTTCAAGCGTCGGCTCGGTGCCATCGGCATATTCCACCGCTTCTTCATAGAGCGGCTCCGGCATCGCGATCTGATGGCCGGGGAAATAATGATTGTAGCTCATGCCCTCTGCCAGCTCGACGCCCTCGGGCGCTTCTTCTTCATAGCCGGTCAGAATGCCGTAGAGATAGTTGAGGCCGCCGTCACGCGCCTTAACGATGACGGAGAGATCCGGCGGCATGGCACCACCGTTTGCAAAGCGAGCCGCTTGCGAGTTAGCGAACGGCGCCGGGAAATAATCCGACGGCCGTGCGGCGCGCATGAACATTTCGCCTTCATTGTCCGGGCCGTCTTCAACCTCATATTCCGCCGCGATGGCCTTGACCTGTTCTTCGCTAAAGCCAATTTCCATCAGATTGCGAAAAGCGATAAATTCCAGCGAATGGCAGCTCGCACAAACTTCCTGAAACACCTGAAAGCCACGTTGCAGCTCGGCCCGATCAAAGGTGCCGAACACCCCGGTATGCTTCCAATCATGGTCTGGCGCTTCCGGCGTACCGCCGGAGGCCTGAGCCGTGCCACTAACAGCCATACCGGTGCCGGCAAATGCCAGCCCAACGACGGCAGCGATAGCGAGAAGTTGTGCGCGCATTACGAACTCCCTCCGCTAGCCGAGCCGGTAGATGATCCGGGTGGTGCACCACTTGCCTGGCCACCGCCCTGCTTGTCCAACACCGCCTGATGAATACTCTCCGGCAGCGGCTTGGTGCGTTCGAACTTACCGAGCAGCGGCATGATGATCAGGAAATGGGCGAAATAATAGATTGAACAAATCCGGCCAATCAGGATGAACGCACCCTCCGGCGGATTGGCACCAACCCAGCCAAGCACAAAACAATCCGCCAGGAAGATCCAGAAGAACTGCTTATAAATCGGACGGAAGCGTGCGCTCCGCACCTTGCTGGTATCAAGCCAAGGCAGGACAAACAGGATGGCAATGGACGCCACCATGGCAATAACACCGCCAAGCTTGTCCGGTACCGCACGCAAGATCGCGTAATAGGGCAGGAAATACCATTCCGGCACGATATGCGCCGGCGTCACCAACGGATCGGCTTTGATGTAGTTGATCGATTCGCCGAGGAAATTCGGCAGATAGAAGACGAAGATCGCCAGCACGAAGAACATCACGCCGAGGCCGACCATATCCTTCACGGTGTAATAAGGGCTGAAAGGGATGGTGTCCTTAGAGCTCTTGATATCGATGCCGAGCGGATTGTTCGATTTGCGGTGATGCAGCGCCCAAAGATGGAGAAACACCACGCCGCACAGCAGGAACGGCAGCAGATAATGCAGCGAGAAGAAGCGGTTGAGCGTCGGGTTGTCGACTGAGAAGCCGCCCCACAACCACTGCACCAGGGTTTCACCGATCCACGGAATCGCCGAGATCAAATTGGTGATAACGGTCGCCGCCCAGAAGCTCATCTGGCCCCACGGCAGGACATAGCCGAGGAAGGACGAGCCCATCATCAGGAACAGGATAATGACACCCATCCACCACAATATTTCGCGCGGAGATTTGTAGGAGCCGTAATAGAGGCCCCTGAATATATGAATATAGACCACGACAAAGAACATCGAGGCACCGTTGGCGTGGAGATAGCGCATCATCCAGCCCCATTCCACATCGCGCATAATATGCTCTGTGGAATTGAAGGCGAGATCGACATGCGGCGTATAATGCATCGCCAAAATGATGCCGGTGACAATCTGCACAACCAGCATGATTCCGGCGAGAGAGCCGAAATTCCACCAGTAATTCAGATTACGCGGTGCTGGATATTCGACCAGATGCTCGTTCGCCCAGCTGAAAATAGGCAGGCGGTAATCAATCCACTGGACGACTCTATAACGGTGAAGGGGGGTGGTCATATTACTTGCGCTCCGCTTCAACCGATTTGGACGAGCGTATCGTCGAGGAATTTATATTCGGGGACTTCGAGATTGTTCGGCGCCGGTCCCTGGCGGATACGGCCCGAGGTGTCGTAATGCGAACCATGGCACGGGCAGAACCAGCCGCCGAAATCGCCACGCGGATCGCCAAACTTATTGCCCAGCGGAATACAGCCGAGATGGGTGCATACACCCACCAAAATCAGCCATTCCGCCTGCTGCACCCGGGCTTCATCGCTCTCGGGATCGCTCAGTTCATCGATTGCCACGGCCCGCGCGACATCTATCTCTTCCTGTGTACGGCGGCGGATAAACACCGGCTTGCCGCGCCACTTCACAGTGATCGATTGTCCGACCTCAACACCTGAAATATCCACTTCCGTCGTTGAAAGCGCCAACACATCGGCAGAGGGGTTCATGGTCTCGATCAGAGGCCAGGCGATGCCGATAACCGACATGGCGCCCATAGCGCCTGCCGCCAAAATTAAAAAATCACGCCGGGTTTCTTCACCCTGCGGGCTCGTCTGTTCACTTTCAGACGCTGTCTCTGCCATTATCCAATCCTTCAATCCTCAGGCCTGCTAAAACCATCCAAGCGCTTGACTGTGCGGATAATTCGCATAGAGCGAATGGCCTTGCACCACAGCCGGTGGGAGGCGTAACACGGGCGCAGACGAAGGGCAAGAACCTATGGCTGGCGCGCTGGTTTGCCACATGATTCACTAATTTAGTGAAAATCTTGTGAACAATCTGCGGCCAGCGCAAGTGAGGTAACGGAAAATATGAGAATCGCACTATTTCAACCGGATATCGCGGCGAATGTAGGGGCTATCCTGCGCCTTGGCGCCTGTTTAAATGTCGGCGTGGATATCGTCGAACCCTGCGGCTTCCCGTTCGATATGCGCCAAATCCGCCGCGTTGGACTGGATTACATCGATCATGTGGAATTTCGTCGCCATATCTCCTGGATCGCCTTCGCCGCTGCACACCAGGAAAATACCGCCCGGTTGATCCTACTTTCCACCAAAGGCGCCGTGCGCTACGATAAATTGACCTATCAGCCCGATGATATTCTGTTGCTCGGACGTGAAAGCGCTGGCGTGACGCCGGACGTGCGGGCGGCGGCGGATGATTGTGTGGTGGTGCCCATGGCGGCGAATATGCGATCTCTTAATATAGCCAGCAGCTGCGCCATGGTATTGGGAGAAGCTCTGCGCCAAACCGACCTCTTACCCACCGACATACGACCCGGAGACTGAAATGAGCGATAGAAAGCCACCGAAACTGCCACTCGGCGCCTCGAGTGATGCTGAGAAGAGCCGTGCGGCGGCGTGGTTCGAAGAATTACGCGATACAATCTGTGCCGCCCTGGAAGCGCTCGAAGACACCTATACGGATTCGGATATGCCGGGCGCCGATCTGCCGGCTGGCCGGTTCGAGCGCAAGGCATGGCAGCGCCCGGAAGGCGGCGGCGGCGTGATGTCGGTCATGCGCGGGCGGGTATTTGAGAAGGTGGGGGTCAATATTTCCACCGTTTTTGGCGAATTTCCAGCGGATTTTGCCGCCAAGGTGCCGGGCGCGGCGGAAGATCCGAGCTTTTGGGCGAGCGGTATCTCACTGGTGGCGCATCCGACTTCACCGCTGGTGCCGACCGTCCATATGAACACCCGCCATATTGTCACCGCCTCGCAATGGTTCGGTGGTGGCGCTGACCTCACGCCGATGATCGCCAGCGACGTCGACAGAGCGCTGTTTCACGCCGCCTTCAAAGAGGCATGCGATGAACATGATCCCGACTATTACCCGCGCTATAAAGAATGGTGCGATGAATATTTCTATCTGCCGCACCGCGATGAGTCGCGCGGCGTCGGCGGCATCTTCTTCGATTATCTCAATACCGGCGACTGGCAGGCCGATTTCGAATTCACCCAGGATGTCGGGCGCACATTTCTCAATATTTATCCCGAGGTGGTGCGCCACCATATGCAGGAGCCATGGACGCCCGAACAACGCGAGCAACAGCTCGTCAAGCGCGGGCGCTATGTGGAATTTAATCTACTGCATGACCGCGGCACCCAGTTCGGCCTCAAGACCGGCGGCAATGTGGAGGCTATATTGATGTCCATGCCGCCTGCGGCTAAATGGCCGTGACACCGGCTGCAAAGTGGCCGTAAGAATGCGCTTCAGCTAAACTGTGCTGAGATCAGCTTCGAGTGGAGAATAGAAAATGAGAAAAGCCTTTATAAGCGCCGCTGCTCTGGCGCTCATATTGTTGTTCAGCGCCATGTTATTCAGCGCTGGGCCGGGCGCCCGGGCGGCCGAGCAATTATCCATCGAAGCCTTCTATGGCAATTTTCAGGGCAGCGGCATCGCGCGCACCGACGACAGCGATTATTTCGGCCTAACCCTGCGTGATTTCGACGTCACCGTGCAGCCTGAAGGAGCCGGTATCTCGATTGCCTGGACCACCGTGCTGCGTCAGGGTGGTGATGTCGATAGCCCCAATGTGCGGCGCAAATCGAACAGCATGATATTCGAGCCCAGCCAATTACCCGGCATCTACCGCGCGGTTAATTCCGGCGATGCCCTGGCCGGGCAGCCGGTCGCCTGGGCCTATGTGCAGGGCTACACCTTGGTTTTGCATTCCCTCGTCATTCTCGACAACGGTGACTATGTCATGCAGACCTATAACCGCACGCTCTCGGATATGGGCATGGCATTGGAATTCATCAGCATTCAAAATGGTGAAACCACGCGCAAGGTCGAAGGTCGCCTGACCAAGCAAAGCAATTAATCAGTCGGCGTCACCCGCGAGATTGCGCAATTTCTCCAGGCACTGATCGCGGGTAGGCGCGAAATCCGCCGCGATCCACCAGCCTTCCACCGCTTTTAAAAGATCGCCAATTTCAGGACCTGCCGCGCGGCCGAGCACCAGCGCATCGGCACCTTTGATCGGCAGGGCAATGGGCTGCCAGCTTTTTGCCGCCGTAATCATCCGGCGATAGCTATCAACGTTATTGCCGTTTTCGGCCCAAGCCAAAATAAGCCAATCGATCATCCGCGCCGCACCATGGGTATATAAATCACGGCGCAGCGCCTGCGCATCCAGCGCGGCGCTGATCGTGCCAGGCGGCGACAGCATTGCGACAAGCCTGTCGCGCTCCTCGTTGGATAGGCGCAGACGTTCGGCCAGTGCTTTGGCGTCCGCTCCGTCACCAACCAGCGATGCAAGGCGGCGCACGGGGTCAGCCTCTGTCTCTGCTTCGATCACCTGCAACCCACGTAGGACCTGCGTATCATTGGCGACCGGCACGATCTCGGCAAGAACACCGCCTGCGGCCATGATATCGATCACCAGCGCCGGGTCTTTCGCGGCCAGCAGTTTGAGCATTTCATTACGGATGCGCTCACCCGAGAGTTTGCGCAGCGATTGTGCTGAACTCACGGCAGCAGCCAGGCCGGTGCTATCGGGCGCGCCCTTGCCGAACCAGGCGTGGAAGCGGAAGAAGCGCAAAAGGCGGAGGTGATCCTCTTCAATGCGCCGCATCGCATCGCCGACAAAGCGCACGAGGCTCGCCTCAAGATCAGCAATGCCGCCGTAAGGGTCATAGAGATCACCTTCGGGCGTGCAGGTCAGGGCATTCATGGTGAAGTCGCGTCGCGCCGCATCTTCCTGCCAATTATCGGTAAAGGCGACATCCGCGTGACGACCGTGGCTCTTCACATCAACACGCAACGTGGTGATCTCAAAATGCCGGCGCGCGACAACAGCGGTGATCGTGCCATGCGCCAAGCCAGTTGGGATGTTTTTAATATTGGCCCGATCCAACAGGGCCATGACCCGCTCGGGGCGGTCCGGCGTGGCGATATCGATATCGCCTGCATCCAAGGAAAAACCGCCGAGCAGACTATCGCGCACACAGCCGCCGACAAAGCGGACCTCCTGCCCATCGGCACGCAACGCATCAATGACGGCGCTGGTTGCCGGCGCGCGCATCCAATCTGTTGGCTTGATCCGCTGGACGGGTTTCACGCCAGGGAACCCCCTAATCGCTATTCAACTTTGCCCGGCACCACTTTGCCGTCTTCCATATGGGGCGGAACATAGGTGCCGCCGCGCTCATCGCCGGAATTAAAACTGAGCGCGACCAAGCTTGCCGCCATCAAGGCGAGGCCGACGCCGAGCAGCCACGGCCAGGGAAATTCGCGCAATACCTTAGCGGTTTCACTCCTGCTTAGGCGAACCTTGCGGGCGACCACCAGATAGATAAAAAACAGCACCGCCGGCGCTATCAAAAGTGCGATGTGGAACAGTGTGGTGCGTATCATTCAGTCACTCACTTAATCGCTCAATTTATCGCGCAGGTTGGCCAGGATGGCCGCCGTCGCGCCCCAAATATTGTAATCGCCATAGGGCAACACATAGTAGGAGCGATCAACATTTTTTATCCGCATATGTTCGCGGCGATAATTGCTGGGCTCCATCACCAAATCGAGCGGCACCTCAAAAATCTCCGCCACCTCACCCTCATCACGGACAAAGCGTTGCTCCGGATCAACGAAACCAACTACCGGCGTTATGCGATAGCCGGTGCCAACAACATAATTTTCCAACCGACCCAGCACTTCGACCCGGGCCGGGGCGAGGCCGATTTCCTCTTCGCTTTCGCGCAGCGCCGTATGCACCGGCGCGGCGTCGCATAGTTCCACCTGCCCGCCGGGAAAACTGATCTGGCCGCTATGCGAGCTTAAGTTTTTTGTGCGGAGCGTCAGCAGCACTGTCATCCCCGCCGGGCGCTCAATTAAAGGTACCAGAACCGCCGCCGGCTTAAGCGGCCCGGCGATGCCAAAATCCTTCCAGGCATTTTGATCGTCGCGGTAGGAGCCCGGCACATTGGCATTGGGCTCCTGCTCGGCGAGCGCCGTTACCTCGCTCCAGGCCTGTTCCACATCACCTGCCGTGCGCGCCCGCATTTGAGCGCGAATGCTATCGCGCATCAGGCATCACCCGGCTCGGGCAGTGCGGTACTGAAGATAAAAAATTCGCCGCCGCTCCAAACGCCGAATTGGGCCTCGCCGTCCCGCTCTTCTTCAACGCCAAGCGCCACCAAATCATAATAGACGGCGCGGGTGACAAGAGCCGTGAGGCCGCCGCCGAGGCTCAGATAAGGCGCTGGTACACCGCTTGGTCGCGGGCGAAATTCGAGCGGATGGGCCGCATCGGCGGTGATTTCTGCATCAATATTGGTGCGGAAGATCAGGCATTGCGTGCGGCCTTCTCCGGCGACCCGCATTTCAAGCGCCACAAAAGGCGCATCATCAACACGAATGCGCGCGCGTTCGACCGGTGTGACAAGGAAATAATCGCCCGCCCCGTCGCGCTCGAGAACACTGGCGAACAGCTTGACTAATTTTTTGCGGCCAATCGGCCCGCCTTCATGAAACCATGTGCCATCGGCGGCAATGCGAATATCGATATCGCCGCAGATTAAGGCGGGGTCCAATTGCTGCGCGTCTTGATCGGTTTCGGCCATGTTCCTCCGATGTGTCATGCGGGACCGCCCGGCGCCATCACGGCACCGGGTTCACTCGAATTCATGGCCCCCAAATAACCCGGGTCGCGTCTAGCCGATTAATTCGTCGATCAGCCGATTAACGTCCGAAGCCGCTTCCATCTGCACCATATGGCCTTGGCCGGCCATGATTTCGGTGCGCACATTAGCGGGCAAGCCCTCGCCGTGGCTGGCCGGAACGATACGGTCTCCGGAGCCCCAGATTGCCAACACAGGAGCGGCGATATCGCCAACCCTGTCACGCATCACCAAAGCCTGATTCCCGCCCGGTGCGAACGCAGCCATGATCGTCTCCAACGCCGCCTGCACACCATCGATGCGCTTGAAGGCGAGGAGATCGTTGATCAATTGCCGAGTTACCAAAGCCGGATCACTGAACAGCATCTCCACATGAGGTTTCAGATCCTTACGCCGCTCGGCGGCAATAAAGCCCTGCAGATAATCGCCGTTGATCTCCGCCCCAAGGCCGGCACTGCCGATCAGGGTGAGGGACGCCACTTTATCGGTATTGTCGAGCGCGACGCAGAGCGAAATCGCGCCGCCCAGCGAATGGCCAACCAAATGCGCCTTGTCGATATTGAGCGTCGCCATAAAGCCGCTGACCACAGCCGCCAACGCGGCAACGCCGCCTTCGCCAACATCTTTGCTGGAGGCACCGTGGCCGGGCAAATCTAGCGCATAGACCGCACGATTGGCCGCCAGGGCTTCATGGTTGAACAGCCAGTTGTTGAGATCACCGCCGAAGCCGTGCACCAAAATAATCGGCACGCCGCCTTCACCGCGCAGCAAATAGCGGATCGTGCGACCGTCCACATCAACTGTTTCCGTCGCCGCACCGCCGTCTTCTTCGTCATCTGCCGGCGGCACGTAATTGGCTTGGAACTCGGCGACAAAGGCATCGATATCCGCGTCCGACGTATCTGCATCGGCGAGCACGCCGAGGAGATCACCGACCGACAGGGTATCGCCCTCAGAGGCTATTTGCCGCCTGAGAATGCCACTTTCGGAAACCTCAACAGCGCTCGATATCTTCTCGGTATCGACATCCATGACCTCATCACCGGAGGAGATTTCGTCGCCTTCGTCCATCAGCCAGCCGGCAACGGTGCCCTCCTTCATGGAGAGGCCCCATTTCGGCATGCATATGGCGCGAATGGATTCGCTCATATCAGTCTTTCCCCATCACTTTACGCACCGCGTCCTGAACATTTGCGGCATCCGGAATGTAAAGTTCTTCCAGATTTTCGGCGAAAGGCACCGGCGTATGCGGCGCCGTGACCATTTGGATCGGCGCCTTCAGAGCACCAAACGCTTCTTGAGCAACGATCGCCGAGACGTCCGTTGCAATGCTGCAACGCGGGTGGGATTCATCCAGGACCACCAGGCGCCCGGTATTCTCGACGCTCTCAATAATGGTGTCGGTATCCATGGGCGAGGTGGTGCGCAGATCGACCACTTCGCAATTGATGCCGTCCTTGGCGAGTGCATCCGCCGCTTCATGTGCGACCTGCAACATGCGCCCGAGCGTGACGATGGTGACATCATCGCCTTCGCGGGTGACGTTGGCCTCACCAAACGGAATGGTGTAGGCCTCTTCCGGCACATCGCCTTCCAGGGTGTAGAGCGCTTTATGCTCGCAGAAAACCACCGGGTCATTGTCGCGGATCGACTGGATCAGCAGCCCCTTGGCGTCATACGGCGTTGACGGCGTTACCACTTTCAAACCCGGGATATGGGTAAAAAGGGGGTAGAGGCATTGCGAATGCTGAGCCGCTGCGCGGAAGCCAGCACCATACATGGTGCGGATCACCACCGGCGTTTCAGCGTTGCCGCCAAACATGTAGCGGAATTTAGCGGCCTGATTGAATATCTGATCGAAGCAAACGCCCATGAAATCGATGAACATCAGCTCGACGACCGGCCTGAGGCCTGACGTCGCGGCGCCGACAGCGGCGCCGACAAAGGCCGATTCGGTAATCGGCGTATCCATAACCCGATCGCCAAACTTGCCGTGAAGACCCTTGGTAACCCCGAGGACACCGCCCCAGGCATCGTCTTCACCAGGCGCGCCGGCACCGCCGGCAACATCTTCGCCCATCAGAACGACCGTTTTATCGCGCTCCATTTCCTGCGCCAACGCTTCGCCAATGGCCTGTTGATACGTAATAATGCGTGCCATCTTCCAGTTTCCTCTTCTTCTCTATCTTAGTATGAGATGTAGACGTCAGTTAAAAGCTCCGCAGGCGCCGGCATTGGCGCAGCTTGGGCTTTTACAACCGAATCGTCGATGAGTGCCGCAACTTCGCCGTCGATGGCATTGAGCTCAGCTTCGCTCAAGAGTTCGGCGGACGTGACTTTAGCGCGGAACCTGTCCAGGCAATCGATCGTCGCGCGCAAATTTTTAACTTCGTCCTTGCCGCGATAGGTCTGCGCATCGCCTTCGAAATGGCCGTAATAGCGGTTGAGCTTACACTCAATGAGCGTCGGCCCCTTACCCTCGCGGGCGCGCTTGATGGCCTCGCCGGCGGCTTCATGAACGGCGAAGAAATCGTGACCGTCAACGACAACACCCGGCATATTAAAGGCGCTGGCACGGTCCGCCGCATCGTCGCAGGCAACTGAATATTTTGATGAAGTGGCTTCCGCATAGCCGTTATTCTCGACCACGAAGACAATTGGCAAGTTCCACACCGATGCCAGATTGAGGCTTTCCATACTGGTGCCCTGGTTGGACGCGCCGTCACCGAAGAAGGAAAGCGCAACGCCATTGGTGCCGAGCTGCTTGGCCGCCAGTGCCGCGCCGCAAGCCAGAGGTGAGCCACCGCCGACGATGCCATTGGCGCCCATCATACCTTTGCTCAAATCGGCAATATGCATGGAGCCGCCCTTGCCGCCGCAGAGGCCGTTTCCGCGACCGTAAATCTCGGCCATCATGGCGTGCACGTCGCAGCCTTTGCCGATCGAGTGGCCGTGGCCGCGGTGATTGGAGGCGATCTTGTCACGCTCATCCAAATGCATGCAGAACCCGGTCGCGCTGGCTTCCTCGCCGGCATAGAGGTGAACGAAGCCGGGAATTTCGCCGGTGGCGAATTCCACGTGCAGGCGTTCCTCAAACTCGCGAATGGTTTTCATCATGCGATATGCTTTGAGCAGTTCGTCTTTGCCGAGTGGCATGGTTAGTCTCCCTATTTTTCCGTTAGTTTGGCGCGGCTTGAAGCTTTGTTCTTCAATTCGCGTTTTTACGTTTCAATAATTCATTCTCTGCGGCGTAAGTCATGACCTTGGAAATATCGAGCGTGAGCGGGCCGTCCCACTCCAGCCGCACGACTAATTTATCATTCTGCGAAAATTCTAGCTCTCTCTCACCGTCAAGCGCAACGACTCCGCGCTCGGTGCGCAAGGTAATTGCCTCGCCGGGATGCAAATCATGCACCTCCTCGATGCCAATATCGATCATCAGGCCAGGCGCGAGCGGCGCCGCGATGATAATGGGCGCAGTTGCAGGATCAGCCAGATTAAGCCAAAGGCCGCCTTCTGCCTCGCGCGCCACCGGGCGTAAAAGGCCGCCAATGGACGAGAGGCCAATCGCATCTGCTTCGGCGAAAGATAAGAACAGCTGATCGAGGCCTTCCGCCCGCCACAGGGCGCGCGAGCCGACCCAGAGTTCCGTGCTGGTACAGAGATCAACCAGCGCCAAATCAGTCTGGGCGCCATTGACGTCAATTCGAAGCACTTTATTGCGTATCGCACCAGCGGCAACGGGTACCTGCCCCATAGCCACCAGGCCAGCGGCGAGGCCGGCGATGGTCGCCTCGCGCATGGCAGGAAATACATTATTGGTACCGGTTGAGAGCGCGGTGATCGGAACGTCGCCGGCGCGGGATGCGACAAGGCGGTGGGTGCCGTCACCACCGAGAACGATAATGCCGCCGACGCCATGCTCGACCATTTTTTCGACCGCTACGAGTGTGTCTATCGCACGATCCTCGATTGGCATGTCGAGGAAAACGATGCGCGGCCATGTTTGGCCGGACGGCGGCGGTGTCTCGAGGGCGTGGCGGATGCGGTCAGCAATGCCATTGCCATCCGACATCATATAAACCGTCGCCACGCCAATCTCGCCGAGTGATGAGAACAGGCGGGTAATCATGTTGCGCTTTTCAGCGATGGGAAATACCGAAGCCTGGGCGACGAGGCGGCGAATATCGCGGCCTGCGGCGGGATTGGCGAGAATGCCAATCGAAGGTGCGTGATCGTCTAGGCTCATTTCACTCCAGACCGACTGCTACAATC
>Ga0114999_10001134_pt1 | contig 37489 bp, 29 predicted proteins | sample ArcticOcean_MG_C_3_FD_89820 | JGI IMG/M metagenome (GOLD analysis project Ga0114999, IMG submission 89820) | Marine microbial communities from western Arctic Ocean - ArcticOcean_MG_CB8_126 | ecosystem: Environmental > Aquatic > Marine > Oceanic | place: Arctic Ocean: Canada Basin | collected...
GCTTCTTCAGCAGGAGCTTCTTCAGCAGGAGCTTCTTCAGCAGGAGCTTCTTCAGCAGGAGCTTCTTCAGCAGGAGCTTCTTCAGCAGGAGCTTCTTCAGCAGGTGCTTCTTCAGCAGGTGCTTCTTCAGCAGGTGCTTCTTCAGCAGGTGTGTCGGTACTGGCTTCTTCTGCGGCCACTGCCTGCTGTGCTTCTTCCACTTCTTCCGTGGTGGCTTCACCCAGCACATGTGCGACCAGCACATCGACCAGTCGGGAGTCGACAGCCAGGGTCAGGCTACGGAGGACATTTGTATTCAGTTTGCAGGCCCGTTCGAATTCGCCCAGTCGACCACCTTCCATTTTGAAATAGGTGATCCAGTAGGTCCCCTTGCGATGTCCGCGGATGGGGTAGGCCAATCGCTGCTCATTCCAGAGCCGTGTTGCCAGGACTTCGCCATCCAGCTTGTCGACCATCTCATTCAGCCCGGCTGAGACCGCCTGCGTATCGCGCGCATAGCGGTTGGAATCGAGCAGGAAGAGGCATTCGTAGACGTTGTTACTCAAGGGTATTCTCCCGGTTTCCTTTCAGGATCGACAACAGAGTCGATTGTAGTTCAGGTTTGCTCGCCTGTCTCCGTGTGGGGATCGGCGTTGTACTTGTTCATGCAGAATTCGGTGCCATGTTGTACCCAGTCGGCCACGGCTTCGGCAGCACGTTGAGCTGCTTCTTTGACCAGACCGAGTTCCTCCTTGGCAAATCGACCGAGCACATAATCACGTGTATTCCAGCGTGGCGGCGGCTGGCCGATTCCGAAACGGAGCCGGGACCATTTTTCGCTACCAAGTTGTCGGATAATGTCCTGCAGTCCTTTCTGTCCTCCAGCCGACCCTTCGGCTCGCATTCGCAGCCTTCCGGTGGAGAGCTGAAAGTCGTCACAGATAACCAGCAGGTTCTCAGCTGGTATCTGGTAGTAATCGCAGGCCTTGCGGACGCTGCGACCACTGGCATTCATATACGTGTGGGGAAGTAACAACAGTGTTCGTTCGGAGGCGATGGCGATTTCGACCAGTTCGCCTTCGAACTTGACCTTGCTCCGACCGGCTGCACATTGCTTGGCAACCAGACTGACAACGTCCCAGCCGATGTTATGTCGCGTTTGCTGATATTCCTTGCCCGGATTTCCCAGGCCAACGACCAGTTTCATGGTCCGCTTGTCCTCATCGGGAGGAGTCAGCAGGTACTTGTCCCCATCTGTCTCTACTCATCTGAATCATCGTCGCCATCCTCGCTCGGCTCGTCGGGCTTACCGATCAATTCAGGCTCTGTTCCGGTAACATCCTCTTCACTCTCTTCAACTGCAAGTGCTTCTTCATCTTCTTCCAGTCGTATCATGCACTGCACGATCACGCTGGAGGGGTCGCTGATCAGCGTCGCTCCCGCCGGAATCTCAACTTCGCTAACCGTGATCGCCCCATCCAGCTTGAGCTGGTTGATGTTGACTTCGATCTTGTCGGGCAGTGACATGACGGGACACTCGATCGTGATCGAGTGCATCAGCTGATCCACAATTCCACCTTCATTCAGTCCCACGGCGCGTCCACGGGTCTCCACTTTGACCTGAACTTCGACGGTGTCCCCTTCCATCACGCGGGTCAGGTCGAGGTGCAGGACATCGATACCGAAAGCGTCCCACTGGATCTCGCGGATAAATGCATTTTCGTTGACGGCGCCGGTCAATTCGATCAGTCGTTGTCCCAGTCGAACCGCTCGCTCGATTTCTTCTGTGGGAATCTGCAGAGAGATCGTCTCCTGGCCATGACCATAGAGAATGGCCGGCACATTGCCTCCACGACGCAACCGCTGGGCATTCTTCGATCCCCGCAGTTCACGTACTACTGTTTGAAATTGCTCAGCCATCGGACTGTCCTTACTCTGCAGGCCCCATGTGGGACGGGCGTGTGACTGACCAGTCTGCTCTATGGCGACTGGTCGGCCAATGGGTCAAACCGCTCATTTTGCCAGAAAGCCGCTGGAATTCAAGGCCTCCCGCCGGTCCTTCACTCCTGTCTGCAGCTGCTCGCTTCCCCAGCTGTTGGTGGCTTGTCGGCGGCCAATTGAAATAGTAACCTAGCGAGCGAATTCACGAGTGGCGCGGCAAGCAGTCTGAGGGGTCTGAGGGAATGGCCAGAAAAAAGCAACAATTCGAGTATGTGGAGCCGATTGGTGACCGCGTGCTGGTCCGCAAGGATGAGCCCAAGCGGGAGACCAAGGGTGGAATTGCACTGCCCGACGCGGCAGAAATCCCCACAATTACCGGCCGAATTGTGACGATATCTACACGAATCGAGCACGATGAGGACGTACCGCTTCGCCAATACGACAAGATCCTGTTTCATCCGAAGAACGCCATCCCGGTTGATTTTGAAGCTGACAACCAGCTGTTCGTGGTACCGGTTGAGGACGTGGTTGCCGTCTTCCGCGTCGATCCAGAAGATGAGTAGCGTGCCGCGGACGCGGCTGGCAGGCGATTATCGATAACCTGCACGGCCTCTGCGGAGCCTAGCTCGACTGGCTACTATCCGAGAAGATCGAACTAATCGACTTGTCGTGATGAATCCGCTTGATCGCTTCGGCCAGCAGCGGTGCGATCGTCAACACCTGAACCTGGGGAATCTGTTTGTCCTCGCTGAGGGGGATACTGTCGGTGACCAGCACGCTGGTAATCGGCGACTGCTGGATCAGCTCAATGGCGGGGCCACAAAACACGCCGTGGGTGGCTGCCACATGGATTTCCCGAGCCCCCGCTTCCTGCACCAGCCTGGCTGCTCCACAGATCGAGCCGGCGGTGCTGATCATGTCGTCAAACATCAGTGCCACACGTCCTTCGAAGGGACCACCAATGATGTGTTCCTGGGTGGTCTCCATGGCACTGGCACGCCGCTTATCGACGATCGCCAGCTTTCCTCCCAATCGTTGCACATGTCCGATGGCTCGCTTGATACTGCCTTCATCCGGACTCACGACAACAATCTCATCTTCACTCAGTTCCATCCGGTGGAAGTGATCGTTAATCACCGGAGCTGCATAGAGGTGGTCCACGGGGATATCAAAGAAGCCCTGGATCTGGGCCGCGTGCAGGTCCATTGTGAGCACACGGTCGGCACCGGCCCGTGTGATCAGGTTGGCACACAGCTTGGCTGTGATCGGTACACGGCCCTCGTCTTTGCGATCGGAGCGTGCGTAGCCGAAATACGGTATGACGGCGGTGATTCGCGACGCACTAGCTCGCTTGAAGCTGTCGATCATGATCAACAGCTCCATCAAGTTGTCATTGACCGGCGGGCAGGTCGGCTGGATCAAGTAGGCATCGCGGCCGCGCACGTCCTCCTCGATCTTGCAATGCTTCTCGCCGTCAGGGAAATCGGTCAGGGAGATCTGGCCAAGTGGGAGGTGCAGGAAGCCACAGATGTCCTCTGCCAGCTGCCGGTTGGCTGCCCCGCTGAAGATCTTCAATTCACGCATTGGGATATCCCAGCTCCTTCATTTTCTTCTCCACCTCCTGCAAGTCCTCGGCAGTGTTCACACTGAGTGCTTCACAGGGTTGGAGTATGTCGAGTGCAGCCACGTGCTCCCCGGCGGCCCGCAGGATGCCGGGACAGTCCGTTAAATAGTACTCTCGCTGTTCGTTGCTGTTTGTCAACTGTGCCAGCGCGAAACAGAGCCGCTCGATATCGAACAGGTAGGTGCTCATGTTGACCTCCCTGATCTCCCGTTGTTGCGGCGTGGCATCCCGGTACTCCACGATGGCGGTGAATTCCCCGGCACTATCTCGAACGATGCGTCCCAGCCCTGCCGGGTTCGCTGATTGCAGCGTTCCCATCACGCAGGCTGCCTGGTGACTCTCATAGTAGGCGTAGAGTTGCTCGAGCGAGGCCTGCTGAATCAGGGGAGAATCCCCGGTCAGCACCAGCAGCGGGCCCTGCGTGCCACGCAACTGTGGTTCACAGACCTGCACGGCATGGCCTGTCCCGAGCTGCTGCTGTTGTTCTACAAAGACCACATCATATCGACCGGCCAGCTGCTGCTTGACCAGCTCTGCTCGGTAGCCCACCACGATCAGCGGCTGCAGAACGCCAGTCTCTGCCAGCCGATCAAGCACATGCTCCAGCATCGACTTTCCCAGCACCTTACAGAGGACCTTGGGCAGGTCACTGTTCATCCTGGTACCCTTGCCCGCGGCCAGTATGATCGCCCGTCGTGGTGTCATTGGTTAGATCCAAACGTCCTGGCGGGGTTGTTTTGTAGCAGCAGCAGCGGCTGAGTCCCAAGGATATCTTCTGGGGTCCGAAAGTGACAAGCCACCTGCCGCGGCCAGGCCGCCAGCTCGTTGACAGTCCGCCACCAGGGGACCTAAAATGACTGGCTTCCCCACGGGGAAAAACTGCCCCTGGGGATGTCGGCCAGCGCCACTTTCCCCCTTCCAGGGGCCTTCCGCTGCCGGATTGAATGAATGTCCGGCGGTTGCCTGCAACCCGGCAATGACCGATGGAGACGAGCTGTGGACGAGGCCATTCGCAAGGCCGAGACGTTAATCGAAGCGCTGGCGTGGATTCGCCAGTTCCGCGAAAAGACCACCGTCATCAAGCTGGGTGGAAGCGTCATGCAGAATGCGGATGCTCTCCGCCATGTCCTGCTGGATATCGTTTTCATGGAGACCGTCGGCATGCGACCGGTGCTGGTCCATGGCGGTGGCGCGGCGATCAGCACCGCGATTGAGGCTGCGGGCATGGAATCGCACTTCGTCCAGGGTCGGCGTTATACCGACCAGCAGACACTTGAGATCGTGGAACGGGTACTCTCCCAGGATGTCAACAAACAGCTGGCTGACCAGATTGAAGCACTCGGCGGCCGCTCCATGACGCTTAATTTTGACAGTACCAACGTGCTGTTTGGTGAGCCGATCGAGCTGGTCGTGGATGGTGAGTCGGTTGACCTGGGGCTGGTCGGACGGGTGACCAGCATGGACCGGGCTGTGGTCGAGAACCTGACCTATGCCGGTACCATTCCAGTCATCCCCTCGATGTGCCTGTCAGGCGACGAGCAGAAACTGAATGTCAATGCGGATACCGCAGCTACGGCAGTGGCCCAGTTGCTGGGTGCTGAAAAGCTGGTCTTTGTGAGTGACGTCAATGGAGTCCGCAGAGACCGCGAGGATCCCGACTCAAGAATCGACACCCTGACCGCCGCATCCGCCCGGGAACTGATCCAGCAAGGTGCGATCGAGGCCGGCATGATCCCCAAGGTGGAAGCCTGTCTCGAGACACTCGATCGGGGCGTCGGTAAGGTACATATTATTGATGGCAATATCCGCCATGCCCTGTTGCTGGAGGTTTACACTAGCGAGGGTGTGGGTACACAGATCGTGAAACAGATGGCGGAGTAGCAGGGCGACTGCTGAACGTGAACCTTGGCGGTACTTGTATCGTCTAGACCAGATGCGCTGCGCGGCTGTATTGTCACCGCTGCTTAGAACCAGCCTGGCCCCAGGGAGAACCAGATCATGGCGAGCGAACAGCACCTTGGATCGGAACAGACCGTTGAGCTCTTTGCGCGATACGTGATTCCAAATTACGGTCGCTATCCTGTTAACATGGTCCGCGGCGAGGGCTCTCGCATTTGGGATAGTGAAGGCAATGAGTACCTCGACCTGTTTCCAGGCTGGGGCTGTAACCTGCTTGGACACTGCCCACCAGCCGTGGTTGAGGCAGTACAAAAACAGGTCGCCAGCCTGATCCATGTCCCCAACAGCTGGCACATGGAGATCCAGGGCCGCTGGGCCCAGCTGCTGTCGGATCGCAGCTTCGGAGGCCAGGCCTTCTTCTGTAATAGCGGCGCGGAAGCCAATGAGGCCGCCATCAAGCTGGCCCGGCTGCATGGTCCGGAAAACCGCTACAAGATCATCACCTTTGAAGGTGGCTTTCATGGCCGGACGCTGGCCACCACCACGGCCACAGCCCAGCCCAAGTACCACGAGGGCCTGGGGCCGTTGATCGCCGGATTTCAGTATGCCCGCTTTGGCGACCTCCAGCACGTGGCAGAACTGATCGACGAGGAAACCTGTGCCATCATGATCGAACCGATCCAGGGTGAAGGAGGTGTGCGAATCCCTCCCGAGGGCTTCCTGCAGGGATTGCGGCAACTGGCCGATGACAATGACCTACTGCTGATCTTCGACGAGGTCCAGACCGGCTGCGGACGAACCGGCAAATGGTTCGGTTACCAGAACTTTGATGTCACTCCGGACGTGATGACGCTGGCCAAGTCGATCGCCGGCGGAATCGCCGGCGGCGCAATGCTGACGACCGCTGAGATTGCTCCCAGCTTGCGGCCCGGCATGCATGCCGCCACCTTTGGCGGTAACCCGATCGCCGCCGCAGCTGGCGTGGCGTCGCTGGAGATGATCGAGCGTGAGAACCTGCTGGAGAACGTGCCCCGGCTGGCCCAGCTGTTCAGATCGCGGTTTGAAGACTTACAGAGCCGCTGCAGTTGGATTCGAGAAGTTCGCGTTATTGGCATGATGGTTGGTATCGAGTTAGACCTTGAGGGTGCCACGGTGGTCCAGCAGTGTCTTGACCAGAAACTGCTAATCAACTGCACACAGGGAAATGTGATCCGCCTGCTGCCCGCCATGAATCTGTCGGACGAGCAAGCCGAGCGGGGCTGTGAGATTCTCTGTGGCGTGCTCGAATCACTGCAGGTTGGATCCAGTAGCGGGTCGGAGTGAAAACATGCGACATCTACTAAGTCTGGAAGATCTGACGCCGCAGGACGCCCGCCAGCTGCTGCAGCTGGCTGTTGACCTCAAAGCCCGTCCCCGGCCACTCGATCCGTTGCCGCTGGCAGGTAAGACGCTGGCCCTGCTGTTTGAAAAACCGTCGTTGCGGACGCGTGTCAGCTTTGAAGCAGGCATGAGCCAGCTTGGCGGTGCCACGATCGTACTTGGCCCCGAGTCAGGCTGGGGTGGCCAGCGCGAGTCTGTCAGGGACTTTAGCCAGGTCCTCAGCGAGTATGTGGACCTGATTGTCTACCGTTCACGTGTCCACCAGTCCCTGCTGGACTTGGCCGAGTATGCAAGTTGCCCGGTCATTAACGGCCTCACGGACCAGTCGCATCCCTGCCAGGCACTGGCTGACCTGTTGACGATCGAAGAAATTCAGGGCGACCTGGCCGGGCAGCATCTGACTTTTGTTGGTGACGCCAACAACGTGGCCCGCAGCCTCGCTATCGGCTGCGGCTTGCTGGGGGGCAGCATGACAGTTGCCGCTCCGCAGAAATACCAGTTCTCAGCTGCCTTTACCGATCAACTGGCTCAACAGTTTCCCCATCTCAGGCTGAATCTCGTCGAGGATCCGACCGCAGCGGTGGCCGCAGCCACGGCAGTCTATACCGATGTCTGGGTCAGCATGGGGCAGGAGAAGGAAGAAGCCGAGCGGGCCCGTGAGCTGGCTGACTACCAGGTCAATGCTGCCCTGATGGCCCAGGCACCAGCCGACGCCATCTTCCTGCACTGCCTGCCTGCCCGCCGCGGGCAGGAAGTCACGGACGAGGTCATGGATGGCCCACAGAGCCGCGTGGTTGAGCAGGCAGCGAACCGTATGCATCTGCAAATGGCCCTGATGGTCTGGTTAAGCGGACTGGGCCAGTGACAGTAACGAAACCTGTTGATTGAAAGTGAACCATGGCAGCCCGCCCAACCAGCTCCGCTCGTCGCGCCAACCAGCTGCGACCGATTCGCATCAAGCGTAACTTTACGCGGTCGGCACCCGGTAGCGTGCTGATGGAAATGGGTAAGACCGTGGTCCTCTGTACGGCCAGCGTTGAGGAGCATGTGCCGGCCTGGATGACCGGCCGCGGCCGCGGTTGGATGACCGCCGAATACAACATGTTGCCGCACAGCACAACGCCACGGCGACGACGGGAACGAGGCAAGACCGATGGCCGGACCATCGAGATACAACGGTTGATTGGACGCAGCTTGCGAGCGGTGGCGAATCTCGATGCGCTCGGTGAACGAACCATCCAGATCGATTGCGATGTCCTGCAGGCCGATGGTGGAACGCGTACTGCCAGTATTTCCGGTGCCCTGGTGGCAGTCGTCGACGCCTTGCGTGCCAGTGGAGTCCGTGTCTCGGCTACCGGCCAGTATCCGCTCAATGACAGCCTGGCGGCGATCAGCGTGGGACTCGTGGCAGGTCGTTGCCTGCTCGACCTCGACTACGAACTCGATAGCGCTGCCGAAGTCGATATGAACGTGGTGATGACCGGCAAGGGCCGCTACGTCGAGATCCAGGGGAGCGGCGAGGAGGCCAGCTTTGATGGAAAACAGCTGGATCGACTGCTGCAGCTGGCCCGCAGCGGCATCAAGCAACTGGGCCAGGCCCAGCAGGATGCACTCGGTCGCCACTGGCCGTTTTGAAGCCAGCCAATCGCCTGACTCGTCCCTACCAGCCTGGCGGTCTGCAGCGGACGAGTTCTAGCGGCCGCCACCACCTTGCTGCATCATCTCGGCCATGTTGCCACCGCCTTCACCACCTTCTCCGCCCATCATGCCTTCCATGCCACCAGCGCCGGTTGCGGTTTCAGGGGGTGTGAAGTCGTAGCGACTGAACAGATCCAGATCGTCGATTTCGTTACGCACGATCAGCTTGCCGCTGCCGTCGATCAACACGAACTCGCCAGGTGCCAGCACACGCCGGTTGCGAGTGCTGCCGGGCAGCTCTTCGCCACCGCGAATATCACCGACGATCAGGTCGCTCTGGAAGTCGAACTGTTCGACCGCCTTGATAACCGACGAGACCGGGTGAGCGTACTCAATATCGATTTGATTGTTGAGCACGCTACCTCGATGGACGGTAAAGGCGTGGGGAACATCGACGCCGCGCAACTCATCCCAGATCACCGGCTTGACGATACCGATCGGTTCCTTGTCCGTGTAGATTCGCTGTTGCGAGTCACGGCTTGCCGTCTGGTACTCGATGCCACCAGCAAAGACCTGGGTTGGCACTGGCACGTAGACCCCTTCAGTCGGGTCACTCCATTCGGTCTCACGGAAGAAGAGTCGGTGCGTGGGGTCACCGTTGCCGTCGTTTAAGCCGGCAAGACGATCAACAACATCCTGGTCGAGGCTACGCAGCGGGGGTGCGACGTGCTGTCGATAGTCCTTGGTCACGTTGATATTGGGATGATTAGGATCTTCCAGCAACAGCTTGACCCGGTACTTGTAGACGTGACCGGGAGTAGCATTGAAATCGAAGAAGCGGACGAGCTTGAATTCGGGAATCTGGCCGCTGAAGGCAGCGCCGCCTCCACCGCCACCCATGCCGCCCATCATTCCACCCATCATGCCGCCGCCACCACCCATCATGTCGCCCATGCCGCCACCACCCATCATGTCGCCCATGCCGCCGCCACCCATCATGCCGCCGCCACCGCCCTGGCCCGCCGCCGGCCGGCTGGCGCCAGCCGGTTGTGTGATGAATCCACCTGGCAGGTCACTTGGTTGCCCGTCATCGGCCGGGGTCTCGTTCTCCTCGGCGACAGGTTCTTCGCTGACTGCGGGAGCATTCCTAAGCGGGATATCGGGATGTGTCAGCATCTCATCGATTTCACGCATCATCAGTGGGGGAGCGACGAAGGTGATAAAGGGATCGAGATACTGTTCATCGACCAGCTCCCGTGGACTGCCGTCCCAGTCCTTGGTGTAGCCCCGATGCTGGCTGGTATGCGTGATCTGCTCCCATTCGCCATCCTGGATCTGCCGCTGGGGATCGTCCGTGACGTCAACTCGTTCGGCTCGCAGGAACACAAACCGCGGTCGATCACGCGAGGACTCATAACCGCTGGCTCCCTGCAGGACGCGATTGTACTCATCCCACTGTTTCTTGAACGGGAAGACGCCGGTCACACCAACCACGGTGGAAGGCACGCTGACGGCGGTCAACGATGTGTTTGAGGTTTGCTGGTTCATCATGCCTTCCATGCCGGCACCTTCGGAACCCCCACCGGGACCACCGTCTTCCAAATTGGCGGACATCATGCCGGCACCACCCGCGGCTCCACCAGCCGCACCAGCCGCTGCCTGGCCACCACCGGTCGGTAGTACTGTACCGGTCTCGAGGATCTGGTTGCTGCCTGGTCGGAAGCCGATCAGTTTTTTGGGATCAAGTTGACGCGAGGTACCCGAGCCCATCCCGGCCATTCCGCCATCACCTGCTCCACCCATGCCACCCATCATGTTTTCCATGCCACCACCATCTCCACCACCACCGCCGAAGATATCACTGCCAGCGGCCAGGTCGCCCGAGTTCCGCTTGGGCTTGCGGCCAGTCGGCTTCTTCTTGGCTGCTGCCTTAATTTCGGCATCCTTGTCGTCTGCGGTGGGATCGTTCCGCTCGTCCGTCTTCTTGTAGGCCAGGCCTCCGGTGATTGCCACGGCGCGGAGATTGCTGGCAATGTAGAGATTGGGATCGGAGCGGCGCGTGGTCTGACTGGCTGTGGGGGGATCAAAGGGGACAGCTCCGGCGTAGTTCTGCGAGAGGATATCCTGTTCCATTTTGACAACCCGCTCAGGATAATCCTGCGGAGCACTGCGCTGCTGGGAGAGTCCATCCGCGACATCCCAGTTTTCTCGCTCGATAAAGTTGCGAACCTCGCTGCTGGTCTGGCTGAGGGTGTCAGGCGACACGTCTGCATCGAGCCGCTCGGTTGAAATGCCACGTGACACAAGCAACGCGCCGACCAGGACTGCCACTGCCAGCCCGATCTTCTCGATGTGCTGGATCAACAGATTTTGGTCCGTGATGTTGGCACCGCCCTTTTTCCTCGCCATCGTCTTAGCTCCTTGCTAGGTAAGTCGACTCAGATTCGACTTGTCTCGGTTGCTTGTTTCCTGTCGTGGCAGATCCTGGGATCGCCTGTTCTGTTGTTCTGCCTTATTCAGCTCCAGCGGCCGGGACATTGCCATCTGCTGCACCCTGCACAGCGTCGACTTTGGGTTTCCCCAGCTTGCTGGTGTCCGGAGGATTGAAGATGTAGACAATTGCGTAAAGCTCGACTTCTTCATGGTAAGGAAATTCGTCGATCGCCTGCTGGAGGCCAGCCATGCCAGCCATACCACCGCCGCCACCCATCATGCCTTCCATGCCGCCGGTACCTCCGCCACCTTCGCCACCGCCACCCTCACCACCGCCCCCCATCATTCCCATGCCACCGCCACCGCCACCGCCACCGCCCATCATGCCACCCATCATGCCGCCACCACCGCCACCGCCGCCGCCGCGTTGGGCAGTGCTATTGATGCCAACTTGGCGAACCTCGATCGTCAGCGGGGCATTGCCGCAGGCTGCCAGCAGGTCTGGCAGGCGTCGCAGGTCCATTTTGATCCGAATCCGGGTCGGGTATCGCTTGGCGACAGCCAGGTAAGCGTCTTCGGGTTGTTTGTTGTTTGGATTCAGGGCGTTTCGCAGCTTGGCTGCTGCCAGTGGCTGATACTGCCGATCGACATATCGCAAGTCAATTGGATCGTTGGAAGCAACCGCGACTGCGTCGCCACTGGCCACCTCGTCACTGTCATTACCGTCCGAGGTCTCCATGCCAGCTGCCATATCTACAGGTGCTCCACCTTCGGCACCAGCCATGCCACCCATGGCATCCATCATGCCTCCTTCCCCCATTCCCTCCGTGTTCCCGCCACCGGATTCGCCGCTGCGACCACCGCCCGGCAGACGGATCCGCCCTGCCAGCGAGAGCCCCTGGCCTGGCTGAGGTAATTCAATCGAGACGATTTCGGTGACCGCTGCGTTGTAGCGAGCATCGGCCCCCCTGTTCGTCTCGGCAATGACTTCCATCCACTGGTTCAAAACCCAGATGTCTTCCTGGGCGTACATCACCTCCGCCGTGGAGGGTGTTCGGTTTGCCCAACCGAATCTCTGTAACAACTGGGTTTGATTCGCCGGCGACCAAATGACAAGCGAGTCGTCCTCGGTTTTCGAAGTGTCATTGCCACCCTCGGCCGTAGCTGCGCCAGCACCACCGGCAGCTCCACCACCACCGAGGCCATCATCTCCATCACCCCCTGCTGCGGCCTGGGCAGCCCAGTCTGCATCAATCTTCTTGGCCAGTTCTGGCAGCAGCTGGCTGACATAGAGCTTGTAGATTTCGCGATCCCGCTGGGGAGCTTCTTCCACCCGTTGTCCCATTCTCTCCTGCAGCTGCGTCTGCTCATCCGGCGACTGTCCGGGGTAGGGGACGAGGAATTCAATCGGCATTTTTGACGAGAAGCTGTCAATCACTTCGTTGCCCAGGGTTGGCGACCAGATAAACACCTTTTCTTGCCGTGCGTATTGTCGGGCCCAGGCTTCACGTAAGTCGTCCTTGAGATCGTCGATCAGGGCGACCATGCCAGCCTGGCTGAACTCGTTCGGATGCAGCGGGTTGTTGCTGCGGATTGCCTGCAGGCTACTGTAGCTGCCGTTGATCGTGTTCAGGTTGTTTTCGCGTTCCTTGTTCAGCTTGCCGGTGGCCCGGAAAAAAATGAACAGGGACATCACTGTGATCAGTGGGGCGATGATCCAGAAGATGTTCTTCTTGAGGTCCTGCATCGTTTGTGGTCCTGCTTCCTGTTCGTGGGCCGTTGCCCTGATTAAGCCTGCTATTTACATCAGACGCCGGAAAACCGTACCAGGTTCCCGACACTGTTCCTGTTATCCAGCAGCGGCCTCCGCAGCCGCCGGATCGGGCGGAGCGTTAGGGTCCACCGGAGCGTTAGGGTCCACCGGAGCGTTAGGGTCCACCGGAGCGTTAGGGTCCACCGGAGCATTCGGGTCCACCGGAGCATTCGGGTCCAGTGGCTGCGAAAAGTCCTTCAAAACAAACGTGATAACACCGGCCTGCTTCATCAGCCGGTACTTCTCGGCCCGTTGCTCAACCGCTTCGGTCGACATCTTCAGTGTGTCGACCACCTGCTGAATGTTCTCCGAGTTGTTCCAGGCCGTTACGAAGTCATTGCGATTGGTAAGGCGATCGGTGACGGTCGTTTCCTTCCAGCTGAATTGCACTGTGAAGTTGTATTTCGTGACCAGGAAAAAGCCGGCCTCAGTAGCGGCGCCACCGGCAGCACCACCAGCTGCAGGATTACCGCCAGCACCTGCTCCACCTCCAGGAACACCGCCAGCACCCGCTCCAGCAGAATCGTCACCAGCCCCAGCTTCACCTCCGTCACCACCGTTGGCCGGCGTCTCCGCATTGGGGTTGGGGATTTGCTCGCTACTCATCGTGCCGTTATCCAGCAGCAGGGCGAAGCCAACACCCAGCTCGTCCATCGTGAACGGACGCAGGTTGCCGTCGGGGTCAGGCAGCATGACCACGCTGTCGGTCAATCGTTGAATCAGTGTTTCCCGTACATGTTGGATGCCGCCAGTACGCTTGTCCTTGTTGAAATAGTGATAGCCGCTCAACTCGATGACCCAGCCCGGCCCGACCGGTCCGCCGGCAATAAAATCGCCGCCTTCTGCTCCCTGTTGACCATTGTCGATCGCGTTTGGATCCTGGTCCTCGAGACCCGGCTGTTCTACTGCCTCATCTGCCTGCCGCTCCTTCAGTGGATCGTGGGTGCTGTTAAATCGCTGCTTCAAGCTCGCAGTGAACCACTCCTCCAGCTTTTCGAAGTACTGAGTTTCGATCGCCTTGACATAGATGTCCGGTCGTTCATCGAAAGGGAACTTCTCCGGATCACGCCAGGTACCAGGCTCGAAATTCGGATCGCGTGGCAAGCTGGCGTTGACCGCGCGGAACAACTCCAGCCACAACAGGCGTCTTTCGTTGTTGCCTACCAGCTCGTCACCGACAGCTGTCAGGTGCTTGAGTTCAGCAAGCTGGCCCTGGTCGTCCGTCAGCAAGTTCGTGCTTTGGGTCCTGGTCGTTTCGGCTTCCGACATCGCTTGCTGCCATTCAGGCCGATGGTCCAGATGGACTTCCTTCCAGGCTCCATAAGCGAAGAAGTAATTGAACGCGCAGGCCAGCATCAAAGTCGCCACGCCTGCCACCACCCATGGTTTCTTGGATTCCACCAGGCGATCAGTAATCACCTCGCGCGGCAGCAGGTTGGTATTCAGCTGGGCTTCGCCGAGGGCCTGTACGCAGAGGCCATAGGCCGGCCCGAAGGAGAAGAAATTGTTACGGAAAGTTGGGTTGTCAGTCACGCTTGAGCCAGACAGGCGTTTGAAGCTGTCGTAGACCTGCAGGTCGTAACCGAGGTTGGATGCCAGGAAGCGACGCAGTCCCGGCAGCTTGATCGTATTACCAAGCAGGATCACTCCCTGGATCTTGGCACGGCGGTCCATCGAGGTGAAGTAATCGATCGAACGCTTGATCTCGGTTACCAGGTCCTGGAAGACCCCACGCATCGCCAGGATGACAGATTTCTGGTCCTTGATCTCAGCGGCATTTCGCTTTAGGTGCTCCGCCTTGGCAAAGGTCAGCTTCAATTCCCGCGTCATCGCCCGCGTGAAGTGATTACCGCCGAGCGGCAGGCTGCGTGGCCAGGCACGATGCCCGTTGGTGATCACCAGATCGGTGGTCTCGGTACCAATCGAGATCACCACGTAGGAGGGGGGTGGGTCGTCGGAATCGTAATCGAGCGGATCCCTTTCCACGCTGAGATAATCGTAGGAAACCAGGTTGTAGATGCTGAGTGGCGCCAGCTGAACCAGGTCGAGGTCCAGCTCGTGGCCCTCGAAATGTCGCAAGGAACGATCCAGCTGCTCTCGCTTGATAGCGAACAGGCCGACCTCAGCGTCGACCAGCAGTGAGCCTTCCTGCTGGCTTCCGGACATCTTCTGGTAAGTCCAGATCACCTCGTTGAGTTCAAAAGGAATCTGCTGCTGGGCTTCGAATTCAACGATACTTGGCAGCTTCTTGATATCCGACGGCGGTGGCTTGAAGAACTTCGTCAGGCCATCCTGACCCGAGACAGTCACCGCCACGCGGTCCTCCTGGACCTCGTTGCGTTCCAGGAAAGTCTCCAGAGCATCCTTGATCAACTCGTCGCGGTCCGCTTCCGGCTGGCTGAGGATCTTCGGGTACTCAATGTAGTCAAACGAATCGGCTGAGATCTCGCCATCTGGATTGCGTGTGCAACGTAGTGCCTTGAGCGCAAATTGACCGATGTCAATTCCCCAGACTGTCTCTGATTTTGCTTTACCTTTAGCCATCACGCACTTGCCCTATCAAGGATGAAACACAGACTGTCTGTCACAACCTGTACAGCACTCTCAAATCAACATGACTCCCGTGCCCGGGAAGTATGCAGCCACGTTGCGGCGCGCGAGCTACCGCCGCCGCGTCGTTTCTGTCACGCTAAAAAAGATGTGCCCTGCTTAGTTTTGTGCCGCGACAGTCAGTATGGATGGGATAAAAATGACAGTCCGGGAGGTGATAGAGCAGTATGGCCTGCCTTAACGCCTGTTCCACTAGTGTAATTTAGCCGAGAAAACCGTAAATTGTCAATGTTTGACGGTTAGGATGAGTTACCAGCTCGGATTCCGCTCAACGAACGTAAGTTCCTGCTATTTCATGTGATACGTGCCGGATGAGCCGCCAGCCACTGGCCCCCAAATCAGCTCAATTACTGCCGTCTGGTAGCGGACAACTAGACGGGTGCCGTTGACGACAATTTCCCTTCATACTTTATCGGCTCGCCCGCTGACCGGATCCTAGTCGGACTGACCCTGATGAACTACCAACAACTAGTCATTATCGTGCCCTGTCACAGCCTGGAGGACTTCCCGGTCCATCACCAGGGCGACGATGCTGCTGGTCTGCTGGCCGGCTGGACCGCGCTCTGGCACCCACGTCTGATTGCCTCTGCTCAGTCTCTGCTGGAATGGCAACGGATGGATGATCCGCCCGAGGAGCTGGAGGGGCGGCTGCTGGTAATTCCCTCGGTCAGCGCACAGGATCTGCCGACCGGCTTTATTGATCGTGCCCGCGATTCAGGCGCCACCGTGGTGGCCAACGAGTCGGACCGCTGCGCTTTGATCGAAGCGGCCCTGGCTGGCCTGCCGCCGGCGGCAGCAATCGATCAGGAGCTGGTTGCCGATTTCCTCGCGCTTGGCTATTGCCACCTGCAGATCGAGTTGCTGACCCGGCAAATGCGGTATGCCAGCAACCTCGATGAAATCCACTTTCAGAACCTCGCTGTGGCAGCCGCCAACGCCGCCGTGGAGGGCGAGCTGGATACCGCACGCCAGAAAATCACCGCCTGCTTCGACCTGTTAGGCCAGGAACGCGACCACTACTACGCCGTCGATGCCTACCTGCTGGATGTCACGATGCTGGCTCCCAGTACACTCGGCTCGATGCTCAGCGACCAACTCGCCAGCCAGACTCCGCAGAACCTGCTTGCCAGCAGCCAGCTGATTGAGCAGCTCGCCAGCCAGCATCCCGACAACTTTGCGGCAGTCCGGCAGGGAGTCGACGGTCAACAGCTTGCCCTGATCGGCGGGGCGGTCAGCGAGCGAGCTTGGCCGCTGCTGCCACTCGAACAGCTGCTGGAAGAAATCCAGCAGGGACGTGAAAGCTACCAGCAGCAGCTGGGATACGTACCCAGCGTGTTTGGCCGCTACAGCTACGGCCTGACACCTGTCCTGCCCCAGCTGTTGGTCAAGTCTGGCTACCAAGGTGCCTTCCACGCGACATTCGAGGAAGGCAGTTTTCCCGAAGGGAGCCAGGTCAAGACTCGCTGGGAAGGAGTCGACGCCACCTCGCTGGATGCCATTGCCCGCGTGCCGCTGAATGCCAACCTGCCCGAGACTTTTCTCTCGCTGGCAACCAAGCTGGGCGAATCCATGGATATGGATCATGTCGCCACGCTCTGCCTGGCACACTGGCCGGGGCAGATCAGCCCCTGGTATGGCGACCTGCAGCGTGTTGCTCGGCAGACGGCAGCCCTGGGGCGATTCATGACCGTCGACAAGTATTTCGAGGCGACCGACCTGCCCGGCATCAACGACCGGCTGGATGCAGACCAGTATTCGTCGCCCTACCTCAAACAGGCGATCATCCGGCAGCAACCCGATCCCATCTCACGCTGTGTGAAGTACTGGAGCTGCTTCCATAACCTGCAGCAACTCGAGTCGCTGCGTTTCCTCAGCCGCCTGCTCGGTCAACCAGCCGCCGGGGAATGCTCCCTGCATGAAAAACTGGCCGGCACCCGCCTGTTCGATCCGGTCGGTGCTGACGATCAGAATGGCGAAACAGTAAGTGGGCAGTTGCAGGAACTTGATGAACAGATTCAGCAGGCCAGTCAGCAGGCACTGGAGAGCGTGGCGGCAGGCATTCCACGCAGTGACCTTGCCAGTCGAGCTGGCTACCTGGCCATTAATCCGCACAGCTTTGCTCGCCGCTTCCATTGCCAGGTGAACCAGCTGGACAACCTGCCGGCGATCGAAAAGCCGATCTACGCTGTCAGCCAGCAGCAGCATGACGATACCACCGAACGGCAGGTCGTCTGTGATGTGCCATCGATGGGATTCGCCTGGATCGATGCCGAGCAGGCATCGTCGGCGCCTCGCGAAGATCAGCCGATGGCCGAGGACAACGTGCTCCGCAATGACTTCTTCCAGGTCCTCGTTCATCCCACCAGCGGCGGAATTCAGTCGATCGGTGAATATGGCTCGCGCGGCAACAGGCTTTCCCAGCAACTCTCCTACCGTGAGCCACGACGTCGAAAACCGGGCGCTGCCTGGGAGGACTCGGATGAGCTTGCCAATTACAGTTCGATGCTCGCCGAGAGCGTGGAAATCAGCCAGCTGACCGCCACCGTGGGGGAAATCACCTCACGCGGGAGACTGCAGAATGCAGCGGGTGATGCCGTGGCGGATTTTGAGCAAAAGATGCGAGTCGTGCGGGGAAGTCGCGTGCTGGAACTGGAAATCCACCTCGAGCCGCACGTTGAACTGAAAGGCGATCCCTGGAACTCCTATTTCACCAGCCGCTTTGCCTGGTCTGATGAAAGCGCCCGTATCTTTCGAGATGTCAACCAGACCCGCCAGCCGGCAGTGGCCAAACGACTCGAGGCGCCAGGATATCTCGATATCCAGGAAGATGACTGGCGGACCACAATCCTCACCGCCGGACTGCCGTTTCATCGTCGGATCGGGTTCCGCATGATCGATAGCCTGCTGATCGTGCGCGGTGAAACCTGCCAGGACTTCAAGCTCGGCATCGGTATCGATCTTACCCACTCGTTGCCCCAGGCCTCCAGCTGGCTGACCACGCCGCCGTTGTTGTTCCAGCAGGCTGCCCCGCCGGCAGGTAACTCCACCAGCTGGCTCTTCAACCTCGATGCTCGCAACGTGGTTGCCACATCCTGGCAACCACTGCTTGAAGAGGGAGAGCCTGTCGGGTTTACCGTGCGACTGCTGGAAACCGCCGGACGGGCCGGCAAGGTGAGTGTGGGGGCCTTCAGGAATGTGGCCGCAGCGGATCAAAGAGATTTCAAAGGAGAGTCGCTCGGTCCCTGCCGGATTGAAGAGGGACGGGCCGTGGTGGAAATGGCCGCTGCTGAGTGGCTGGAAGTGGAAATTCGCTGGGATGACTGAGCGTCAGAAGCAGGAGCAGGAGCAGATGGTGGCGCTGTTGGATCGAAGGATAGCCCGACAGGCGCCGCGCAGCTGGACGTCGGCAAGCACACCTGCCAGCGAGACCATGCCTGTCAGCCAGCCATGCCGCCTGCCATAGGAATGCCATGATCGTAACCATCGACGGACCAGCTGGAGCAGGCAAGAGTAGCGTGGCTCGGCAAGTCGCCCAGCAGCTGGGATACCAGTTTCTCGATACCGGCGCGATGTACCGCAGCGTGGCACTGCTGGCAATCGAAAATGGTGTCGACTGGGCCGATGAAGCTGCCCTCGCCAGCCTGGCCCAACAACTGAAGATAGAATTCTGCGACCAGCAGGTGCTGCTGGATGGCAGAGATGTAAGCCAGCAGATACGAGGGACGGACGTGACCCAGAATATTCACCAGGTGGCAGACAAGCTGACGGTCCGCCAGGCCCTGCGGGTGGTCCAGCGGCGACTGGCTGATTCGATCGATGTCGTCACCGAAGGACGCGATCAAGGATCCGAGGTTTTCCCCCAGGCCGAGTGCAAGGTCTTCCTCGATGCATCGGCCCAGGAGCGAGCTCGACGACGCTGCCAACAGCTTGAGGAGCAGGGGCAGGTGGCCAGGTTTGAGGAGATTCTGCAACAACAGCAGGACCGTGACCGGCGGGATGCGAGCCGACCAGTCGGTGCTCTTAAGGCGGCTGCGGATGCCCTGCACCTGCAGACCGATGGCATGTCTGTTGATGAGGTGGTAGACGAACTGGTCACGCTCGTTCGGCAGCGACTGGCGACGCCGGCAGATGACCAGGCGGGAGAGGACAGCGAGCAGTGAAACGAACCTGGATAAAACGACATGGATATCGTTTCCTGCGAGCCGTTTCACGGTTGATCGGGATCGTTCTGTTTCGCTACCGATGTTATGGCCGAGAGAATGTGCCCCTGCAGGGTGGAGCACTGGTCTGCAGTAACCACCAGAGCATGTTTGACCCGTTTGTGGTGGGGATGGTGAGCGAGCGACGGATGAATTACCTGGCACGCAAGTCGCTGTTTCGCTTTTTCTTCATGCGCTGGTTTATCGAGTTCCTCGATGCGATCTCCATCGATCGAGATGGGCTCGGGCTTGGCGGTGTGAAGCAGACCTTGACCCGCATCCGGCGCGGTGAAATTGTGCTGCTCTTTCCCGAAGGGACTCGCACCCGGGATGGCAGCCTGAAAAATCTGAAACCGGGTATCTGTACGCTGATGCGGCGTGGTAAAGTGCCGCTTGTACCGGTCGGCATGGATGGGCCCTTCCATGCCTGGCCCCGCTCAGCAAGATTTCCCAGCCCCGATGTGGTGCGGGTCGTGATCGGGGAGCCGATCCAGCCGAGCCAGATCGCGGAACTTAGCGACGAGCAACTACTCGATCTACTCAGCCAGCGGATGCAAAAGTGTCTGCTGGAAGCGAGGCAGCGAAGACACAGGAGCTTGCGACTCGGACAGGCATAAGCCCTTTGACAGGTTCCTCCCCAAGCGAGTAGATTTCTCCTAGGGACGCGCCAGGACTGGGAACTGGTGTTGTCCAAAGTTCGGATGGATGGCCGAGTGGTCGAAGGCGGCAGTCTTGAAAACTGCTGTACGCGGAAGCGTACCGGGGGTTCGAATCCCTCTCCATCCGCTGATCGCGCGGGGACGGCAGATCGCCTCAGGCGGCCCGCCGATGTGGCTCGATAATCTCCGCAAGAACCGTCTTTTCGACCGTTCCGTCCGCCTTGCAGAATTCCAGCTCGTCCTGTTTGGCAAGCCAGATTGCCTGCAGCTGCCCGTAGCTGTAGCGACGACCACAATAAAAGCCGTCGGCAATCAACAGCGTCTCCTCGATCCTCGCATCCGCAACCGCTCCGTGATCTGCGAACAAACGCTCAATGTGGCTACGTATCGCCTTGCTCAGATTTAACTGCTCCATCACGACCATGCCCGTCCTGGGTGTTTTACCCATCGCTTCAGATATCGCGAACAACCGCCCGGCAAGAGCTCTGCCGACAGTCAGCCGCGGACTTTTCGTTGCATCGACGTGCGCTGGCCATTTCGTCCCCTCAGCGGTCATCTGCCGGCAAGTTCCTCGTAGTTTGCCTCGCCTGCCAGCCTTCCGTTGTTTCCCAGCCCGCGTGCGTTGTGATTCATATCCGCTAAGATAGTAGAGATGGCCCGAGTATCTGCTGCTCCACTGAGCAGCTGCTGGAGTGGCCGCTGCCAACTGCACCCTGACGAGAACACCATGCGATTTATCCTTATCGGCGGCTTCCTCGGTGCCGGCAAGACGACCACCATCGCTCGCCTGGCCAGCCACTACCAACAGCAGGGATTGCGTGTCGGCATCGTCACAAATGACCAGGCGGATGACCTCGTCGACACCCACAACCTGCGGGCACAGGGGTTCTCGGTGGGTGAAGTTGCCGGGGCCTGCTTCTGCTGCCACTTCAACGACCTGACGGAGACCGTGGCGAAACTGGATCAGGATGGACATCCGGACGTGGTGCTGGCCGAGCCGGTAGGAAGCTGCACTGACCTGGCTGCCACCGTCCTGCAACCGCTGTTGCAACTCTACCCAGACCGTTTCCAGGTGGCTCCCTACGGAGTCATCCTCAAGCCCAGCCATGGTCGCAAGATCCTCCGAAATGAGACACAGGGTGGCTTCTCACCCAAGGCCGCTTACATTTTTAGCAAGCAGCTCGAAGAGGCGGATTTTATCCTCATCAATCGCATCGACCAGCTCTCCAGCGAGGAGGTCGACGAACTGCAGCAGTTGCTTGAGGAACATTATCCCGGTGTTCCGGTCCTGCAAATCTCGGCTCGTGATGGTCTCGGCTTTGAGGCCCTGCTGGAATTCCTGCAACGACCCGGCGAGGCAGGTCGCCGCATCCTGGAACTCGATTACGACATCTATGCCGAGGGTGAAGCCGAGCTGGGTTGGCTCAATAGCAGCTTGCAGCTGGAGTCGGACGAGCCGTTTTTGATGGACGACCTGCTGTTGGCTATCATCGTGCAGCTTCGTGGCCAGTTCGCCGAGCTTTCTGCCGAGACGGCGCACCTCAAGGCGATCGGCATCTGGGAGGGTTACCACGGCGTGGCCAACCTGGTCAGCAGCGACTCGCCCGCCGAATTGTCACTGGCCTCGGATTGTCAGACCCACAAGCTCGATTTGATCGTCAACGCTCGAGTGGCGATGGACCCTGTTGAGTTGGAAAAGCAGGTGCGGCAGGCGATCGAGCAGGTGCTTGACCAGTTCCATGCCAGCGCGACGTACGGTGACACCCAGAGTTTCCGTCCCGGCCGCCCGGTGCCAACGCACCGCATGACTGCTCCCTAGCCGGCGGCTCGAGTGATGTAGCAGCAGATGTGGCCGCCTGCCGATCGGTTGTGCTGCGCCAGATATCGGTCGGGTCCTCATCGGCTGTCACTCAACGAACCGGCTATGCGTTCTCAGCCAGCATCTGCAGGAAGGTGCGCATCAATGGCGCGTTATCGTGCCAGGTACGTGCTGTCACGATGTGATCTGAGACAACGGTCGCCTGGTCGACGTACAGCCCGCCACCCTGCTCAGCGTCCCTGGCGCACTTGGCCACCGTCGTCACCTGCCGTCCCTGGATGATGTCGGCAGCGGTCAGGATCTCGATGCCATGGCAGACGCAGGCAATCGGTTTGCCCTGGTCCGAGATGCCACGTACCACGCGACTGAGGTCCTCGTCATATCTCAGATACTCGGGAGCCCGGCCCCCGGAAATGAAAGCGCCGGCATAGTCATCTGCCTTGGCATCGGCAAAGGCCACTGTGGCCTGGATAAAATAGCCGGGGCGTTCCTGGGTGATGTCCCAGGGGATGCTGGAATCCGGCGGTATTTCATGCAGTACGGTGTGATAGAGTCGGGCTTCGGGTCCCGCCACATCGACTTCGAAACCGGCCTCCAGCAGGCGAAAGTAGGGATAGAAGGTGTCGAGTGCCTCGGTGGCATCGCCCAGCGGCATGAAGATTCTGCTCATGGTCTCGTTCAACCTGGAATAATTTGGTCTGGAACTGCGCCGTTCAGCAGCGAACAGCTGTCACAAAAAAACCGCGGGTGCCGGCCAACCAGGTCAGCACCCGCGGTATGTACTTTACAGGGTACAGTCCACGCTCGGCATCATGCTAGATGCCGTAACCGTTCTGGTACTCCTTGCGGACAATGTTGTCGACTTCCGGTGCATTGGTTGCCACCAGCTTCTTGGCATCCCATTCGATTTTCTTGCCGGATGCCCAGACAGCCAGGTTGCCCAGCAGGATCACCTCGGTCAGCGGGCCAGCGTACTTGGCAAAGTTCGACCGCGGAGCCGGTCCACCCTTGATCGCATTGGCGTACTCGGTGAAGTGCCCAGGCGATTCGGTAATCTCCACCGTGGGAGACTTAATCGTCGCTTGCGGAATCCACTCACCCTCCGACAACACGCCGGTGTAATTGGTATCCCAGCCATAATCGCCAGGTGACAGCAGCGTCCCCTGGTCACCGACCATCAGCGAGCCGGTGTTGAGGATATTGCGGTACTTGCCCGGATCGACCTTGGTTCCCTTGCTGTCAGTCAGCAGGTTTGGCGGGGGCAGCAGCTTGGCAGCAGGCTTCTTGCCGCCATCGTACCAGACCAGCTTGACTGGTCCGCGATCCCCCAGGGCCGGGAATTCAAAGGTGATCACCGACCAACCTGGATAGGTCTGCTTATCGTGTCCGTCGGATTCCGCCACCACCGAGGTGGGGTCCTTCAGGTTCAGTGCCATAAAGGGCAGGTTGAGTGTATGGCAGGCCATATCGCCAAGAGCACCGGTACCAAAGTCCCACCAGCCACGCCATTTAAAGGGATGGTAATCGGGAGCATATTCGCGGAATTTTGCCGGCCCGAGGAATTCTGCCCAGTGAATATGATCCGGAGCAGTACCTTCCTTGGGCTTCACATTGCCTTGCGGCCAGACAGGTCGATTGGTCCAGACATGAACTTCACTGACCTTTCCGATCAGGCCTGCTTCGACCAGAGCAGCGGTCTTTCGCAGGTTGCTCGAGGCGGTCCCCTGGTTTCCCATCTGGGAGTGCACGCCATGTTTTTTGGCAAGCTCGCCCAGTACGCGAGCTTCTTCGATGGTGTGCGACAGCGGCTTCTGTGTGAAGCAATGCTTGCCCGCCTTGATCGCCAGCGAACTGGCTGGGGCGTGCGAGTGGTCGGGAGTGCTGACTGTGACGGCGTCAAAGCTGTCAGCAACTTCGTCGAACATCTTGCGATAGTCGTTGAACTTCTTGGCCTTGGGCCACTTGGCAGCCGCCTTGCCGAGGTTGTTGTCATCAATGTCACAGATCGCGACCACGTTGCCGTGACGGGCTGCATCGTTGGAGTCGCTTTGGCCCTTGCCCATCACACCGATGCAGGCAAAGTTGATTTCTTCGAGAGCCGATGTGCTGGGTGCTGCCTGCACGCCACCCGCTACCCAGTAGCCCATGCCGGCAGCTGCAGACGACTGCAGAAAACGTCGGCGATTTTTTCGTGTCGTCATGTCGTTCACTCCCTCAGAGGTGTTTCCCGTCGTGGGTCATGTGATTTACGACGGGTAAAATCGTATCCATATCCTATCCAGATTATCGCACCGGTTTCGGCTGTCAAGCTGAACCTGATGAATCACTCCAGCGCTGCCAGATCCTGCCTGCCTGGCAGCGAGGGGCCGGCACCATGTCGAGTCACACAAATCGAGGCTGCCTTGTTGGCAAAAGCGACCGCTGCATCGATCGAATCACCCTCTGCCAGCCGCACTGCGAGGGCGCCATTGAAGCAATCGCCTGCCGCCGTGCTGTCAATTGCCTGCACCGTCCGGGCAGCAAACAGCTGCTCCGTTTCGCCAACCAGTACCGCCCCCTGGCTGCCCAGCGTGATGATCACCGTGGCCGGTCCGCGTTGCTGAATCTGCCTGCCAGCCTCGATAGCCTGCTGCTGGCTGCCGACCGGCAGGCCACTCAGCTGTTCCGCTTCCAGGGCATTTGGCGTGATCACGTCCAGCTCGCTCAGTAACTCCTGGTCGTCTGTCAGCTGGCTGGCCGGTGCAGGATTGAGGATAGTCAGCAGGCCGTGCTGGCGAGCCAGTTCGAGTCCCCGCGCGACTGTCTCGACCGGCACCTCCAGGCTGGCCAGGAAAATGGTCGCCTGCTGCCAGGCTGAGCTGGGCAGCTGCTCAAGATGGTCGGGCCGGATCAGGGCGTTGGCCCCCGGCGCGACACTGATACAGTTTTCGCCCTTGGCGTCGACCAGGATCGCTGCCACTCCACTGGAGCTGCCGGGGATTTCCAGCACCTGCTCGCTGCAGATGTTCTCAGCGGCCAGATTGTCTCGCAGGCTGCGTGCCAGCGGATCGTCACCAAGTGCCGCCAGCAGCATGACCGGAGATTGGCCCAGGCGGGCAGCGGCCACGGCCTGATTGGCTCCCTTGCCGCCCGCCAGCTGGCGGAATTCCCCGCCCACCACGGTCTCACCGGGCCGCGGGATGCGCTGGCCGTGGACCACCAGGTCCATGTTGATCGAGCCGAGTACGATAATCTCCGGATCCGCCATGCCGATCCCTGTCCGCAGCAGCTTAGCCCCTGCTGCTGTCCTGGCGAACGTCGGTTGGTTTAGCTACCGCAACAGTCGCTTCCAGTTCTGTCGGCGACCGCTCTCTCTGTTCCGTGCCTGATACGACCCACGGGCCGGGTGAATTATCTTCCACCAGTTGAGTCAGTTCATCGGCATCGATCGATTCGATTTCAAACAGCCGCAGGGCGATTGCTTCCAAGGCCTGGTAACGGCTCTGCAGAATGCCGCGGACTGTCTCCAGTGAGTTGTCGATGATCAGCTTGACCTGCTCGTCGATCTGCTGGGACGTTTTCTCGCTGTGCGATGACCGCAACGAATCCTCATCACCGGTCGCCAGGAAAAGGGACTGGGAGGCCTGCCGATAGTTGACTCGGCCCAGCTGGCTCATGCCGTATTCCATCACCATGCTGCGAGCAATTGACGTGGCCCTTTCCAGGTCGTTGCTGGCGCCGGTGGAGATATCGTCAAAGACCAGCTCCTCGGAAACCGTGCCAGCCAGCAAGACGTGAATTCGACATTCCAGTTCGGTCTGTGTCATCAGGTACCGGTCGCCCTCGGGTCGCTGCAGCATGTATCCGAGTGCTGCGAAACCGCGTGGGATGATCGAGACCTTGTGGACCGGATCGGTGTCAGGAAGGCTGAAGGCGACCAGCGCATGGCCGCTTTCGTGGTACGCCACGCGCCGCTTCTCTGACTTGTTCATGACCCGCTGCTTCTTTTGCAGCCCAGCGGTGACTCGCTCTACGCTCTCGTTAAACTCTTCCATGCCGACCGCATCGAGTTCTCGACGGGCAGCCAGCAGGGCAGCTTCGTTGACCAGATTGGCCAGGTCGGCTCCTACGCAACCGGGTGTGATGGAGGCAATCTGGCCGAGATCGACACTTTCATCCAGCTTGACTGTCTTGACATGCACCTTGAGGATCTGCTGCCGCCCCAGCACGTCCGGCCGGTCGACCAGGATCTGCCGGTCAAAGCGGCCCGGTCGGAGCAGGGCCTGGTCGAGTGTCTCGGGGCGATTGGTCGCTGCCACCACGATCACGCCGTTGTTGGAGCTGAAACCATCCAGCTCGACCAGCAGGGCATTCAGTGTCTGCTCGCGTTCGTCATGGTTGTTGACGGCTGAGCCGCTGCGGGTTTTACCGAGCGCGTCGAGTTCATCAATGAAGATAATGCAGGGTGCCTTGCTCTCGGCCTGCTGGAACATGTCCCGCACTCGGGCCGCACCAACTCCGACAAACATCTCCACAAAATCACTGCCCGACATGCTAAAGAAAGGCACATCCGCCTCGCCGGCAATTGCCTTGGCGAGCAGCGTCTTGCCGGTTCCTGGGGGACCAACCAGCAAAACTCCTTTGGGAATCCTGCCTCCCAGTCGCTGGTAACGTTCGGGAGATTTGAGGAAATCGACTACCTCGCGAATCTCCTCCACCGCTTCTTCGATCCCAGCCACATCGCCAAAAGTTGTTTCCAGGTCCTGCTGGGCCAGTAAACGCCCCCGGCTGCGACCGAATTGCATTGCCGAGCCGGTACCCATCCGCTTCAGCGCGAGGACCAGCATCAACAGCACCGCTCCCATGATCAAGAGGAATGGCCAGATGCGGGCCAGGCCAGATTCATTGGCCCCCTCGTACTTGATGTTGTGCTGGTCAAGCAAGGCGGTCAGCTTGTTCTTGGATTCTTCGCTGTTGACGCGATTCACCCGCAATTGCACCTCGCTCGACTCGTCTTGCTGCTCTGGACCGGATATTACCTGCCGATCGGCGACCGCCCAGACAACTTTTTCACCCAGCTGGACGTCACGTAGACGACTGTAGCGAATCGTCTCCAGCTGATTCTCGGTCCCCTCGGCAACCTCGAGTCCGACCGCTTTGTCCGCCAGGGAACCGTCATAGGTTGTCCGGCTGCTGCCCACGACCAGCTGTTTCAGCTGGGGATAATCGAGTTCGTAGACGTTGGCCCAGCTGTACCAGTAGATACCAAGCAACAGTACGATGCCGCCCAGCAGAAAATACCGTAAGTTGGATGGACTGGAAGAGTTGCCATTGCCCCCCGGTGAATTGCGGTCTTCTGTCACCTGTCAGCTCCCCTCTGCCTTACTTTCCATGCGGCGAAGTGATCGCGCCACCGTCCAGTCTAGGGCCTGTCGGCGCGGATAGCGAGCAGGGACGTGGGTACATCAAGGGCTCAGCGACCGCTAAACTATAGGTCGCTGCCGGTACGATCCCTATCACCGTTAACTTGCCTTCCCTGCTCGTATGAACAACTCGGCTCACCAGGTCGTCGTGCTTGGCTCCACTGGGAGCATCGGTGTCAATGCGCTGGAAGTGATCGCTGCCTCCGCCGGGCGTCTGCAGCTGGTGGGCCTGAGCGGCCACTCGCGACTGGACCTGCTGATTGAGCAGGCCCAGCAGCATCGACCGCGCTGGATTGCTGCCAGCGATCCGGATTTGGCGTCACAGCAGGATTGGAAACAGCTGCCTGGGGAGTGCCAGCTGCTGACTGGCCAGGAGGGGATTCAGCAGATGGCCAGCGACCCGGAGGTGGAGACCGTGCTGGTGGCAATTGTCGGCAGCGCAGGCCTGATGGGAACCTGGTCGGCTCTGGAGTCAGGCAAGCGAGTGGCACTGGCCAACAAGGAATCGCTGGTTATGGCAGGTGGACCGGTGACGGAGCTGGCGGCCCGCCAGGGTGGCAGTATCGTGCCGGTCGATAGCGAACATAGTGCCATTTTCCAGGCTCTCGAAGGTCAGCAGCGGAGCGAACTGCAGCGCATCATCCTGACAGCCAGCGGAGGTCCTTTTCGTGAATGGACCGCGGAACAGCTCGAACAGGTCAGCGTCGAAGATGCCCTGGCACATCCGACGTGGCAGATGGGACCCAAGATTACAGTCGATTCGGCAACCATGATGAACAAGGCCTTCGAGATCATCGAGGCCCGCTGGCTGTTCGATATCCCCGAGGATCAGATCGATGTGCTGATTCATCCCCAGTCCCTCGTCCACTCGATGGTCGAATTCCAGGATGGCAGCCTGCTGGCTCAACTCAGTCCTCCGGACATGAAGTTGCCCATTCAGTATGCACTCAGCTATCCTCATCGCTGGGACGGACCGGCCGAGCGGATGGACCTTTCCAGGGCCTGGCAGCTGGAATTCAGCCCGCCCGATCCGGAGCGGTTTCCGGCCCTCGAACTGGGCCGCGAAGTAGCACGCAGCGGTGGCACCAGCGGTGCCGTGCTGAATGCAGCCAACGAGTCTGTGGTTGCCGAGTTTCTAGGCGGGCGGCTAAGATTCAACGAGATCGTGCCAGCCTGCCGCGCCGTGCTGGAGCACCATGATTTTGAGTCGCACCCCAGTTTGGAACGACTCGTGGAACTTGATCGCTGGGCGCGTGAGGAGATCACGAAGTGGAACTGTCGTTGATTGCAGCTTCGTCAGCCGTCTGGCTGACAACCACGATTGCCATCATCAAGGCCATGTTGGGGCTGGGCTTCGTGATCTTTGTACACGAACTTGGTCACTTCCTCGTCGCCAAGGCATGTGGCGTGAAGTGTGAGAAGTTCTATGTCGGCTTTGATGTGCCGATCAAAATAGGCCCGCTGCGATTGCCCGCTGCCATCTACAAGGTCCAGTGGGGTGAGACCGAGTACGGGATTGGAATCATTCCACTCGGCGGCTATGTAAAGATGCTGGGCCAGGACGACAACCCGCTGAATGCAGAACAGGAAGCCGAGCGGACCCGGTTGCCAGCCGAACAGCAGGATCAGTCGGCCACGGACGAGACCGAGCAGCCAGCGGCAGCGGAAGCAGCGGAGATGCCGGCGGTGGCTGCTGAGCAGCCCGAGCCAGAGCAGTCTGACGTGGGGCGGCAGGTCGATCCACGCAGCTTCGTGGCCAAGAGTGTGCCCCAGCGGATGGCCATCATCTCGGCCGGCGTGATCATGAACCTGATTTTCGCCGTAATTTTTGCCACCGTCGCCTACAAGATGGGCGTCCAGATTATGCCCTGCGTGATCGCTGGCACTTCACCTGGCGATCCGGCCTGGGAGCAGAACTTTCCCTCCGGCTCCAAGATCGTGCAGATTGGACGCGACGGTGAACCGGACCAGAACCTCCGCTTCACCTGGGAATTGCGTTACAAGGTTGCAGAAAGTGGCATCGGCTCAACCATCCATCCGCTGGACCTGCTGTTGCAGTATCCGGACGAATCTTTGCACTGGCATACCATCTCGGCCTCGCCTCGACTCAAGGACCGGCTGAATGTCGTCTCCCTGGGAGTTCGGCCGCCGATGGCGTCGCAGCTTTCCAACCAGCTTGCCGTGCATCGCGGCACAGCAGCGGCCAGGTCCCAGCCAGCACTGGCTGGCGGCGACGTGATCACCGCTGTCAACGATATTCCGCTCGCACAAGCAGACGGTTCCGAGTCCTTCCTGGGACATGAACTGCTGGCAGCCCTGGCAACCAGGCTGGACCAGCCAGTGGTGATGACGGTTCAGCGAGCGGCAACTGGCACAGTCCAGCAGATCACTGTTCCGCCAGCTCCGCTGATGCAACTTGGGCTGGAAATGGAGATCGGACCTATCGTCTCAATCCGCAAGGACTCGCTCGCCGCCAGGGCAGGGTTCCAGGTTGGGGACAAGCTGGTGTCCTTGGAGGGAGCACCGATTGGCGATCCAGTCACGCTACCACAACGACTTCGTGCACTGGCTGGCAGCGCGCTGGAATTCGAGGTGCAACGATCTACTGATGAGCTGGTCACGCTGACGACCGATCCGCTACCGCTCGAAGTACAGGTGCCCTACATGGGGCCCTTGCCAGTTGCCTCGATCGAGTCGCTGGGGATAGCCTACGACGTGAGCTCCACGGTGGCTGCTATTGAGCCAGGCAGCTCGGCGGCCGAAGCAGGTCTGCCGGTCGGTAGCACGATCCTGGAGGTGCAATTCAAAGTCCAGGGGAAGGAAAACCAGGATTATGCCGAGGCGGTCTTTTCCAGTTCCTACCAGCAGCCAGTCCAGTTGAATGAACAGGGCAGTAACTGGCTCGGCGTCCACAGGAAGCTCCAGCGGCTGTTGCCCAATACCGAGGTGCTGCTGACCTACAGCAAGCTTGGCACAACCGGTTCCATCACGCTGGCAACGCGCCCGGCGGACGATCTTTACTTCAGCGACCGTGGACTGGTGCTGGTTGGCCTCTCCGGTATTCACATGGCTGGCTCGCTCGGCGAGGCCATCTCGCTGGGCTTCCGGGAGACAGCCGAGAAGCTGACCGAGGTGGCTCGCGTGCTCAAGATGTTGGTCACCCGCGATGTCTCGATGGACAAGCTGGGTGGGCCCATCACGATCGTGCGTGTGATGGGAGCGGAAGCATCGATCGGATTTCCTCGGCTGCTGCTGTTTCTCACTTTCCTGAGTGCCAACCTGGCAATCCTCAACTTCCTTCCGATTCCAGCACTCGACGGTGGCCACATGGTGTTCCTGATCATCGAGGCAATCACCGGTAAGCCGGTCGACGAGCGAGTGCAGGGAGTGCTGACGCTGATCGGCGTCCTGCTGCTGTTGCTGTTAATGGGCTATGTGATCTTCAACGACATCCTGCGGATCTAGCCGGGCTGCTGGCTGCTCTTGTCGATTTCGCCGCCGATCGGGTACATTCGCCCCATCGCAGCAGCAGATGCCACCAGCTGGGGAAAGGATTCCAGCGTGACCAGCTTGACCCTCGCAGAGATTGCCGCCCAGCTGGGTGGCGCGCTGAACGGTGATTCGACGATCCGTGTCAGCGGAGCGAATATCATCCGCGACGCCGGCCCCGGCGACCTGACGTTTGCCCTGGGGCCGAAACATCTCGAACAGCTTGCTGCCAGCCAGGCAGCGGCAGCCATTGTCCCGCGGGGTCTGTACACCGGGAGCCTGCCGGTGATCGAAGTTGATGAACCGGAAGCGGCATTTATCCAGATCGTCAGGCAGTTTCGACCAGTGGATCAGGTCCCCAGCAGGGAGATCAGTCCGGCGGCAGAGGTGCACCCCACCGCCAGCATCGCGGACGGTGTCACGATCGCTGCCGGTGTCATGATCGCTGCCGATGTCCGGATTGGAGCAGGCAGCCAGTTGCATAGCGGCGTTCAGGTCATGACCGGGGTTACGATCGGCGCGAATTGCCTGATCTTTCCGCTGGTGACGCTCTACCAACATACCGTGATTGGAGATCGCGTTGTGCTGCATGCCGGCGCCACGCTGGGAGCCTATGGTTTCGGTTACAAGGCTGGCCAGCAGGGGCTGGAATTATGCCAGCAACTTGGCAATGTCGTGATCGAAGATGATGTTGAAATAGGATCCTGCTCGACAATTGACCGCGGTACTTACGGCGCCACCAGGATTGGTGCCGGCACCAAGATCGATAATCAGGTCCAGGTCGGTCACAACTGCCTAATCGGAAAACACAATCTGCTGTGTGCCCAGGTGGGGATCGCAGGCAGCACCAGCACGGGTGACTTTGTCGTCATGGCTGGCCAGGTGGGAATCAAGGACCACGTGCATATTGGCGAGCACGTGCAGATTGGTGCACAGGCAGGCATCATGGAAGACCTGGCTGCCAATGCCAGTTATGTCGGCAGCCCAGCCATGCCGGAACGTCAACAGATGAAGATTTTTGCCGTGATGCGACAGCTGCCTGAGATGCGAAAGCAGATGCGGGTATTGCAGCGGGAACTGGATGAACTTCGAGATGGGCTGGCAGGCGATGATCAGGCCGCCCAGGATGCCGCCTGATGAGCTTGCCGCAACTCTCAACGGATCGTACAGCTCGCGTCGGCCTACTGGCTGGCTGGGGTGACTACCCGCGACTGGTGGCCGCCGCCTTGCAGGCTGAGGGTGCCGAGGTGTTCGCCATCGGAGTGCGAGGACACGTCTCAGCAGGCTTGCAGGACCATTGCCACTCGTATCGTGAAATCGGTATCGCCCGGCTGGGCGCGGCAATTCGGTTCTGGCGCCGTCATGGCGTAAGCAGCGCCATCATGGCAGGTAAGATTCACAAGCTGGCACTCTTTCGCCGTGGCTCCTGGCTGCAACACCTGCCAGATTGGGAAACGCTGCGGACATTTGCCCCACACTGGATCACCCGTACAGAGGATCGTCGCGATGACACGCTCGTGCATGCCTTGATCGGCAGCTTCGAGCGGCACGGAATCCACTTCCGCCCGGCTACCGATTTCCTGCCCGAGCTGCTGGTGACCGCGGGTCCGATCGTGGGACGGCTCTCCGCCGCCCAGAAACAGGATGTCGATTTTGCTTGGCAACACGCCAAGCAACTCGGCGCCCTCGACGTCGGCCAGACGGTGGTGGTCAAGGGACGTGCCGTGCTGGCACTCGAGGCAATCGAGGGGACCGACCAGTGCATCAAGCGGGCGGGCGAGTTGTGTCCGCAGGGTGGCTTTACAGTGGTCAAGGTGGCCAAACCGCAGCAGGATATGCGCTTCGATGTTCCCACCATCGGCCTCGGGACTATGCAGACGATTGCCGATGCCGGTGGTGCTGTGCTGGCTGTCGAAGCTGGCCGCACGATAGTTATTGACCAGCCGGCGCTGGAGAAATTCGGCCGCCGTCACAAGGTCAAGGTGTTCGGCCATCTCGATGCCGACCAGAAAGCCCAGCCCCGCGCCGCCTGACTGCTACCCCTTGCTGATCGCTTGTGGCTATGATGGCAGCTTGGCTGGGAATCTCCGGCTGCACCACCAGGAATCAGGGAGAGCGATATGGCGCTGCGAAACTGGCTGCTCCGATCGATATGCTTGACACTCGGCATCCTGCTGATCAGCGATTCGCTGGTTGGCGATGATTGGCCCCAGTGGCGCGGACCCCAGCGTGATGGCGTCTGGCGGGAGACGGGCATTATCGACAAGTTTGCCAGCGAGCAGATTCCGCTGGCCTGGAAAGTCAAGGTTGGTCCGGGCTACAGCGGGCCAACTGTCGCTGATGGACGGGTCTTCCTGACAGACCGACTGGTGGAGCCTGAGCAGGTCGAACGGATCCACTGCTTTGATGAAAAGACGGGTCTGCCAGTCTGGCAGATAAGTTACTCCGCCGAATACTCGATTGGTTACAAGGCAGGTCCGCGGGCCGCTGTTACCGTGCATCAGGGACGGGCTCTGGCGCTGGGGGCGATGGGACATCTGCACTGCCTGGACGCTGCCACTGGTACAATTCACTGGGTCAAGGACCTCAACCAGGACTACCAGATCGTGATGCCGATTTGGGGCATTGCCGCAGCACCGCTGGTCGTTGGAGATACTGTCATTCTGCATATCGGGGGCAAGGACGCCTGTATTGTGGCACTCGACCTCGAGAGTGGTGAGCAGCGCTGGACGGCGCTGAATGATCGAGCCAGTTATTCCTCGCCGGTGATGGTTCAGCAGGCTGGCAAACCGGTCGTCATCTGTTGGACAGGTGACAGCGTCTCCGGATTGGCCCCCGACACCGGCAAGGTCCACTGGCGACACCCCTTTCCTCCCTCGCGCATGCCGATCGGAATTGCCACGCCTGTGGTGCATGGCCCGGATGTCTTCCTGACGTCATTTTATGACGGCTCGATGATGCTGCGGCTGGACCAGAAGAAGCTGGCAGTCAGCCAGCTGTGGCGAAAAGTGGGCGGCGACGAACGCAATACGATCGGGCTGCACTCGATCATAAGTACGCCAATTCGGCTCGAGGGCCACCTCTACGGTGTCGACAGCTATGGTGAGCTGCGCTGCCTCGATGCGGCCACCGGAGCACGTATCTGGGAAGACCTGACAGCCACCCCCAAGGCTCGTTGGAGTACGATTCACTTTGTCCAGAACAAGGATCGTGTCTGGATGTTCAATGAACGAGGCGAGTTGATCATCGCACGGCTCTCTCCCCAGGGCTTTGAGGAAATCAGCCGGGCCAAATTGATTGAACCGACCCTCGATCAGCTGAATCGCCGCAATGGCGTCTGCTGGGCCCACCCCGCTTTTGCCAACCGACATGTCCTGATTCGTAATGACAATGAACTGGTTTCCGCGTCGCTGGCAAAGAAGTAAAAGTCCGCAGCTGGTGCGATTGTTTAAAACCCTGCCAACTATCTGATCCCCTTTGCATTGGCAGGGGTGATCGCCTAGAATGCGAGGTTTCCATAACCAACCAGTTGGTATTAACGAGCGAGTAACCACGTGGTCAAGGTAATTGTCAGGGATCGTGAGACGATCCAGGAAGCGGTGCGACGTTTCGGAAAGCTGCTGATGCGTAGCGGCCTGAAGAAAGAAATGCGACGTCGTAAGTACTATGAGAAGCCCAGCGACATTCGCCGCCGCGCTCGCCTGCGTGCCCAGCGCCGGGCACTCAAGAACCGACTCGGCTAGTTGCCGAGCAAATCACAGCTGAGACTTACCCCGGCGGACGATCTGCCGGGGTCTTTTCATGCGCCTGGGCCAGTTGGCTGACAAGCAGCACCAGGCCCGCACTGACGACGACGGTTGCCAGGATCTGTAATTCGCTGCCGCCCAGACTGGCTGGCCAGTAGAGCTCGTGGGTCGTCAGGCCGCTGCTGGCCTGTGGGTCAGCCTCGAGTAGTACCCGGCGGAATGGCCAGAGTGCCCGCAACGAACCGATCATGGCACCGCACAGGACCGCCATTGTGATCGCCCGGTAGCGAACCAGCAGCTGTTTCAGGAGTCGGCTGAAGAGCAGCAGTCCGAGCAGGCAGCCACTGGCAAAGATCAGCACGGTCAGGATGTTCTCCAGTAGCTGCTCGCCCTTCAACAGCGCAGACGGTATGCCTATCAGCTTGTAATAGACTCCCATGATCGTCAGGATCATGGCGCCACTCAGGCCCGGCAGGATCATGGCGGAAATGCCTACCATGCCGCAGAGGAACAACCAGCCATTAGATGGTGACAGATCGCTTGTCGGCTGTTGTGTAATCAGCCAGGCGAGTGCCGCGGCCAGCAGGCCGCCAGCCAGCATGCGAGCCAGCTGCGATTTGTTGCAGGCCCGTAACGTCCGTACCACAATCCAGCTGCAGGCCAGCAACATGCCGAGCAGGCTGGCCAGTGCGTAGGGTTGTGTCGACTCGTCGGACAGCAGCTGGTGAACCAGCGTGGTGGTGGCCAGCAATCCCGTCAGTACTCCGACCAGCAGCGTGGCAATGAAGCTCAGATCGGCGTACTCGTCAGCCTGCTGCCACTGACGCTGCCAGAGAAGTTTCAGCAATCGTCGGTTGAACTGGCTGATGGCAGTCACCAGCCGCTGGTAGATGCCAGTTACCAACGCCACCGTTCCTCCCGAAACGCCTGGCACGCTGTCGGCGCAGCCCATCAGGACGCCGCGCAGGAGTACAGCCAGGGGGTGCATCCGGGGTGCTGAGCCGTGGGTGCCTGGCTGGGAACTGTCGAGACGGTTGTGAGTCGGTTCAGGTGACATGATCGGCGACGTTAAATTGAATGGGATTGTGATGCGATGTAACCTATATCGCGTTATCACTGAAAAGGATCGCAGGAAAAACTTGTCGGCATTTCCTGGGGTCCCTTTGACGTTTCTGATTCTCTCGATAGAATCTCTGAGTTGGACGAAACACGAGGGTAACTTCGTCGGTCCAGCTCACATCTAACTTATCCTGTCGTTTTTTCTGAATGCCCTTTGTCGGCAGTGAATTCCTCCCTCTTTCTGGGGGCAGGGTTTGTTGTTGCAGGGTCACGTGGTCGATCCATGATTGTCCAACGCCGCGGCACCGGTCTGGTTGTCCATGCGCCAGCGAAGCTGAACCTGTTCCTCGATGTGCTGGGCCGCCGTAGTGACGGTTTTCACGAATTGGAGACAGTCATCACAGCCATTCGGCTATACGATCGATTGGAATTGAGGTCGGCTCCGGCAGGAGATTTCCAGCTGGTTGCGGAGACCAGCAGGGTGCTGGCACGCGGCAGTCATAATCAACTGCCCGATCCGTCACAAAACACCGTCGTCCGTGCGCTCCAGCAACTGGCAGAAGCTGCTGGAGTCGACGCCGGCATGCATGTCCATCTGCTCAAGCGAATTCCGTCACAAGCTGGCCTCGGCGGCGCGTCCAGTGATGCTGCAGCAGCCCTGTTGGCCGCCAACCTGCTCTGGCAACTGAACTGGTCTCCCCAGCAGCTTGCCGATGTTGGGGCGCGTGTTGGCAGCGATGTGCCCTTCTTTTTCTTCGGCCCCAACGCGGTCTGCCGTGGACGAGGAGAAATTGTTGAGCCAGTCCGGGCCGCATCACCACTCCAGATGGTACTGGTCCATCCCCCTGCCGGACTCTCCACGGCCGATGTGTTTCGGCAATGTCAGCCCGGCCGCCGCACCGATCCGGCCGCGCTGCTTGCTGCACTCGAGCAGGGGGACCATGCCGGCCTGGCCCGGCAGATGCACAACGGACTGGAGCAGGCTGCCGCCGAGCTGCAGCCCTGGGTCAGTCAGCTGCGGAAGTTGTTTGCCGAGGCAGGCTGCAGCGCTTACCAGATGACCGGAAGTGGATCAAGTTTCTTTGGCCTCTGCCATCATGCGTTGCATGCGCGACGGGTGGCGGGTCGGTTGCGTAACCGGCAGGCAGGGTATGTTCAATGCGTTAGCACGACGGGTCGCTGGCAGCTACCCAGTCCGTCGATCAATTAGGTAGCGGGAGGGTATGAAGAGATGGAAGTCACCGAAATACGCATCAAGTTGATGGGGGACTCGGATGACCGCTTGCAGGCCTTTTGCTCTATCACCTTTGACGACTGCTTTGTGGTCCGTGACCTGAAGATTATTGAGGGAAGTAACGGTCCCTTTGTGGCAATGCCGAGTCGAAAACTGACGACGCATTGTCGCAGTTGTAGATATAAGAACCATCTGCGAGCGCAGTTCTGTAACCAGTGCGGCAAGCGGATTTCCTCGCACGACGTCGGTCAGGAGGACGACGGCCGCTCCAAGCTGTATGCAGATATAGCCCATCCAATTAATACCGGTTGTCGCGAGATGATTCAGCAACTGGTGATTGATGAGTATCAGCGAGAAGTTGATATGTCCGATGATCCCGGCTATGCCAATCGTTACGATGACGATTACCCGCTCGGTGCCCGTGACGAAGTCGACGAGGAGCCGGTCGAGGAGCCGGTCGAGGAGCCGGTCGAGGAGCCGGTCGAGGAGCCGGTCGAGGAGCATGACGATCGGCAGGATGCTGCTGATGCCAGGCTTGAGGACCACGTCGACGCGGCCGAGACTA
>Ga0114999_10001141_pt1 | contig 37369 bp, 27 predicted proteins | sample ArcticOcean_MG_C_3_FD_89820 | JGI IMG/M metagenome (GOLD analysis project Ga0114999, IMG submission 89820) | Marine microbial communities from western Arctic Ocean - ArcticOcean_MG_CB8_126 | ecosystem: Environmental > Aquatic > Marine > Oceanic | place: Arctic Ocean: Canada Basin | collected...
CAGGTGGAAGCAGAGGCAAAGACCTTTCCAAGCCGTTGAGCAAGTAGCGCCAGCGTTCCCGTGGGGACGTGACGGTATTCTTCGGACGTCACCATCTCCTTGATCGTGCTGACTTCCGTCAGTTTGAGTTGTTGCGACGAACGTCGCGGACAAGACGGCATATCGTCGAGATCGCACTCTTCCTCCTGCCTCCACAAATGATATCTGGAGTGCGACAAACGGACGACGCACAATACGACTCGTAACGGGAGGATGCGACACGAACGCTCGATGGCTCGCAGCAGCAGTATCTTCGCGGTTCCCTCGGGAATTCGGATGTTGGAAAGCGAGATGCCAGACAGCTTCAACACAACGATGACGACCCGCAGTAACGCAGCGAGACGATCGCCACGTCTTTGCTGTCTGAGAACTTCCTGTTGCAGACGGAGCGTGTCCATGCCGACTACATCAAGCGTGACGACATCGGAACCAGTCGACGTCAGCCAACCTCGCGCTGTTGATCGCGGGACTCCCAATTGGATTGCGTGATCGATGTCGCCCGTCGATCGGACAAGCTCACGCAGGCGATGGTCGTATTTGTTCTGAGTGCGGGTTGTGGAAGTCATGCTTCCATCATCACATCCGCCGCTCATGGCTTCACAGCGGAAACTTGCCGGAAATCGAGTCGTATCTCAGATTTCCGCACGGGAAATTGGCGAGAACTCGCGCAGAAAACTCCAGAATGTTGTGACGGACAGCACGGCAACGAACTTCTCCGGCACTTTCAAGAAGCGACCAATTGAGTCACCCTCAAAGCCCACGGGCCGCGCCCCGTGGGACCGAAATTCATCACGCCGCCGCCTTCATCTCAATCGGCGGCGGAGTTTCCCCGCGAGCGCGACAATCGGCATCGATCTCCAGCCGATCCAACTCCGCCTGCAACCGGGCGGTGTAACGGTCCAGTTCTTCGCGCTTCAGATTTGGCGGAACGAAGATCGGCGGACCGCCTCGCGCGTAGATTGTTGTGAACGGTTTGGGAATCATCATGTCGGTCCAGTTGCCCTGGATCTTCCAGCAACTGCGACATGAGTAGACCACTGGAATTATTCCCCGTCCGGAATGCGAGGCGAGAAAAACGATGCCGGTCTTGGGGACGTGTCGCGGCCCGCGCGGACCATCGGGCGTGATCCCGACGTGCAGGTCGGCGGTCGCGGCAATCAATTCCCGCATTGCTTTCGAGCCGCCATGCTTGGTCGATCCACGCACGGGTTGAATGCCGCAAGCCTGCATGGTGTCGGCCACATACCCGCCATCCTGATGCCGGCTGACCAACCCGGACAGCTTCTGTGCTCGTCCGCTGAACAGTATCATCAGAATCTGGTCGTGCCAGCTGCAGTACAAGTACCGCTTATCACCGGTCGACTCGTAGGCGCTGATGTCGGGGACGTCGCCGAGCATTTCCTTGCGGCAGGTCCAGAACAGCAGCCGAAACACTCGCACACCAATCCAGATGGCGAGCTTGTTCAGCAGTCGGCTGCGGATCTTCAACGTGAGGACTCCCCGAATGTGATGGCATTTCAAGCGGGCGAGACGGATTGTAGCAATCCCCCCCACACCGCAAATACCAATCTCAAACGGTCAAAACCTCAGCGTCACCGCTTGCGGTTTTGCGGCTCACTCCACGCCGGCCAGCACCGGCAATTGCAGTTGCCCGTTCTTCCGCAGTCCCCGCGGTTTGGGCGGCATCACCGCTTCGGCGTATTCCCACAACTGTTCGGGCGTCTCGAACAGCTTTTCGTAGCATTCGTCGTCGTCGTATTCGCAATCCTTGGTCGAATAGTCGCGGCAAATCTGCGGGCGGGTCTCGTAAATCCCGCAGCGATTGTCCTCGCCCAAATGCTTGCAGTCGGCATGCACCACCATGTACCACGTGCCGTCTTCCACAAACACCGAGACGCGACCGTGAATCATGTACCAGCGAATGAAATCGTATTCTTCCCAAGTATCGGGCGTGTCGATGGGCAACGCAAAATAACGGCAACACTTCGCCGGACAATGATCGCACAGAACCTCACCATCCTTGAGATTCTCGCGACTGACTTTCTGTTGTAATTGCAGCATCTCACGCTCCGCAGTGGTCGATCAATGACGTTGGGAATAGCTGAAGAAAAGGGGTAAGGTCGCCGGCTGGCACTCGCATCGGTCCATTGTAGTCGCGGCGACGCGCCTTTTGTATGGAGGCGGCGAAGACTTTTCACTCCTCCTTCAGCAATCGCTTGTCCTCTTTGTCGAGCTTCCGCAACTCGGCGATGTCCGTCTTCAGCGTACGGACCGGGGCTTGGTCGAGGTAGCGTTTGATGAGGCCGGAGACGCGGGTGCAGATGTGGTTGACGTTGGCTTCGGCAAATCGATTCTTGTCGCGCACGGCCGCTTCCAACGCGGGGACGCGGATGAGAGTCAGTTCGCTTTCAAATTCTTTGATGACTGGCAGTTTTTCGATCTTGGCGACTTGCTCATCGACGTGTTTCCAATCGCCTTCGCGGGCCAGAATGCGTGCGCGGGCAATGAGTACCGCGCGTCGGGCGACCGTGTCAACCAGTCGAATCATTAGTAAATCGGTGTTGCCTTCCACTGCCAGGCGAATCGAGTCGTCGGGCAGTTGGATCGTTTCGGTTTGCACAATGCCCGGCACGAAGGGAACGCGCGACAACAGCGACTCGCCGCTGCGGATGTACAACCACAGCAGTGGGCCGTCGGTCATCGTCGGGATGTCAACGGCACCGCGGCGGTCGGTCACCTGTTTCAACGGATCGCCCTTGGGTTTGTCGTTGGCGTTTCGTTTTTCGACGGCTTCGACCGAATAACCGATTAAGGGTTTCGAGGGAATTCCTTGTGGAACGAGTTTCAACCGGGTCGAATCAAAATGCGGGCGGACACGCAGCGCGATCACGTCGACCGACCGCCGCCGACTGCTGCTGAGCGGTGAGCGCAGCCCGGAGACGAGCGAACATTTCACGCGGCCGCCATCGATCGAATCGGCAATGAGATAGGTCCAGGGCAGAGTCTGGATTCTGCGTACGGCCAGTTTGTCGTCGAGATAACGGAAGAACGGCTGGATCACATCGCCGGGTTGAACCTGGGCCGCCTTGGGGTCGGCGGGAGAATGCCGGCCGGCCTGCATACGGAGAGTGACTTTGTTGCCCTCGACGCGTTCGACCGTTAGCACCGGTTGAAACATTCGGTCGATCACATCGGCCGCCGTCGCTGCCAGATCGCGGCGATCGAACGTTTCTGCCGAACCAATCGGACCAACGGATCGCGTCGCCGCATCCCACTGGCGGCCGGAAACACTCAGTCGCGATCCGGCCATTTCGATGGTCAGAAGAAACGCTTTGTCGTATTGCGCGGTAATGACCTGTGACTTGAAGTGTTCGAGCGTCACGCGCTGCAGCCCAACATCTGATGCCGGGAACAGCCATCCATTCTCGACGACGTCCACTTGCCACATCGAACCGTAACTGCGATCAATCACATCGGTCAGGTCTTGCAATGTCGCCAGACGATAATCGCGCGAGAGGCCGGCATCGTTGTCGAACGCGACCGAGACGAGTACGCGATAGGGTTCCGATTCAAATTTCTCGTCTGCCTGAACGTCACGAGAAACCGTCGTTGAAAGAATCACCGTCAAAGCGAAGGCAACGAGAAGTCGCTTCACGGACGTGAATTGCATTCGACATTTGAATTTCGACATTCGACATTCACCCGTCATGGCGAATCGTTTGGGAGCCAGGGTTTGACTGTCCAGCGCTCGATGTGCTGGTAGGGGTGCAACGGCGGTGTGGGGAATCCGCGGATTGTGTTCCGGTAGACGACGAAGTCGTCCAGTTCCCACAACGGAATCAACACCGCTTCGGCCGCCAGATGCGCGTGTAAGTCGATCAGTTTGGCGACGGCTGATTTCCAGTCGCCGACGCGATCCAGCTCAATCAACTCCTGCCGCAACCAGTCGGGCAGGAAGGCGAGCGACTCGACGCGGGCCGTCGGTTCCAGCGTTAACAACGGCCACAGTTGCACGGCCGGTTCGGTCATGCGGACGATACGGTAGACGATGTCCCATGCGGCCGAGTCTGCTTTAATTGTTTCATCATCTGCGGTCAGCAATTTGACTGGAATTCCCGCAGCCCCCCAATGTTTCACGAGTTGACGGGCCGCTTGGATTGCGATCGGATCGGGAACGCAGAGCAGCCTCAACTCGGGCAGCTTTCCGCCGAAGTGTTTACCGGCCGCCAGAGACAACGCCGCCGCCAACGACGGATCGTATCGACGGGGTGTGACCTTTGTATTGTACGCATAGCCGCGCACGCGGCGGTTGTTGCCCGATAGCCCGTGTGTGGGAAATGGTCCCGAGACGAGCCGACCCCTTGCGCGGTCCGGATCGTCCAGCACGGTTTCCTGCAAAATCTTGCGACGATTGATTGCGAAGATCAGCGCTCGACGCAGTTCGCGATTGCGCGTTACGCGGCTATGTGGATTGAACTGTATGAGATGCGTCACCGGCAAAGCGGTTTCGACAACTTCAAAACGTTCATCGTCCTGAAGCTGTGGCACGTCGCGGCTATGGACGCGCGGCAACATTGAGACTTCGCCCCGCAGCAGACCCTGCACGGCTTTTTCATAAGTCGGATACAGCCGCTCGATGACTTCGACCACGTGGAATTCGTAGGAATCGGTCGGCTCGGAGATGAGGCGATGATAGACGACGCGGTCGTCGGTTTGCATTGCCAATTCAAACCGCCGTGACGAAAGTTGTGTCACATGTTGAAAACGGGTGTTATCCTGCGCCCGTGGGCGAAACACTTCGCGGGTGACAGGAAAAGTCAGCAGCGATTCGATGCGGGCCGGTACGCGATGAAATTGCAGCTCGAACTCAAACGGCGAGATGACTGCAACCGATGAAACGAAGCCGGCGAGGCGTTCGTCGTACATCGCATTGCCCGGATCGAGCCGCGCCGCGAAGGACGACATGATTGACGAGGCGGTGACAACCGGCTGCGATTCCCACGCCGACCGGTTCTGACGCAACGTGAAGCGGACGCGGCGTCCCAGATCGGTTGGTTCCCATTGTTCGAATAACCGCGAACGAAAATGGGGCGAATCGTCGGAATGTTCCACCTCGAACATTGCGGTTTGTGTCAGGAATCGACGGCGATTGTTGGCGGCAGTTGCCGCAAACCCGGTTTCCTTGAGAAATCGGGTTTGTTCCGTGGCGGCATCCCGTGGCTGTTGCACGACTCCGACACGCAGCCGCGGGTATCGGTTATTCACACGGTTGTAAACGGAATTCAGATTTCGCGTCGTTGGTTGGTCGGGCATGTTCGGCCAAATGCGGGCGGCCATTTCCGCTGCATCGACGGCTGCGGCGAGTTTTCCGGCGGCAAACGATTCCTGCGATCGAGTGAGGGCCGCCGTCGATTCGCCCAAAAGTTTGTTGGTCCAATTGGAAACAACGGAGTGTGCTTCTTCCCGACTCTTGAGCCGCAACAAGAAGTGACGGGCGCGTCGATAGTTTTCGTCGGCAACGGCATCGGCGATGAGTCGGCCGGTGACGTCGCCGAGTTTGTTCTTCAGCCCCTGAAATCTCGGATTGGTCGAATGCAACTCTTCCAAAGCGATGAGCGCGATTTCGGCCTTGCCGTCGTTAAACTTCTTTCCCGCTTCCAGGAATAGCAGCCGCTCGCGACGCTTCACATAACCGGGCCAGCCGGGGTGCGAGCGTTCGAGAACGAACAACATTTCAAAGGCATCGCGGTATTTTCCCTCATCGATGAATACGTCGATGCGGCGGAGCATCAGGTCTTCGTGGTGCCGAATTTCGGCGATGTATTTGATGTGCAACTGGTATTCGGGCGAATCGTCGTCGCCGGGCAGCACGACGTACAACTGGTGCAATTCGTCAAAAATATCGCGATATTCAGTGAGCGCTTCGGGCGTACGAATTCCTTTGAAACTCGGGTAGGCATCGATCTTTACCTGCATTTTCTCCAGTGTTCCGGGCCGTGGATAGACTGGCTCGGTGACGATGACTTCTTCGGTTTTCAGTATGATCCAATCGCGGTGCGGATCGCGCAGCAATTGTTCGGCCGTTGGTAATTGCATGTCGGCGAGTTTGGGCAGCTTCTCTTCTTCTTCCTCTGTTGGTTCAGTGTCTTCGGTGGAATCGTCTTTTTTGGCCGGTTCTTCTTCGTCGGCGCCGGGCGGCTGCGCGGTATTGGCCGGTGCCGGTTTTGTGTTGTCGTCGGGTTGCGCGTCGTCGGATTGTGCGAAGGCGAATCCCAGGCAGAGCAACAGTGCCGTTGTCATGCAGGCGAGGGGCGCGAGAGCGACTTGTTTCATTGATCTGTCCCCCGTCCTGGTTTGTCGCCCAAGGCCGCGTCGAAGACATGAAGGCTGCCGTCAATTGTCGGCAGCACGAACAGGCCGCCGACTTTCTTGGGCCCGATTGCCAGCGGCTGATTGACAACCAACTCATCAAGTACTCTGCCGTCTAATCGGTTCAGCGATAGCAAAGTGCCGTTTTTCAAAGCGACAACCAGTCGCCCGTCGATGGTGAGCGGTGTGCCGGCCAGCGAGTTTCCATCGAGCGGCAGCGTCCAGCCGGGATTGAGTTGGCCGTTTTCTGTGCGAAATTCCTGCAGCGTCTTGCGACCGCTTTCAACGAAGAGACTACCATCGACGAACCAGAGCCGATTCGTTGCCGGCGCGGCGAGTTTGACTTCTGAGAGAGTCTCCAGGTTGGAGAGATCGCTCATCGTCAACCGACCGGCTGCGTCGGCGATGAACAAACGACCGTCGGCAATGACCGGTGCGACGTCGATGGGCTGCGGCAGATTGACGGAATTAACTTCTGCCAGATGCGGAACATCGGAGTTACGAAATTGAATCCGCGACAGACGCCCGCTGTCGTTGATGGCCAGGAATTCGTCTTCATCGAGCGGAATGAGATGCCGCCATGTCGGTTTCTTTTCCTGTTCGAGCGGTGCCGGATAATCTTCGGGAGGCGACCCGCCGTTCTGGAGAACGATTTTTAGCCTGCCGGGCAACGGCAATACGATGCCCGCTTTGATCGCAATGGGGGCGGCCTCCAACGGCTGCGGCAACACAATTTCGCGGACGATTCGCCCGGACAGATCGATCAGCCACAATGTCGGTTGGGGATTGCCGGCTGAAACCGCCATCAACCCTTCAGCCAGCAGGGTTGCGGTGATTGGTGTTTCGGTTGCCTCGGCGACGGGAAGTTGTGTTGTCGATTCCGTCACGAAACCGCCCGCTTTCATATCGGTCTCATCGACCCGGTAGACGTCACCTGTTTCGGTGATGCAGACAAGTTGATTTGTGCCGGCGGCGACCGCGATGGGGGCCGAACCGAAGAGTGTTCCCCAGCGGCTGGTCAATTGCTCGCGCTCGATGGGCGTGAACAAAACCGCCCGATGATACGGTTGTCGGCGGCCGGCAAAGAAATAGCGATCGACCAGTTGCAGCGGCTGAGTGGTCAATCCGGTTGCGACGCGTTTCGCCTCGTCGTAGGCGATGGTATCGGTCAACAATCGAAAACTGCGGAACGCGCTGCCAGCCATCCACAACCGGCCGTCGGCACCCGCTTTGAGAAACAACGGGCCGGCGTGCTTGCCGGTGATCCGCGTTTCCGCAATTCGCAGCAGCGGCTTTTGCTCTTTGTCCTCTGAGACGGCGAATGCCGTAATTCGTTCGGGGCTCGACGTCACAAACAGTTGCCGGCCGCGAATGACCGGACGGTTACGGATGCGACCGGTGACCTTGGCGGCGGCAATCTGCTTCAGTGTCATCTTGCCGTTGACGGTATCGAAAACGCGGAGCCGGCTCGTGTTGACGTTGTCGTTTTCCGTCAGCAAAAGAAACGAGCCCATTGTCAGCAGAGGTGCCGCAACCGACCCGCCGGAGTGACCGGAAAATGAAACCGCCGTACAGCTCAGCGGTCGCACGGACAGCGTATATAAAATCGATGCGCGGCCGGCAACGACGAGCTGCTTCTGGTTGCGGACGAGAACCGGCGGAGCAGCCAGCGGCTGTGAAAACGACAGCCGCTTTGTCGCCAAGCCGCTCTCCAACGCAATTTGGTAAAGTCGTCCCTTCGACGTGGCAACGTACGCCCTGCCTTCGTGTCGAAGCGGAGCGCCGTTGAGAGGTTCGTCCAACGGTTGACGCCAGACGAGTTGTCCGGTGCGCCGCTGGAGCAGAATCAATTCGTTGTGATTTGTGTCGAACAGTAGCACGCCCGAAACGGATGTTTCCACTGGGATGGGGAAGAACGGCGTGTCCATACCGATAACCCGTCGCCAGAGGGGTTTGCCGGTGATTGTGTCGATGCCGTAGCAACAATCTTTGGCGACGGCGAAGACAGTTCGCCCGACAGACTCTTCGCCGACGCCGGAGTACGTGTGCCGAATGAGAGACAGCGGTGTTTGTCCCATCGGTTGGCGATCGGCCGTCTTTGCCTGCTGGTCGATGTCTTCGACGACGACCAGTGACTTCTCGACATCGAGAGTTTCCTGCAGCAGCCGGGCGAGTTGCCGGTCGTTACGAAAACCGCTGTGAGCTGTAAAGAGCGCATTCCGCGCAGCCAGTGCTTTGTGTGAACTGCGGGCTTTGATCGACTTCTCAATGGCTGCGACGGCCTTCAAGTACGCCTTGCGGGTGGTAATTGCCTGCTCTGCTTTCCAGTGGGCGTCTGCCAGTTTGTTGTACAGTTCGGTTGGTTGTTCGTCGGCCGGATACAAACGGCCCAGCAAATTACCGGCCGTATGCGACACTTCCAGCAGCTGGTTGAGCACGGTCGGTTTGACGCTGGGGCGTTTTGCGGAAATTTCGACACTCTTTGCTGCACCGAATGCGATGTCGGCGGCAAATGTCTGTAACCTTTTAATCTGAGATTTGTAATTCGGCCGTTCGCGATTTTCTTTTACGAACGACTGCACTTCGTCCAGTCCGCGCGACCAGTTTGGCGTCGCTCCTGCAAGGGCCGTTTTGATTTTTGCGTTGCCCAGACCGTACCGCGCGTCTTCGGATAGTCGGTGCCTCGGGTAATCCTGGATGAAACTCTCGAACAGACTGGCGGCCTGCTGAAAGTTCCCCTCTTTCAGTTGCTGTTGGGCGGCGTCGTAATGTTTTTGCGCCGTCTCGCGGCCGATGATAAACCAGACGGTGAGTGCCGCCAGCAACAGCGCGAGCGCACCACCTCCCAGGCTGAGGACCAACGGTGATCGCGCCACATCTTGCTCGCCTGGCCGCGCGGGCTTGCCGGACAGTCGTGTTTTCAGGCTGCCGAGTTTCGACGGCTTCGCTTTTGTGTCTTGCTTCGAATCGGGCTGGTCGCCAAAGTCGGCGAATTCGAGCAAATCGTCGTCGTCCTCTTCGGCAACGTCGTCAACGGACGCCGACTTGTCTTTCCGTGGTTTGGGTTTGGGTCGAGGTTGTGGCGGGAGAGGGAATGTCTCGTGATTCTCTTCCCGCGCTGCGGGTTTGTTTCGTTCTGCCGCGCCGCCCATTTCACGGGCGACATCGGTCGCACGTGTCAACTTGGGAATTTCATCATCGGTGACCGGCTGCAGCCCGACGCCGTCGTCTTGTCGGCCCACTTTAGGCCCGTCGCCACGAAACAGCATGTCGATGCTGCCGATTCGGAGCAGATCGCCATCGGCGAGTGCCGCGTGCTGCACCAGATTTCCGTTGACATCGATGCCGTTTGATCCACCCGCCATCACCTCAAACGATTTTCCGCTCCAGCTGATGCGGCAGTGAAGAACGCCCACGCCTTCTTCTTCGATGGAGATATCGTTGGAGAAGTGGCTGCCGATCAGCAATGGTGTCGCGCGGCTCAACGGCCGCTGCTCGACTTGTCCCGAGAGGTATGTGATTTCGATCAGCGACATTGTTGGAAAACTGCGATGTAGTTCATTGGAGTTTCAGTTTGACGGAGCGCGAACGGCCAACCGAATGTGCTGGAAATCGGCATCGACGGCGGCGTCGTTCACCAGCACAACGGCACCGTGAGTGGCCCGTTCGTCGGCATCGATCACCAGATCGCCTTTCTGTTCGATTCGCCTCTTATCCAGTAAAAGGTCGGTCAGGTCTTCAGGATTGGTCACCGGTTCAAAGTCGATCGTGATTGCGTCGTTCTCATCGATCCTGACGATGATGGAGTTCTCCTGCAAATCTTCTGGCGTTTGAATCGACTGCGTTGCCCCTTCCTGGTCGGGATCGGGTCTGGGAACTTCAAACGATTTTTGCAAACTGAACGACGCAGTCACCATGAAAAAGATCAGTAGCAGAAACGTCACGTCAACCATCGGCGTGAGGTCCAATTCCCCAAATTCGGATTTGGCTCCCCGCAACCGAAAACCGCCTTCGTCGTCGGCCTCCCGGTCGTCGGTCTCTGCAACACTTTGCTGCGGTTCTACTTCCAGTAGAGATGATACCAGATTTGAATCGAGTTCCGGCGCGTCGTCTTCCAGTGAAGAACGATTCGGCGGACGTTCAATTTTCAGCGGCGGTTCATTTTCGGAAGTTGCTTCGTACAGTGGCGGAGAAGTGGCTGACGGTTGGGTTGACGAGGGCGGTTGATCTTCAAAGGGAACTTCGGTCTTGCGCGCGCAGCCCGGGCAGGGGACCATCAAACCCGCCTGCCGGCTGGCGATGCTCATCAGCTGATTGCAATGTTCGCAACGAAAGCGAATGGCCATCTGATATCCGTTATGTTGTTTCGTCTGCGCTCGTGTAGGGAACGCCCTCTGTTGCGTTCCGGATTGGTGTGCAATCGCGGAACGCCAGCGACGGCTAACCCTACTGTCTGTTCTTATCTTGTACGCCAATAAAAAATCGAATGCCATCGACCGTGTTTGCGGCACGGGCGACGCTTTGCACGAAACCGTGCTGGACGCTGCGGTCGGCCTTGATGATGACGCGTAAGCGGCCCTTATCGACTCCCTGGCGAACGTAGTCGGCAATCTCGTTGACGTCGGCCGGTTCCGTGCCGGCTTCGCCGAGATAAATGATTGGTGCGGAATCGTCTGCATCGGGCAGGCGAATGGAAATTATGGTTGAGTGTTCGGTTTCGATGCCGACGCCGTGCTTCGCCGGGGGGATGTCGTTCTCGGCTGTTGGCTTCATGGTCGATGCGACCATGAAGAAAATCAGCAGCAGAAACGTCACATCGATCATCGGCGTGATGTCGAGGTCCATTTCGGAATTCGATTTGCGCCGGCGAAAGCGGCCTTCGTCATCGCCGTCGTCGAACAGGGGGCTACGTCGGCTCACGCTTTCCGCCTTTCACCCGGCGACTTGTCCTCTTCGAGGTCGTCGAGAAACGCGCCGACGTTTTGTTGGACGGAGTCCTGCAGTTTTCCGATTCGGACGTGAATCATGTTGCCCGCCATTACAAGCGGAATCGCGACCGCCAAGCCAAGGGCTGTGGTGAATAACGCAAAGCTGATATCGGCGGCAAGCTGTTTGGAAACGCCACCGGTTTCCTGCATGTCGGCGATGCCGGCGAACGCGTTGATCATGCCGACGACCGTTCCCAACAGGCCGAGCATCGGTGCGCTTTTCACGATGGTGGCGATCCACGATGTTCGGTATTCCAAGTCGGAAAGGACATCGGTCTCAAACTTTTCGGCGAGCATACGGCGTAGCTTGGCAATTGAGAGATGGCGATTTGCAATGCCCAGCAAAACGAGCTGCGGCGTCGCTTTCGACCAATAGGGGGGTGAATCACATAGCTCGGCGACGCCGTCGTCGTTCTTCTGTTTGAGCCGGTCGCGGACTTCCTCAAGGAATTGATTGGCCGATTCGCTGGAGGAAAATCGTTTCTGAGAAATCCGCCTGACCAGCAGGATGACGCAAAACACACCGTACAGCGCGACGCTGCCCAGTGTGAAGTAAATGGCGTAAGCGGCAACGTCGAGTACGGGCGACAGATCGACCGTGGTACTCGATTGCGCAGCCTGCGCGAGCGTGGGAAAGGATACAAGTTCGAGCATGGCGATTGGAGAGTCTTTCTTTGTCAATCCCGGTGCGAAACGGCAAGTGGAGTTGCGGTCAATTATTCAAAATAGATCTGTCGCGTCACGACGAATGCGTAGCCGTCGTCGTTGCTTTGCACGATGAAATAGGTTCGCCGAATTTGAGCGACCGACTTATTCTTGAAATCGCGTTCGAGCCGCGCAAGCAGCGATTCGGTCTTGGCTGGATAAAAATGAAAAATCGTGCCTGCGCCGATGTTGATGTTCGCCTTGCCAAATATTTGCAGGTCGGCTGTTTGTCGCGTGCCACCCTGCCAGGTCATGTAGAGCCGCTTTTCGCCGGCGCCAGTATTCCGGCTGCGGGTTTGAGGCTGCTTTTCCTGCAGTTTTGAGAGATAGACAATTTTCTGTCCATCGACCAGCCCACCCAGTTCGATGCCGAAGTAATCGAGCTGCTTGGCGTAATCGCGGATGGTTCCGCGGCGGGAGAAGCGAACAAACCAGCGCTGTTCTCGGGGAAGTCCTCCGTCGCCGGGACCAACTCCCAATGCGCGACGACCGGTGCCGGTTGCGCTGCCCGCCTTTCCCACATTGCGCGTTGCCAACTCGAATGTTTGGCTGGTTTGGTTGGTCGCCTTGTCGGCCAATTCGACGACGTTCTCGAGCATCTCTTCGATTTCGTTTTCTTCAGCCGGGGCATCGGCAAGCGAAGGGTCGCTGACCACGTCTTCGGGCGATTCGAGTTTGAGCGTTTCTTCGACCGCACCATCTTCGAAGCCCCCCGGCAATTCGAGTAGTTCGAGTGGAACGCTGGCGTCGGGTTTCGCGAGTCGGTTGGTGATCCAGACTGCCGTCAACGAACAGAAGGTGAATGCAAGCCCGACAATGGTTGCAATTAACGTCGCAGTCACGTGGTCATAACGGGTGACCTTCAACACCGGTCGGCCGATTGACGGCTGGCTTTGCTTGTGTCGTGATGCGGTTTTCGTGGACATCGAGTCTCGGCAAGTTGGCAGAACAATCGATTTGGCTAGGTTACTGGTTCTCGCTAGGTTACTGGTTCTCTAAGTTCCGACTTGATGACATGTCGGGATCACCAGCCCGTCCGCGCTACCAGCCCGTAGCGCGAGCAAGGGTTCTTCGGTCACATGCGTGCTTTGGACCCTCGCTTGCGCATCGGGCTGGTTGAAACAGGTTCACTTGCGACCGCTTTCCGGAAGTCCGTCGCGTTCATCGTAGGGTCGAACCGAAAGATGCCACTTTTTCCATTTGGCAGTCAACTCCGTGCGCCACTTACCAAGTGCCTGGCTGCGCCGGGTCTCGTTGGCCTTTTCCTTTTCCGACAGTTTGGCGTACGGATGGCCTGATGAACCGAATCCGCGCGGTTTGCGGCTGAGTGTGCACAGGGCGTTTCGTGCTTCGATGAGAACGTCGAGATCCGAATCGGCGAACGAAGCAATTAACACCGGCGCGAATCGAACGTCGCCGCTTCGACCGAGAGCCCACAGGGCGATGCGGCGAACATCGGCCCGGGGATCTTTCGCCAAGCGAGTCAGCCGGTCGGTTTGCCCAATCAGTTCTTCACGATTTCCAAGTTGAACGCGTTCGAGTACGGCCGATTGCACCGATTCCACCTTGGTGCTTTTGGGGTTTTCCAATTCGTTGAGAAGCTCATCGAGCGGCCCCAGTATTTTGCGTGCCTTGACTTTGCCGTCGGTCACCTGGACCTGAGCCAGATTGTCCGGCAGCCCGCGGCCTCCGGCAAGCAGGCCGGCTCCCACTCCAATGCTTGGCACTTTGCGATCCAGCATTTTGGCGGTCGCCTTGCCAAGGCAGAGCAAACTGAAACTGGTATCGGTATCGCCGCCAAAGGATCCGTCGTTCTTCTGGTTTTTCAGCAGGAATTCCGAAGCTTCGGCATACCAGTCGTGTTCTCCAATGAGATCGATGTCCGCCAAGGCAGTCATCCGCTCGATCGCGTACAAGTAATAATAGGTGTGTGCGCCGCCATTGTTGACGGTCCAATTGATCGCCAGCCATGCGACACCTTTTTCCGTCGCATTATCAATGGCCGACAAAGCTGTTGTGGGATTTCCGGTCGTCTTGACTTTCTTTGTATTCTGATTTCTCTTTGATTTGGGGTTGTCGAGATCGATTGGTTGGAGATAGCGGTATTTTCGCGAGACGGACTTCTTCTTCTTCCTCTTTGCGGATCCGAATTTGCGATTGGGATAAAGGTGCATCCGCGCGATGTGCAGGCTGCCGACCGCTGCCGCCGTCATCGTCGCTTTCTCACCGCCGGCACCCGATCCGGGGTGGTAGGTGAATCCGCCACTTTTCAATTGCGTTCTAACGTGCCAGGTTGCAGCGCGGTCCCAGACGTCCATCGGAATCTCGATGTCGGCGCGTGCAGCCGACCACAGTCCCAGCATGGCGTACTGGGTGATGCTGGTGTCGCCATTTCCATTCTGGCTCGGATAGAACCAGCTTCCGTTTTTCAACTGGCCGTCAAGAATGTACCTCAAAATGGCCTGCATTTCCGACTGATATTGTGCGGGGTCGGCCGTCTCCAGCAGCATCATGTCCAGGCCGGCCGAGTAAAAATGGTTGCTGTCGGATTTATATTCCCCTTCCTTAATGCGATTTTGAATGCTCACGATACCCCGTTTGACAGCGGGACTATCGACTTCATCGCCCGACTTCAGCAGGGCGAGTGCGACCAGGCTCTTGCTCTGTACGTACTCGTCCGCAGCGATGCGGCGCAGGGCAACCAATCCACGATCGATGGCTGCCTGAATTTTCGGATCATCCGAGGCCGGCCGATCGCCTTTTTTCGGTTCTGCACCAACGGCAACAACCGACCCGCAAATAGCGATGAGCGCGGCAATGAATCGAATTGGGATGTGATTCCGGCGCGCCATCAATGATGTCCCGAACAGGAAAGGAATGGATGTGAAACAAATAGATGCTGGCCGCGACATTCATCGTATTTCGATTGATCGAAAGTGTCAACAAGTCGTTGTGAGTCGAGGGCAACTCGCGTAATCGGCATGGACAATTACCAGCCCGCCGCGCAAGCAAGGGTCTTTGGTCGCAACTGGCCCTTGCTTGCGCTACGGGCTGGTTTTGCGCACGCCAACAACTCATCAATATCACGGCTTGATCTGCAGGTCGCAATTGCAGACCATTTGGTCGCAACCGGGGCAACCGTTGCCATATTTCTGAAGAACGGCCTGCTGTAGGTCGATGTTGGCAACGTTGGCAATGGTGGCCAACCAGGCGAGTACGTCGGCGAATTCGGCGGCCAATTCCTCGGGGTCACCATCGCGGAGCGCCGCAGCCAACTCACCCACTTCCTCCATCAGCCACATAAACGTTCCATCGACGCCGCGCGCTTCATCCTTCGATGAATACATGGTCTCGATCAGCGATTGCAGTCCGGCCAGTGTCAAAGCTTCACCAGTGTGGTTTTCTTTCGCAGTGGTCAATCGAGTTTCTCCTGCAATGCTTTCGCATCAGTGTTTTCAGGGTTGCGCTCCAGCACCGCATCCAACAGCAATCGGGCTTTCTCTTTTGCGCCGGCCGCCAGATACGTATTCGCCAACCCAACTTCTAACGCGTCATCTTTGGGCTTCAGCTCAATCGCCACTTCGAACTCTTTGATCGAGCGGGGATAGTTCTTCAGACCGCGGTACGATTCTCCCAGGATTCTGTGCACATTCGCATCGAGGACATCGACGTGGATCGCCAACCGGCCGTATTTCGCGGCTTCTTTGAAATTGCCGTCGGCCAATGCCAATTCCGCCAGCTTCTTGCGAACGGTTGCGTCGTCCGGATCGCGATGGGCGAGTTCCTTGAGGGCAGCAGTCAGTTTGTCGGTTTCTTCCAGTTTGAGATACGTCGCCGTTGCCCCTCTCAACCAGGCAATATCGTGCGAGAAGTTTTCGAGGCCCAGTTCATACAGTTCGGCCGCTTCGGCATGCTTCTCAGCAGTGAGTTTCAGTTGGGCCAACAACCGCAACAAAATCGGGTGGGGTTTCTTGCGGTCGAGGCCTTTCTCCAAGTAGTCGATGGCGGCTGTAGGATCTTCGGCTCGAAGTTCCAACTGCGCCATCACAAGGGCCGCCAGCGGTTCTTTTTCGTTCTTCTCCAATGCCTTAAGGGCCAGCTCACGCGCCTGCTGCGCTTGTCGCGAGCGGAGCAAAACGATTGCATACCTTGCGGCCGCTGTCGGATTGCCCGGGTCGGCGTTGTAGGCTTTCTCCAACTCGGCGGGAGTCTGCCTGGCTTCGGTTGGTGCGCCCTGTTTCAACTCGGAAACGATCGTGTTCAGGAATTCGTGATACCCTTTCTCGAATGTTTCCACATCGACACCGAAGACTATCGGAATCGCTTTTTTGGTCGGCGTGTTTTTGCGATAGGCCGCCAGCATTTTGGGGATCGTTTCCTTTCCGTACTTCTCGATCATGTACTGCGCGTACAGCCGGCTTTGGCAGTATGCGAATTGCCAATCCAGCGGTGTCTTGGGCCGAATGAAGGCATCGTTCAATTCGTCGAGCGAGCGCAATTCGCCTTTGGGAACCCGTTCCAGTAGCAGCTTGTCCCAGGTGGCGGGCCGCGGATAGCCTTCGCTGGTGACAGCGAGTGCTTCGGTAAACCAATGCGGAATGTGGAACTTCGTCTGCTGCAGTGTAATCACATGCACAAACTCGTGCTTGACCACGCGAGCCCAATTGAACGGTTCACCGGCGGCCGTCGGCGAAGCCAGCGCGACGATAACGCCCGTCGAAGCGCCGATGGTCTGAATCCACGGCAGGCCGATCATTCGCGCGCTGAACCACTGATGCGCCGAGAGTCCCTTGGCATTATTGTAGATTTCAAAGTGCGTTCGCGCGGGCGGTTCAAAGCCGAACTGTTCGACGAGTTCGTCGTAGTTCTCTTCGAGGTATTCGGCCATGTACTCGCCGAGAACTTTATCGAGTTTGGAATCGACGCGGATGATGAAATGATCGGTCGCAATCGTTTCGTATCCACCCAGCAACTTGAGAACTTTACGCATGTTGCTGACGCGGACGTGATACGGATCGGCCTTGAACGCACTGTCCAGAATCTTCTGCGCTTCTTCCGTTTTTCCCACCCGCATGTAGAGCATGCCAAGCGACGTCTTGGGTTCGGAAAGTTGCGGCATGACATCGACGGCGCGCTGAAACAACTTCTGGGCAATGGGATATTGCCGACGGCGTTCGAGCGTTGAGCCGAGAATCGTCAGGAAGTAGCCGGGATGCGAATTGCGTTTCGCCAGATCGACAATCAGTTTGGCAAAGCGGGACGGCTTGGCGATCTTGACCTCGCCGATGTCATCGAGATTGGCCAGCAACTTCTCAAAGTCCGGCGGTTCGCCATCAACGAGTAAGAAGATGGCAGCTTGCCGCGCGAGCGTTCGTTGTTCGTGTGGATTGACTTTCAGTGCCTCTTCGACGGTCTTGAGCGCGTCGGTGAGTTGGCCGTTGGCAATTGAGAGATCGGCTTTGAGATTGAGCGCGGGAACCGAATGCGGGTTCGCTTTGAGGGCACGGTCGGCATACTCTTCGGCCCCGGTGAGATCGTACTGCTGCAGCGCCGCTTCTCCCAGCGAAACCAGCACGGGCACAGCCCGCGGGTTGATGGCGAGCGCCTGTTTGAACTCGGGAATCGCCTGGGCGCGGTTGTACTTCTCCAGTAACAGGTTGCCCGAAACGTGATACGCCTGCCAACTCGATTTGTCGGCTTTGAGGGCGTCGGGACAAAGCGAGTTCAACACAAAACTGAAGATCTGCGAGTTGCTTCTCCAGCGTGCGTACTGCAATGTTCCGCGAGCGACGAGCAGCAGCGTTTCGGCATCGTCCGGCTGCGCCTGGTTGTAGAACTTCACAAACCAGCGGTAGTTCTCGCCTGCCTCTTTCAGCCGTCCGGTCTCGGTTTGAACGTCGGCCAGTACGATCTTTGCGAGCGGATTGCGGCCATCGAGTTTTAGGGCCGCTTCTGCCAGCTTCTCTGCATCGGCGTAGTTGCCTTGCTGGAATCGGATTTCGGCAAGTCGGGCGGTCGCCTGCGTGCTGCGCGGGTCGGCCGTTCTTGCGTCGGCAAGTTGTTCGACCGCTTTCGCAAGTTCGCCCTGTGCCTGAAAAACGCGCGCTTTGCCGAGCGCGACACCCAGGGCATTGTCTTTCACTTCGGCGAGTTCGTCGAACGCTTCGATCGCTTCTTCGTAGCGGCCGTGCTGCAAGTGAGACCGGGCGGTCTCGAACGGGTCGTTCTCTTGCGCGACAGCGCGTTTCGATCCCGAGAGAAGGAGAGGCATCACCACGAATAGCAGAAACAGCAGATGACGGAACATCGACATTTCCCTCCGGAAATCGCGCAGCTGAATGGTAGCCAACGCGACACGCATTTCACGGCCGATTCCGATCACCGCAAACCAGCGATCAGACCATCAAGCCACGAAATCGACGGTAGCCCATCGGTGGGGATTGTTCAATGACAATCGCGGTCGCCGCTTGCGGTTTCGCAGTCCCGCCAGGCTGGCGAACTAAAACAGCGCACACAAAAAAACCGCAGGCTTCCAAATTGAAAGCCCGCGGCCTTGGGTCCAAACCTCTCCGATTGCGACGGTGGAGTCGCTGCGAGAAGGGCGGAGATGCAGTAGTGCAATGCACTCACCGTAGTTCATCCCGGCCCGCGCTAAAGTTGTCCCTCCGCCGGAAATTACACGAGAGGTTTGTAAAGATCGATCTCGGATGCCAGTCTCTGCCTGCCGGATGCGTCAACCGTCGCCGACAATGCCAGCTGAAGCGGCATTCACAATACGACTGAAAACGCGAGTCTCTGTTCCGGCAGGGATTATCATCGGCAGCGACACCGCGCCGCCGTCGTTCAATTTGTGAAATTTGCGAAAACCGCGCGATCTTGCTTCGCGGTGACGAAACGTCACATCTTAATGAGCTTGTCTCTATCAAAACTTTAGCTTGCTGCCGACGCGTGGCAAGGTTTTTTTCGGTTTCTTTCAAGTCAACAGTCGCTGTGGGGGCCATACGGCGGGTAGAATTGTTGAGGGTTGACCGCGGATAGTCTAGAGTCGAAGGACTAGAGTCTAGAGCTGAAGATTCGGCCGCATCCGGCATCATTTTTCTTTGCATAAGGAAAATAGGACAAGTGACAATTCAGAATTCCAGCGTGACGCGACGTAATTTTCTCAAGGTGGGCGCCGTCGGTACCGGGGCGATGCTGGCAGGGGGATTGTCGGCGGTGAATGCCGAGAGCAAAAAGGCGGTCGATCAGTACGGTGGATTCAAACTCGGTTTGCAGAGTTATTCGCTGCGTGGCTACGACGCGAAAAACGCACTCAAGCATACCCGCGATCTCGGTCTGCATTACTGGGAGTCGTTCCGTAACCACATTCCCGTCAACACATTGCCCAAGCATGTGGCCGAGCAGCAGAAACTGCTGGCCGGTTACAATGTGAAACTGATGGCGTTCGGCGTCGAGAATTTCGACGGCAACGAAAGCCGCGCCCGCGAACAGTTCGACTTCGGCAAAGCGATGGGCGTGAAGGCGATCAGTGCGTATCCGAAAAAAGACAATAAGACTTTCGATTTGCTCGACAAGCTGGTTGAAGAGTACGGCATCGCGATCGCCATTCACAACCACGGGCCGGGATCGGGGTACGACAAAATCAGTGACGTCGAGGACATGGTGAAAGATCGGCACCCGCTCGTCGGGGCCTGTGTCGATACTGGACACTACCTTCGCAGCAACGAGAACCCGGTCGAAGCCATCAAACGGCTGGGCAAGCGGGTGTTCGGCGTCCATTTGAAGGACGTGAAGGGTTACGCCACCGAAGCCGACGCGGCCGCCTTCATTAAGTCCGGCAAAGCCCGCCGTCAGCTCAAGAAAGAACAAAAGTTCTTCACGCTGCTTGGCGAAGGCGACCTCAACGTCGTCGCCTGCCTGGGCCTCTTACGTCAACTGAAGTACGAAAACATCGTCTCGCTGGAATACGAGGAGAACAAGGACAACCCACTGTCGGACATCGCAGTCTGCCTGGACGCGGTGCGTAAAGCGGTGAAGCAGTTGGGGTAGGATGATCTCCAGCAACGTAACATTCCTCGATGGATGAATAGCGTTTCACTGGCGAGACGCCAGTGGCACCCATGTTACGATCACGGCTCGCGAGCGAGCCGGCTAAATGGGATCAGCGGTCGAGTGAGGCGAAGGCTTCAGTCATGCCGTCGTGATTGTGCGCCGTCACTGCGATTTCCACGCGCCGAAGCGTTACGCGCGATGCGGACCGCGGCATGGATTTGGAATCCATCGCCTGCAACGTGTTCCGACAGTGCTTGCAGTGCGCCAGGTGTGTTTTGACCCAGCTTGATGCTTCCGCATCGAGCGTTCCCGCCATGAATTGCGGGGCCAGTTCCATCAATCGGCTGCAGACGATGCCGCCGTAATTCGGTTCGGCATTCGGCAGCACACCGACGAAGTAATACCCAGTGAAGGCGGTCATCAGCAGCAGGGCGGCAGCCACCATCCGTCGTTGTGTGGCCAACGCGCGATTGCGGTTCTGCAGTCCGTCAACCAGCCGGCCCACTTCACCCGGCGGGCAGGCTTGCCATTCGTTGTGGTTTTCATTGTTCTGGTTCATGGAAAATCTCTTCGCTCAATACGGTTGGGCGGCCTCAATTGTAACCCGAAGCGTAAGCGAGGAATGCAGTCGAATGGTCGCTTCGCCCTCGCTGACGCGTCGGGTTACGATGTCCCTTCTCTCGTCCGAATTTGAAAACCGACAAATCAGCTGTAGCAAGACATGTTGAAGACGCCTTATCTCAGATTATCGACGACGCTCCAACAACGTTCTGTGAGAATCATCACATTCCGGGCAGAAATGCCTATTTTCAGGAACCAAATTGCGGCTGTTTCTTCATTTGTTCATCGCGCGAAGGGGACTGCGGCAAAGGCGGGGGCGAAACACCGATGCCGGCCGCCAACTCTTTCGGCCGGGTCAGAATGATCTGCCGCCGCTTGATGATCACGTTTCTTTCCGTCTGCAGTTCTCCCAGCACCACGGTGACCGTTTCCCGCGTGCTGCCGATGATGCTGGCCAAATCCTGATGCGAGAGCTTGATTCCGATACGAATCCCCTCGTCGGTTCGCTGTCCGTATTTTTCGACCAGTTCCAGCAGAAGATGGATCAGGCGTTCACGGTTCGAGCGAAACAGTAGCGATTTCAGCCGCCGCTTGACGCGCCGCCTGCGCAAACCCATCATTTTCGTCACCCCCAGCGATAGCTGAGGCGACTCTTCCATCAATTGCTGCACGACGCTGCCGGGAATAAGGACGATCGACGAGGCTTCCATCGTCTCGGCGAATTCCTCCCGCTCGCCCGAATCGAGCATTGCCAGTTCGCCGAACATCTCGCCGGGATCGATAATTGCCAGCAAAGCCTGCTTGCCGTCGCTGGTGAGGTGATAGATTTTGACGCGGCCCGACGTCAGCAGCATCACCGAATCGCCGGCATCGGTGGGGACGTAGACCAAACTTTTCCGCTCGAATTTCCGGGAACGCGCACGCGTCTCAAGCCGCTGAATCTGCACCGGCGTCAAACGCTCGAACAGTTCGCAACTTTTCAAATACCAGAACTTGTCGTTCATGCGGTATTCTCGCTTCGCCTCGGACGGGTCCTGTGACTGCCGACAGTCACGCCCGTTGAGGATAGTTGTCCGGTTATCGTCAAACAAGGGGAGTCAAGGCGCAACATGCAACACAATAACAGCCCGCAGCGCAAGCAAGGGTTTCCGTTCACAATCGCGGCATACGCGCTCGTAGTCGAAACCCTTGCTTGCGCTGCGGGCTGGTTACGACCGAAACACGCTCATTCGAGCATGGCGTGCGGCACGCCAATGTCAACAACATGGACCGTGCCGATCCACTCACCGGCGGCTTCGCTGTCGAAACCGATCTTGCGTGCAACAAATGTTGCCGTGTGATTGGCGCTAACGCATTCTCCCGGTGCTTCACCGCTATCGCAATCAAGCCCCGATGGCAAATCGATCGCGAGTACCTTTTTGCCCGCCGCGTTGATCGCGCGGATGACCGTCGCATACGGTTCGCGCGCCGCACCGTTTGCGCCGGTGCCAAGCAGTGCATCGACAATCCAGTCGGCATCGGCGAGTTGTCGGTCAATCTCTTCGCTTGCAATGTCGCCGGAAAAAGCCGTCAACGGCGTGCCGGCCTTTTCGATGATTCGATAATTGATGGCCGCGTCGCCGCGCAGATCGTTCGGATCGCAGAACAGCAACACACGGACGGAGCAGCCACGGTTTTCGAGATGCCGGGCGATGACGAAGCCGTCGCCACCGTTGTTACCGCGACCCGCACAGATGACGACGGGGCCGTCGATGCCCAATTTCACCAACACCTCGGCCGCACCTCGTCCTGCGTTTTCCATCAGTACGACACCGGGCATGCCGTACTCTTCAATCGCCCGCCGATCAACGGCGCGAACTTCGTCGCGGCTCAAAGAACGTTGAGTCATGCGGGGTTGTTACAAACTTCCCTTTGACGATGGCACACCCTGTTGCCGGGGATCGACGGTGACGGCTTGTCGCAACGCACGTGCGGTTGCTTTGAAGACGCCTTCGGAAATGTGATGGCTGTTCGTGCCGTGATGCAGCACGAGGTGCAGATTCATCAACGCGTTGGCCGATACGGCCTGCCAGAATTCGCGCACCAGTTGTGAATCGAAGTTGCCGATTTTCTCGGTGGGGAACTCAACGTGATCGACAAACCACATCCGCCCACTGAGATCGAGGGCCGAGGTGACCAGCGTTTCTTCCATCGGCAAAGTAACACTGCCGTACCGGGTGATTCCCTGTTTGTCGCCCAGCGCTTCAGCGATTGCTCTTCCAAGACAGATGCCGACGTCTTCAACCGTGTGATGCTGATCGACTTCCAGATCACCCTTGGCATCGACGGTGAGATCGAACAACCCGTGTTTGGCGAACAGCGTCAGCATGTGATCGAAGAACCCGATACCCGTGCTGACATTCGCCACGCCCGTGCCGTCGAGGTTCAACTCGAGTTGAATCTCGGTTTCGTTCGTCTTGCGACTGATAGAGTGTGTGCGCGGCATGGTATTCCTTGAGTTCAGCTGCGGTCGTGAGTCGGTTGCCCACGTTAAATCATACGTGTTCTCGGCTGCCTTGTAACTACGTGTTGAACGCGATTGGGGGTGTGTTCGAGTAGTCGAACGCCGTTTGCCGGGACAATCGGAACGTTTCGCCGTTAGACGACACACGGGCGGGTGATGAGTCCGTCAAGACCGTCACGATCAAAACAATCGACAGGGCGCACGATGCATTTTGCGATCTTGTTTTTAGCGCAGAGATGCAAAGGGTCGCAAAGTGAAATCAGACCGACTGCATTCGCACGAATGGAGATGCGAAAGCTCTCCCCACATGACCGCCGATAGAAGTCTGAATCGCAAGTTTTGAAGTTGCGCACTTGGCTTGACGGGAGACAAAAATCCCAAGTATTTAAGCCTGAAGCGCAAGCGAAGGAGCTTGCTGGCATCGCCTTGGAATCATCCTTCGCTTGCGCTTCAGGCTCCTATTTTCTCATTATCATCCTTCTTCTTTGCGGACCTCTGCGGTCCTTTGCCTCTTTGCGTTAAATACAAAGTCCGTTGTGCGCCCAATCGACATCACGATATCTGTCCGAACGGGTTGCGAGAATGATCGCCGACGACGAGTTCACACAATCTCTCGCAGCGCATTGATGAACGTGCCGAGTTCGTCGTCGGTTCCCACCGTGATCCGCAACCCGTCGATTTCGTTTTCGTCGGCTCCGGCGAATCGCATGTAGCGGACGAGAATCTTGCGGTTTTTCAACTCCTCGAAAATCTGCTGATGTCGTCCCTCCGGGTGCGTTGCCCAGACGAAATTGGCCTGGCTTATTTCAACCTCAAATCCCAAACCAGTAAGCGACGAGGCCAGCGATCGTCTCGATTGCCGGATGCGCTGGGCGTTGTCTTTCATCCACTGTTGATCTTCGAGAGCGGCCACCCCGGCAGCCAAACTTAGTGTGTTGCAGTTGTAGCTGTCTTTCACTTTCAACATGCCGCGCGTCAAATCGGGATGCGCGACCGAAAACCCCATGCGGATTCCGGCGAGGCTGTACGACTTGCTGAGCGTGCGGGTGATGATGATGCGTTGGCCGACGTCGCTTTGGAGCAGTTGCCCGCAATGTGGATCGTCACAGAAATCGCCGTAGGCTTCGTCAAGCACAAGCACACCGCGCGGCGGCAGCAGCGCCAGAATGTCCTCATCCGACCACCGCGTACCCGATGGTGAATTCGGATTGGGAACGAGAACAAGTTTGCTTTGTTCGATGACTGAACGGCAGGCGTTGCGATTCCATGACCAATCGGATTTCAGTTGCAACCGAGCCCACGATGCCCCCTGTATCTCGGCCAGCGTCTCATACAGAATGTAGCTGGGATAGGGATACGCGACCTGCTCGGTCGGATCGACGAACGTCCGCATGATGATCGTCAGGTTCTCGTCGCTGCCGTTGGCGGGGAGAATCCAGTCCGGTTCGACATCGAACAACTCGGCTGCCAATTGCCGAAACCGCGTGGCCAACGGATCGGGGTAAACGTTCAATCGTGCATGTGCTACCGCTTCGATGGCCGCCACAACTTTTGGCGATGGCGGATACGGATTCTCGTTCGTGTTGAGTTTCACCCAACCGGTTTCGCGGGGTTGTTCGCCGGGAACGTATCCGGCAATTCGTTCAATATCGGGCCGAAACAGGCTCATCTGTCAAACTTTCAGCGTCGCGTCGCGTCAATATGAAAAGAACAACGTCGGTCGTTCATTGCAGAAGTTCGATTCTCTGTTGTCACAGACAGAGCGTCAACCGCGTCGGTTCGGTGTGCGGGGCGGTTTCCGAGCCGGTATACTTGGTGGGACCGAATTCGCTAACTTTTTGAGTCGCTGCCGAGCCAATCCCATGAAGAACACATCAATTCTGTCTTGCGCAGTTGTCGGGATGCTCTTCTGTAGCCAACTCATCGCTGCAGAACCTTTGCGCGGGCATCATGCTGACGTGAAAGTTTCGGCGGCGACACGGCTCGATTGGGTGTTTGCGCTGGCGAATCAAAGCCCCAGGGACACGCCGGCCGGTTGGCTCGGTGGCTACGAATCGACGAAGCAGTCCTACGAATTGTTCGTGCCGACTGACTACAACGCCAAACGCGCGTATCCGGTCATTCTGTTCATTTCCCCGGGTGGACGCGGGACCGGTTTTCGCAACTGGCAGTCGGTTTGCGCTAAGCAAAAGGTGATCTTCGCCAGTCCACACGGTGCGGGAAATAATTGTCCCCCGCGACAGCGGGTGCGTATCATCTTCGACGTTCTTGACGACATTCGCGGCAAGTATAACACCGACGTTGATCGCTGTTACATCGGTGGATTTTCCGGCGGCGGTCGTACTGCCTGTGCAATTGCCTTCGCCTTGCCGGAATACTTTGGCGGCGTGATTCTCGTGTGTGCTGCCGGTGATTTGCGGCAGGAACCGTGGTTGAAGCATCGCGTGATCGAGCGGCTGAGTGTGGCGCATGTGACGGGTGAATCGGATTTCAATCGCGGGGAAGTTTCTCGGTTTCGCGGTCCCATGTTAGCCGAAGTCGGCGTTCGCAGCCGCGTGTGGGTTGTGCCGAAAATGGGGCACGGCATTCCCAGCGGAGAGCCGTTGCAGGAAGTGTATCGCTGGTTGGAAGCGGGCGTGCGCGACCGGAAGCAACTGGGCAAGAAGTATCCGGCCAGCCGAATTGCTGGAACCGAAACGCTTTCGCGAGCGGAATGGGCCGATGGTTTGCTTGCGGAAGCAAAGAGCAGACTGAAAAAACGGCAGACCGTTTATTCCGGGTTGATGCAATTGATGGGACTGCGGAAACGCTGGCCCGATGTGCCGGCGACCGAAAGCGCACGCTCGATTCTGCTGAGCTTCGAGAGCAAGCAGGATCGCCCGTGGGAACAGGACGACCTGGCGGAACAACGCAAGTTCTTAATCGCACAAGCGGGCGCGCTGGATGCGTATGCCACCGGTGAGTTGCCGAAGCAGTATGCAGCACGTCGCGACGAAATGGCTGAGGCAGCGCTGAATCTTTGGAAGATCATCGTCGCCGACGGCTCTAATGCTGCTGCGGTTGCGCAAGCGAAAAAACGCATACCGGTATTAGAGGCGCTCGTTTCCAAGAAGACCGACGAAAAGTAACAGCGAGGCTCCGTCAAAACCCGGTTGTGGGCGAACTCTGCACTTAAAAACAAGGGGTGTTGTGAGCCAACAGAGGGTTTTGACAGAACTTCAGCAGGAGTGTCGAGCGCCGAATATGCACGTCGAACTTTGCCGAACCCGCACCAGCGACGGTTTATACTTGTGTGGGCAACTGATGTTGCCCGGTGATGCCGTGCAATCGGCGCTTCCGGTTGATGCGTTTCTGCTGGTACACGGAACGGCGAGCAATTTCTATGCGCGGGGTGTGCTGGAGACATTTGCCGAACAAGCGGTTGCGGCCGGCGCGGCGGTGTTGCGCGTCAATACGCGCGGGCACGATCAGATGGCGGCCATACCGTGCGAACGCGGCTCCGTTGCGGGTGGGGCGGCTTATGAATGCATAGCAGAGTGTTGTTTCGATTTGACGGCCTGGCTCGATTTGCTGGTTGCTCGCGGATTTTCGCGGATCGCGTTGGTCGGACATAGCATGGGTGCGGTCAAAGCAATATTCAGCCAGGCGCGGGCGACACATCAATCGGTGCGCTGCGTCATTGGCATCTCACCGCCCCGGTTTTCGCACGAGCGGCTGACGTTTGGAAATGGCGGCGAAGAATTCGGCGAAGACTTTCGCCGCGCATGCCAACTCGTCGATGATGGGCGTGGCAGCGAGTTGATTTCGGTGCGCTATCCGTTGCCGTTAATGTTGACGGCTGACGGTTTTCTCGCGAAGTATGGGCCACACGACGACTACGACATCGTGCGGCATCTTCCCGACGTAGCCTGGCCGACCTTGATCGTGCTGGGAACCGGTAGCGTGGCGGCTTCGTCGGCTTTTGCCGGACTGCCGGAGGAAATCGAACGACTGTCCGCCGAGCATTCGCCGCTGGCGCTGCAGCTTGTCGAAGGCGCGAACACGGTGTATTCGACGTGCGAAGAGGTTCCGTTTGTGCGCGCGGCGGCGTGGTTGATGCCCCACGGGGCGTAGCCCGTGGGCCTCGGGTGAAGAACTGATTGTTTGAGGGGAAAGAGGAATTAGAAGAGGCGTTTGCCTGGGTCGGACTCTTCGTCTTGTGCGGTTTCGGAATTGTCGGCGGTTTTTTTGGCGGTTGTCCTCTTGCGCCGTCCGGCCGATGTCTTTTTCTGCTCTACGGTCGATGTGGCATCGAACGGTTCGGTCAACGGGCGTCCGGCTTCATCGGTGCCGGTGAGAATCTCGATTTTCTGCTCCGCCTTTTCGAGCGTACCGTAACAATTGCGGAGCAACGCAATGCCTTGCTCGAATCGCTGCATCGATTCGTCGAGGCCGATTTGTCCCGCTTCGAGATCGTCAACAATCTGCTGTAGCTCGGTGAGCGCTTGCTCGAAACTTGGTTCGGGCGAAGCCTCTGCGGCGTCTTGTTGCTTGCCTTTTGCCTTGGCCATGCGTGGTGTCAATTCAATTTGGGGTGAGGATGTTGGAGAAGTTGTACGTCTTGCCTGCAGGCAGACAAGACACCCGAAAATTCAAGCCTGAAGCGCAAGCGAAGGAGCTTGCTGGCATCGCCCTGGAACCATCCTTCGCTTGCGCTTCAGGCTCCAGCGCGCTGATGTCTTGCATGCGGCTGCCTTACTTCGCAGTCATCGTTGTCACCCCGGTCCAGTCGTCCGGTGGTGGCGTGACCATATATCTTTCACAGCGCTCGATGTAGATCTGCGACGGACGGTCGTCGTCGTCTATCGCCAGGGTTTCGCGAAAGTTTATCAGTGCATCCTGCCATTTGTGATCTTGAAAGGCGGCGACCCCTGCGTTGAACTGGTCGATAAAGTGCTGTTGTGTCGCATCAAGCGGCGGTACGCCGACGGGGTTAAAAATTCGCGTCGGTTCGAGTTTGCCTTGTACTTGAATACGGTCGAGTTCGCGTCCGGCAATTCGATCACCCAATCGATTCCAGGTGTTTTCGCCAACGACGACCTGGACCTCATAGTGCTTGGTTGTTCCCTGCAGCCGCGACGCAAGATTGACGCCGTCGCCGATGACCGTGTAGTCGAACTTGTCGTCGGAACCGAAGTTACCGACGCGGACGACATCAGTGTTAATGCCGATACCGATGTGGATTTCGGGCAACCCTTGTTCAGCCCACTCTTTCTGCAAATCTGCCAGGCGATCAATCATCTTCAGCGCGGTTAACACGGCTTGGATTGCATGGTCTTCCATTTCCAGCGGTGCGCCGTAGAAGACCATCATTTCGTCGCCAATGTATTTGTCGATTGTGCCGCCGTGGTCCTGGGCGATGCGGCTCATGGGTGTGAAGAAGCCATTGAGGTATTTCTGCAATTGCTCGGCCGTGAGCTTTTCGGCGATTCCACTGAATCCGCGAATGTCGGCGAATAAAACGGAAAGGTCGGCGTCTTCTCCACCCAGTCGCACCAGCTCGGGCTGACTCGTCAGCTTATCGACCATCGCGGGGTGCAGATAGTACTGGAACACTTCGCGGACCTTTTGTTTTTCTCGGACGTCGTTCCACCACCGCCGTGTTGTGATGACGAGAAAACAGGCAAACACGCCGGACATGGGCAGCACCGGGCTGGCGAGTGTATCGACCTGCGCGAGTGCCTGATAATGGCCATAGAAGATAAGCAGCAGGCCGACAGACATCGCGGCGAACGACCACTTTGCCGGCGTTCGTTGAAAGACCCAAGAAAAACCACCGGCGAGAACGATCGTTAATATTGCAGCGGACAATAGCCCCGGTGTGGAAAGATACCGCCCGGTGAGCATGGTGTTGATGGCCGAAAAAATAATGGTGACACCGGGAATCCGGGCACGGACCGGCGTGCTTTTCAAATCTTCCCCTGCTGTGGTCGTATCTCCAATCAGGCACAATTTTCCTTCGACCATCTTACGCAGCGGCTGGATTTGATCGTTGCGCGCTTTCGCGACTCGCTCGATTTCCCGTTGGATCTCGACGATCGATTGCGCCGAAACCATTGCCTGATTGTCGGCGTCTGCCCCTTCGAGCGGGGTGCGCTTCACTCGCGCGAGAATCGCCTGCGCCTTTTCGTGACTCAGCGCTTTGGGGAGATACTTGGTGTCAAAGCGACGCTCTTTTTCGCGTGCCGCATCGATGCGGGCGGCAATGTAATCTTCGTAGATTGCGTTCAACAACACATCGCATTTGTCGTCGTCGGCAAAGCCAAGGTCGAGTTCGTTATCCAGCAGTGCGACGTTCAGCCGCAGATTGTGCCGATTCTTCATCAGGTCGGCTTCGTACTTATAAACTTCCAGGAGGTCGCCGAGCGACAACCGGGGGATTTTCTCGTGCGAGAGTGCTTCTCGGTTCATCGGCCAGTTGATCGACAGTCGGCCGGAAGAGTCAATGGGGACGACATGATCTGAATCGACGTGAATCTTGCCTTTTTCGAGCCGAATGTCCGACAATTTCACACCGAGATGCACAGCCAACACGGCAAGCGACTGGTGCGATACACCGCGGTCATTCCAGCGACTCACAAGAGCCATGCGGCGGAACATTCCGTCGCTATCGGGACGAAAATCGGCGAAACCGAGAACGGCATCGTCGGCGAATTCCGAAAGCGGAACTTCGAGGTCAACGGTTTTCTCGAACATTGTTTGCGTCGGCAACGCAAATGTGCCGACAGCTCGCACACGGCGTAGCACAGACCCGCGATCAAAGGCGGCCGGAACCCGTAGAGCGACGGCCGATGGAACGGCTTCGATACGTTGTTTGACGTGATTCGGATTGCGGAGACTGCGGTCGAGGGCCAAAGAAAACGCGGAGTCGAACAGGCGATTTGCGGTTTGCAAATCGATTTGAAGTTCCGTGGCGAGAAGCTCAGGCGTCCATGCTCCTTGATGATCCAGCAAGCTGCGTTCCAGCAGATCGAGCATCTCTTTGAGTTTCGGATCGCGGGCGATTTCGCTGGCGGCGCGTTCGGCGACGATTTCGCTGGCCTGTTCGTAGAGACGTGTTGCGACATTGAGATCTTCGATCTTCAGTTCGACAGCGAGTTCGGTAACGTCCAATGACGTGTCTTGTTCGAGCCGGTCGGCCATCGCATCCAGAATCGACCGCGCTGCCTTGTCCTGCGGGCCGACCTTTTCGTCCCGCAGGTAAAATGGGATGACGACCCGATCGAGGTCGGTCAACGATACGGACAGCATTTGGTCTTCGAGAAAACGATTCGGCAGATCGGACATGTGCTGCGCAATATCGACCGGGACTCCTTCGTAATCGACCAGGTCGTCGCGATTCAGAGGTTCGGAGCTTCCCCGCCCCAAGAGCAGAATATCGACCAGGACGGTCTTCGCGCCGAGTTGATTGAGCTGATGTATGGCGCGGGCCATTTGGCGGCGTTGAGCATTCTTGCTGAGCCGTTCGGCGGCGAAGTCGTCAATCGACACCTGCAGCAAATCGGGATGAACTTCCGCAGGCGGGCGGCGTTTTAGAAACTGATCCTGGATGATCCAGTCCAACCGCTGCCGAATGCCGAACGGATCGAACGTTCCCCATGCCAGCACGACGACAAGGGAGAGGGCCGCCCAACCGTAGGCGGACGTGTGTCGCTTTTGAGTTGTTGGCTTCACGTTGCGAATCTTGCCGCAGGACGTTGCAGGCAGGGAGGCGTGGCCGCTCTGGTCAAACAGACAAGCGGAAGCGCGCCGCCGTACCCGTCGATTCGCGGCTGAAACGAGCCGCGGAACTGTGGCCTATCGACGGGGATCAACTCGCGCGATCATACCGAAAGTCGCGGGCAGCGTCACGCGCGTTGCAGACAGTCGGCAAAAAGTCTCGTTCCCATCCGCTGCGGGAAATGAGTTGCCATGCAGCCAAACTCGACGGACTTTACGGATTTGTGATAATAGGGGTAAAAGGTGGATTCTGGTTGGCCGGGTTAAATGGCTGCTGCTGGTTGAAGATATTGTTGAGGTTTCGCTCGTCCAGCAAGTCCTTACGTCCCTGGCCGTTGATCAACCGGTCGCGATTCAAGTTGCCTTCGCGTTTTTGAGTTTCACCGGAGTTGTAGAGAAAGGGTCGAGAGATGAGGACGTGACGTACAAAGTCGACTTCAAAGCCGCGACGGTGCGGGCCGGCGATTATTCGGCTGGGTCGTAGACTGGCGACCTCGATCGCCCGCAGCAGTCTACCGCCACGGCGGTCGTTCTCGGCCCGTTTCAGTATTCCCTGTTGCGCGCGCGCCGAACGAAACAGTGGGACGGCGTCGTTCGTCATAGCCGCCCCGACGATACCCATCGTCAGCGAATCGCCTCGATCAATCGACGCTTCAAGCTCGGCGATTTCTGTCCCGCGAACGGCGACGACAGAGCGTGGCGTGCGGACCCGGAACGACGGCGGCACCGCGGTGCGGACGACCCCGGCGCGAATCACTCCCTGTCGCACGTCGAGCAATGTTCGCGTCGCCTGACCTTGTTGAATCGCCTGCGTGATCTCGACGTCGCTGTAGCCGCGAACGATAATCGCCGAGAGGACTTCTTCTGAGACTGGTCGCTGAAATTCCAGTTTGCAGATGGCGCCGGGATTGGCGTGGACGCGATCCCCCTGCGAGAGTTTACTGTCGATGGTGACCCGCTGTCGGCGACCGCCGCGCGTGTAATATACGGTCCCCGAGACCGACTCGACGACGATGACCAATCGGTCGGCATTCGCATCGGGAGCCGGCGCAGCAGGCTGGCCGCGCAAATCGCTACCGTCGAAAGCCGCCGCGGTGAGCGCTGCCACGATGGCCAGGCAAGTGAATTGAACCAGCGGGCGCTGGAATTTGCGTGTTCTCTTCGTCACGTCCGTCATTTCCTCTGACCTCTTTATTACAGCGTGTCACCATCGCCGAGCGGTGAACACGGTACGCCTCGTTACTTCTTTAGTCGATGCATCGACCGCTTAATGAATCTCATCGGCATCCAAATCCACCCCCTGATGTGGATCGCGGCAGATGGAAATTCGGGTCATCACGCTCAGCAGTTCCGAGCCGGAGACAACGGTCCGTGGACTTCCCGGTGCAATGATTCTGCGGAACAGCATCTCGCGATGGGCGTAACGCCGCGTCATGCCGAACCACTGGGTCAGCAGCCCCGGTTTCACGCCGAGGTAACTGGCCGACATGTATGCAACGACGTCTCGCCGCAGGCAATCGTCGGGAGAGTAATTCCACTTTGGCGAGATCACGCACAGGGCGATCAGGTGGGCATGGACATCCTCGAACGCCATCTGTTCGACGTTGAGGTCGGCATCGAAATTCCCCTGATCGCGGGCCATCATCAAAAACACGCGGTAGCCTTGGTCAATCGTCAGCGATGGCTGCAAAGCGACGACCGACATCAGCGGCGGGTTGTCTTCCGCCAACGGCGTGAATCCGTCGTCCGCGCGTATGGAAAGACATGCCAGCAGCACAATCATCATCAGGCAGGAGAATCGCATCGAATCCCTCGTTACGAGCTTTCAACTGTTAGCAATTAGCCATCAGCTGGAAATTGTGTTGTTTGACGACATGATTCTTTTGGGCCGATCGGTGACAGCTTCAAAATTTACAGCAACCAGTTCAGGCTCCAGCCCACAAACTGCCGGCTGCTGTTGACTGAAAAACTTTTGTCGTTCGGATTGAAGAGGCCGTAGTTGGCCAGCATGTACAGGTCGCTGGAGAGCCGCCAACTGACGTAAAAATCAAGTTCCGATCCTAGGTAGCTACTGCCCGGCAGGTCGTTGCGAATGTCGCTCGTTCCCCCGCGTTCCTGCGGGCGCCAATAGGCAAAGGCATTCGCGCCCACCTGCATGTTCCGCAGCCAATTGGAGTAGCAATCCTGGCAATCGTTTTCAAAGGGAAAGCACGAGGCACCAAGCCGGACGAAACGCAAGTTGGCCAGCAGCGGCGCAAAACTGACACCCGTGTTGATGTAACCGAAACCGAGGAATCCGGTGTCGCGCGTTCCCACCCGGTTGCCGAACGACGTTGCTTGCGGAGCACGGCGGTCCGAGTCGCCCGATGCATGTGCATATTCAATGTCGAACCGCGGCGCAGTGCGTTCGTTCGATTGATAGACCAGACCTAGATCGGTCGCCCAACCATGAATGTCCTCGCGGCGCGTTGCCTGCAGGTCGGCGTAGCTGCGGCCGGTTTGCAAAATGAATTCCGCATAGTACTGCAGATTGGTAATTCCTCCGCACTCTTCCGGCAGGCCGAATATTGCTTCGCCGGTGGCGCCAATTCCCCAGTACTCGCTGTCGTAATCGAAGCGCTGAATGGGGACGAGACCACCGCCTGCTGCAGCGACGCGAATGACTTCACCGGAACGGTCGCGTTGCATCAGGGCAAAAGCGTACAACTCGTGATGGTCGAAACCCTGGTACTCCAGCTGCCCACCGAAAAAGCGGCGATCACTGCGTTCGAAGCTGGGGGCGCTGATATCGATGTTGTCGTAATGCGGAATCGAACGGCTGCCAAAAATCATGCCGCCCCATTCACCTCGGGATCCGTCAAGCACGACGGCATCCGTTGTCAGTGCATAGGCAAGCCCGCGGCCCAGAAACAGAAACTGTCGGCCAACCGTCAGATCGGCGGCCCAGTCTTCAACCCACTCACACCGATAACGCCGCGCCGCCTCGTCGATGTCGAGCTGGTAAAATCCGATATCAACAAACGGCCCTTGCCATTCGCTGTTGCGAATGAAACTATCGCCCTTTTCGTACTGCATGAAGCCGTACTGTCCGCGGACGAATACATGGTGAACGTTATCCACACTGGCGCTAAACCAGGGGCGAATTTCCCAGAGGTGCGCACCGCGAGAGGCTTGAAAATCGCCCAATCCAGGGGCGCCGGAATCTTGTAGCCAGATCTCGCCATATCGCAGCACGGCACCATAGTCGTACGTGAGCCGCTCTGCCGACGGTTCGTTGACAAATTCGGGCGCAATGAGCGGCCGAAGTTGTTCGGTGAGAAAGCGCTGCTGATACGGCAGATCGGTTGCTCCGGAAATCTGCGCGTCGACAGTTTGGCCGATGCCAACGAACGTCAATGCAGCGACAATCGCAGCGACCAAACGAGTTGATCCAGAGGCGGCTCGCATCACGTCTTTCTTCTTTCACTTGCGTTGATTGCTCGGCCCAAATCGCCGACGTCAAATCGCCCCATTCGAGGGCGGAATTGGTTGCAACCGTTAAGCGGGTGATTTTACTTGTAGCGGTTGTATCGTCCGTGGGTATCCGCTGGGTGTGGTAAACCACGCCGCGACCTTTAGGTCGCCCTAACCGTCAAGAGTTGCCAGGGAAGTTGGCGAGATGGGTATGCTGGCATGAGATTGCAGGCTGGTCGCCGGCAGTGATGACAAACCCGGTCTTTGGAAAGACCGGGTTTCTGGAGCCGAGTTTGCGAAACCGCAATCCGATTACGCATCCGACCGATAGCGCACCTGACCACCCACGATCACGGTTTGCGCGCGGCCACGAACGTTCCAGCCGGCGAACGGAGTGTTGCGGCCTTTCGAGCGAAAATCGGCCGGATCGATGATCCAGGCAACGTCGGGATCGATCAGCGTGACGTCGGCATCCGCACCGGGATGCAGCGACGCTTTATTGATCTTCAGAATTCTCTCCGGCCCTGTCGAAAGCAACGCGATCAACTCCGGCCAGTTGAGGTGTCCCGGCTCAATCAAACTCTTGACGCACAACGGCAACACTGTTTCCAATCCAACAATGCCAAACGGTGCCAGATCGACTTCGACCGCTTTCTTCTCTTCGGCAAAGGGTTGATGGTCCGAGCAGATGGCGTCGATTGTGCCATCTTTCAATCCTTCAATGAGCGCGTCGATGTGTTCCTGCGTCCGCAGTGGCGGATCGACCTTGAAGTTCGAGTCGAACGACTGCAGCGACTCATCCGTCAGCACCAGATGGTGTGGTGCGACGTCGGCCGTGACGGACACGCCGCGCGCTTTCGCCCGCCGAATCTGCTCTACGGCATCCGCCGTGCTGACACACATCAAATGCACTCTGCCCCCCGTCATTTCCGCCAACGCAATGTCACGGCCGATCATAATGCCCTCGGCAGCGGCCGGCATGCCGGGCAGTCCCAGCAGGGTGGAGTAATAGCCGTCGTGCATTACCGCATTGGCAACCAGTTCGGGAACTTGCGGGTGATTGAAAATCGGTCGATCAAACATTCGCGTGTATTCGAGCGCGCGACGCATAATCTCGGCATTGGCAACCGGTTTCTTTGCGCCGGTAAAAGCGACCGCGCCGCCATCCACCAATTGTCCGATTTCAGCCAGCTCTTCCGCAGCGTGATCTTTGGTGACGGCCCCCAGCGGATACACGCGACAATTCCCGGCCCGCTCGGCCTGCAGAACAATGAACTCGGCTGCCGCACGATTATCGACAACCGGCGACGTATCGGGCATGCTGGCGACGCTGGTGAAACCGCCCGCCAATGCCGCAGCCGTCCCGCTGGCAATCGTTTCGTCTTCTTCAAAACCGGGTTCCCGCAACGCAACGTGCAGGTCGATCAAGCCGGGGCAAACAATCAAACCGGCGGCATCAATCGATTCATCGACCGACTCCGCAGTCTCGTCGATGCCGACGATGCGCCCGTCGCGAATCAGCAGATCGGCCGTGCGGTCAATCTGTTGTGCGGGATCGATAATTCGGCCGCCGTGGATGTGGATCGTCGTCATTGTGGTTGTTGATCGCGAGTGGTTTGATCCCACGGGCTGCGACCCGTGGGCTTTGGTTGGCTCATTGGTTTTGTTGGTTCAACAGATACAAACAGGCCATGCGGATCATCAGGCCGTTGGTCACCTGATCGAGAATGACCGAGTGTCCGCCGTCGGCGACTTCCGGCGTGATTTCCAACCCGCGGTTGATCGGCCCGGGCGCGAGAATCAGCACGTCGTCTTTGGCACGGCGAAGCCGTGGGCCGTCCATGCCGAACAGGTGCGCGTATTCCCGCACCGAAGGAAAGAACCCGCCGCGCTGCCGTTCAAACTGAACCCGCAGCAGGTTGATACAATCGGCCTCGGCGAGAATGTCATCGAAATTGTACGACACCTCAACGCCCAATTCTTCGATGTGCGGCGGAATGAGCGTCGCCGGCCCGCAAACAATCACCCGTGCGCCGAGGGTGGTCAATCCAAAAATATTCGAGCGGGCAACACGGCTGTGCAGAATGTCGCCGACCAACGCGACCGTCAGCCCTTCGAGCGTGCCGCGCCGTTCGCGGATCGTGAAAATGTCAAGCAGCGCCTGTGTCGGATGTTCGCGCGTGCCGTCACCCGCATTCAGAACATTGACGTCGAGCGACTTCGCCAGCAGATGCGGAGCGCCCGGCGTTCGATGCCGAACCACCACCTGAGTTGCGCCCATCGCCTCGATGTTGCGAGCCGTATCGAGAAACGTTTCACCCTTCGAGAGACTGCTGCCCGACGAAGAAAAGTCGATTGTGTCGGCACTCAGCCGTTTGGCCGCCAGCGAAAAACTCGTCCGTGTGCGGGTTGAGTTCTCGAAGAACAAATTGGCAACGACGGTCCCAGCCAGCGCGTCGAGTTTCGTCTCACCGGCGGCCGCTAGCCGTTTGAATTCCTCGGCCTGATCGAGAATCGACGTGATCTCCTCTGCGCTCAAGTCCGCCAGCCCCAACAGGTGCCGACGTGTCCAGCGCAGGCCGGTTACCGTTTTAGGCCCGGTGGAGGCAGTCATGAAAGTCCGTTCTTCACAGCAGAGATTCGCGGCCGGTCAGATTGTTCAATTGATCCTACCAACGCACAGAAAGCCCTTCAACGCTGCCGACGTTCGATTCCGAAAAGAGGGTGCGAGACGCGCTTTGCGCACCGGCCGTTTTCGGCCGGCGAAAACCCAAACCGACAACTTGTTGTCGAAGGGAGTTGTGACACAGCCTGCATCGGAGGTATTGTCAAAACTTGTGTTCTTGAAGAGTTGAGAAAAAGCGGGGTATCCTGCTGAGGTAACCACACTTCAGCGGCCCGATAGGGGCACAAGGACACGCCATGAGCAAGATTACTACAG
>Ga0114999_10001142_pt1 | contig 37359 bp, 28 predicted proteins | sample ArcticOcean_MG_C_3_FD_89820 | JGI IMG/M metagenome (GOLD analysis project Ga0114999, IMG submission 89820) | Marine microbial communities from western Arctic Ocean - ArcticOcean_MG_CB8_126 | ecosystem: Environmental > Aquatic > Marine > Oceanic | place: Arctic Ocean: Canada Basin | collected...
GACACGGATGGCGACCGAACGAGGCATCGCACATATCGGGACGTTCTTCATCTCCTACAGCCTCGCCGCACTCACCTGCCGCATTGTCACGCGAAACTGGAGTCGCACGGTGGGGCGGCGGCGGATGATCACCGTCGGATTGTGCGGACACGCCGTCGGTCAACTGCTCTTGATCAGTGTCCAAAGCGAATGGCAACTGCTCGTCCCGGCCGTCTTCTGCGGACTCGGACACGGACTGCTGTTCCCCGCAGTCACCTCGCTCGGATCCGGACGGTTCCCTTCGCAATTCCGTGGTACCGGCACCACCATCGCACTGGGCATGTGCGAACTGGGAGTCGCTCTCGCGTCACCACTCTTCGGATGGATCATCGACGCCTGGGGCTTCAACGCCATGTACGCCGTCTCGGTCACACTCACCGTCACTCTCGGCACCGTCTACCTCGTCCGCTCGCAACATCACGCCGACGACGAACAGGTCGCCATCCCAACCGCCGGTGCCAGACTGGAATCCGAATCGCGGCAGACTGCGATGCCAACCACGGCGGCAGACCAGGCCGACGCTTCCACACAAACCCAACCCGCGCCCACAACCCGAAAAAGCCTCGACGTCTCCGCCTGACGGCTACTCGGACTCGCCCTTCTGAAGTTCCGATACCAATTCGGCCAACACCGCCGCATCCCGCGACGCCAGCACATGCCGGATCCGACTGGCCTTCACCTCCAATCGCTCCAACAACGACTCGGCCCGCTCCCAGAGTTTGTCCTTGGCCGACTTCGACTCGGCCAGGTACAAACTGGTGACCAATTCACTCAGCTTCCCCTCGTCAATCTGCTCGCGATTCTCATAATAACGACGAATCACGCCCTGCTGAAACTTGCTGTGCTCTCGCTTTGCCATCACTTCCCACCTGCTACACCAAACACTTCAACATCCGCTCTCCCACCCGACCCCACCAATTTCGATTCGGGTCAGAGCTTGAATAGTGAACAGTAACCCACACACTGGCAAGATACACGGACTGGGTGATTCACTATTCGCTATTCACTATTCAAGCTCTGGCCATGTTTTGTGAGAGAGACGACTGATGCTGACTCGGCGTGATTTTGTGCAGGGATCGATTGTTGGTGTGACCACAGGCCTGCTCGGTTCGCCCGTTCAGGGGGGCGGCATTGCCAAGCAATACAGCACGCTGCGCCGGCCTGGCCTGCTTGGCGACGTGGTGATCGAGACCGAGGTCAAGGATACCGAGATCTTTACCGAGGGTCCGGCGGTCGATGCCCGGGGGATCGTCTATTTCACCAATGTGCCGGCAGAAAAGATCCTCAGATGGGATCCCCTCAGGAAACGACTCTCGGTGTTCCGCACGCCAAGTCGTAAGACCAACGGGTTGCTGTTTGATCCTCAAGGCAGACTGCTGGCCTGCGAAGGTGCAGCCGGGCGAGTCACTCGGACCGACATGACAACCGGCAAGATCACCGTCTTGGCCGACTCGTTCAACGCATTCCCCCTGGCCGCTCCCAATGACCTCGCACTCCTGAAGTCCGGTACGCTGTTTTTCACCTCACGGCCTGGCAACCCCGACCCGAACCTCGGCAACCCGAATGCCGTCTACCGACTCGACCTCGCCAGCAAACAGCCGGGCGGACGGATTCTCGATCGAGTGCTCCAGTGGAAGACCATCCACATGCCCAACGGCATCGTCTCCTCGCCCGACGACAAGGTGCTTTACCTGATCGAAGCCCACCCCGAAGCCGGACACAACCGCCGGATCTACGCCTACCAGCTCGACAAGGACGACTGCTGGAACACTCCCCGCACGCTGATCAACTTCTCGCCCGGTCGAAGCGGTGACGGCATGTCGATCGACGCCGAGGGTAACCTCTACGTCGCCGCCGGCCTCCACAAGACTCGAAAGACCAGCGAAACGCTCGACACCCGACCCGGAATCCACGTCATCTCGCCGGCCGGCCGACTGCTCGACTTCGTCAAAACACCCGTCGACACGATCACCAACTGCACCTTCGGTGGCAAAGACCTCAGAACTCTCTACGTCACCTGCGGAGCATACCTGCTGAGCATCCGCACCAGAATCCCCGGCAAGGCGGCCTACCGGCCCAAAGCTTGACCGCAACCTGTCGCTAGACCTCGCGGCGATAAAACGGCAGCTTCACCACCTCGGCAGCCACACGTTTCCCGCGAATATCGACCTCCAGCAACGTCCCCACTTCCGCCACGGCCGGCTCGACATAGGCCATCGCGATCACTCGTTCAAGTGTCGGCGAAAATGTCCCGCTGGTCACTTCACCCACGGCCGTCTCGCCACTGAAGACCTCCGCACCCTCGCGGCCAATCCGCCGACCCTCCAGATCCAGGCCCACTCGCCGTTTCCGGTCGACTCGTTCCCGGGCCGCCATCACCGCCTCGCGACCGATGAACTCGCACGCGTCCGGCTTCACCGCAAATCCCAATCCGGCGGTGTATGGGTCGGTCTGTTCATCCAGTTCGTGACCGTACAAGGGCATCCCCGCCTCGAGCCTCAAGGTGTCGCGACACCCCAATCCGCAGGCCATCACCTCGCCACCCTCCATCAGACACTCCCAGAGCACCGGGCCCGCCTCGGCAGGCACAATCAACTCGAATCCGTCTTCCCCGGTGTAACCCGTGCGGCTGATGCGGCCCGCGTGGCCCAGCACACTCGCCGTCTCACAACCGTAATACACCATCGCCGTCAGATCGCAATCGGTGACGGCGGCGGTCATCTCGAGTGCACCGGGGCCCTGGACTGCCACCATCGCCCACTCCAACGTCCGATCCCACATCTCCACATCGTGCTCATCCAGATGACGCGTGATCCACTCGACAATCTTCTCCCGATTCGACGCGTTGACCACCAGCAGGTAATCGTCCTGGAACCGGTACACCAGCACGTCGTCCAGGATCCCACCGTCGTCGCGACACACCAACGCATACCGGACGGACCCGCATTCGATCGACGCAACATCGTTGGTCAGCAGGCGGTCGAGAAACCCGCAGGCGCCCGGGCCGCAAAACTGCAATCGGCCCATGTGCGAAATATCGAAAAGCCCGATGCCGGTTCGCACCGCGGTATGCTCAAGGGTGATCGACGTGTATTGCACCGGCATGTCCCAGCCGGCAAAGTCGACCAGCCGACCCCCATGGTCACCGTGCCAGGCATGAAACGGTGTCTTCAACAACGAATCAGTCATCTTGACCCTCGATTTACTCGGCTGCCGACACTCGGCCAACAACTCTTCCATCCGAACCGGTCATCCCCTCCAGCCCCGACGCACGTTGGCCACCGTCGGCACCCCTGTCAAGCGTCACCGGCGACCACGCCGTCCGCGGCCACTTCCGCCTCCCCGTTTGCCGCCCTTGCGAGATTTTCGCGACCGCGACCCATCGGCGGACCGTGACGATCCGGTTCCCGACCGACTGCGGCCACTGTCTTCGACTTGCCGTATCCTGCCACTCTCGCCATCCATCTCGAACCGGATGCTGCGCTCATCCAAGTCGACCGAAACGATCTTCACCCGCACCGGATCGCCCAGCCTGAAACTGCGACCGCTGCGGCGTGCGGTCAGAATCAACTCGCCACGGTCAAAATCGAAATGGTCGTTCTTGTCCAGTTCGCTGACATGGACCAGGGCTTCGACCGGAATCCCCGTGCCACGACAGATGACCCCGAACTTCTCGACTCCCACCACCACGGCATCGATCGTCTCGCCCGTCCGGTCTCGCAGGTGATGCAGCAGCTTCAACCGAACCAATGACCTCTCGGCAGCCTCGGCACGTCGCTCAGTCCGCGAACACGATCGGCCCAATCGACTGGCAGTGACGTCGGTTAACCCCTTCGGCCGACCACCCGTGGCGATCGCCGCAACAATGCGGTGGATCACCAGGTCGGGATACCGGCGGATCGGGCTGGTGAAATGACAGTAGTCCTCGGCCGCCAACGCAAAGTGACCATCCTCACGACCTGTGTACTCGGCTCGCTTGAAACTCCGCAACAACGCATAGTTCACCGCATGACTCAGAGGTCCGTCGGACACCGTGTCGATCAACTTCTGCAACGCGGGACGAGAACCGGGCCGATCCAGTTGAAAGCCCAGACTCGAAACGAATGTGGCAAATTGTGCGAGCTTCGTGGGATTCGGCGAAGGATGCACCCGCCGCAGATAGATCAGGCCTCGCCGAGTCAACTCACGAGCAACAGACGTGTTGGCCGCCAGCATGCACTCCTCGATCAACTGATGACTCTCGTCATGAACCGTCTCACGCACGGCCTCGACACGCCCCTCCCGATCCAACTCGATCCGCACCTCAGGCAACTGCAACTCCAACGCTCCCCCTGCAAATCGTCGCCGCCTGAGAATTCGGCTCAGCCGATGCAACTCGACCAGCAACTCGCCGACCGGTAATGCCACCTTGCCGGCAAGCCCGTCACGATCCGACAGCAACTCGGTCACTTCCTCGTAACTAAAACGCCGGGTCACGCGGATCGCCGCCCGAGCAAACCTGACATCACGCACCACGCCGTCGTCGGTGTACTCGATCAAAGCCGAGAGCACGTAGCGCAGTCGGTCCTGCTGCAGGCTGGCCAAGCCGTTAGACAACAACTCGGGCAGCATCGGGATCACCGTCCCGGGCAGATAGACACTGGTCCCCCGCAGCTTCGCCTCGCGATCCAGAGCGCCTCGAGGTGGAATGAAATGCGACACGTCGGCGATGTGGACCCCCAATCGCCAGCCACCTCCCGGCAGCACTTCCAGGGACAACGCATCGTCGAAGTCACGGGCGTCCGAAGGATCGATCGTGATGACCGTCATCGAGGTGAAATCCTGGCGATCACCAAGCTCGGCATCGTCGAAACCGTCGGCCGCCGCCCGAGCCGCCTCGAGAACCTCCTCGGAAAACTCGCCCGGCAACCCGAACTCGTGGATCACAGTCTGCAGATCGACACCCGGCCGGTCACGCTGCCCCAACACCTCGACTACCACTCCCTCACCAACCTGATCCCACTCGGGAAACTGCAACATCTCGAGCACAACCTGATCGCCAGGACACGCTCCATGGACGCCGGGATCCCCCACCTCGATCCCGTTGGCGAACAGACGCCGGTCGACCAGCACCCGGCCGCATCCGTCCTGCTCGAAGTAACGCCCCACAAAACGAGTTGTCGAACGCTCCAATACCGCCACCACTTCGCCACACCGGCCGCCGCCGCCACGACGGCGACTGGTCATCCGCACACAGATCGTGTCACCGTTCAATGCACCACGCATGTCCGACGCAGTGATGAACAACTCGGCCGACGGACCAGGCTCGCCACGAAACGGCAACTCGAAGAAACCCGCTCCGCTGGCCGTTCGCTGAACCGGACCCTCGAACTCCTCCGAGCCACCTCTGCCACGTCGTCCCACGGTCAACTAGACCCCGTTCCTGCCCGAAGACTGGCCAAACGAACCGCTGTCCTGGCCCTTGTAGAACTTGCGACCCAGCCGAGGCACATAGGCCGTCCAGGCCGAGTTGCGATTCGGGTCGCTGTTGATCAAATCCATCGTCTCGTACAGCCGAGCGTCCAGATTGTCCAGGTGATGCAATGCAACCGCTTCGGGAATCATCGGCACTCGCGGGCTGCCAGTTTCGAGTGAACCGTGGTGACTGACGATCAGGTGCTTCAACCGCATCAGCAATTCGCCGTCAAACTCGCGCCCCGTCCGATCAGAAAACTCGCGAACCTTCGCCTCCAACTCCTCAAGCACCAACACAATATGACCCAGCAACTGACCCTCGTCGGTGTACGACAACGTTCCCTCGACAGAAATCTCACGCACCTTGCCCAAGTCGTGAAGGAACACACCCGCCAACAACAGGTCGCGGTCCAGGAACGGATACAAACTCAGAATGCCTTCGGCCGCCTCCATCAACGTGGTGACGTGTTCCAGCAGCCCACCGCGGAAGGCGTGGTGGATCTTGATCCCCGCCACGGCTCGAGACAACGCATTCACCAAGGACTCGTCTTCAAGAAAACAGATCATCAGTTCCCGAAGATCATCGTTGTACAGACCCCTGAGCAGTTCGTTGACGCGAACCAGATGACGCTCTGAGGCCTCGCTGCGGTCCTCCTCGAAATCCGACATCTTGACCGACGCTGCGTCGACCGAATTGATGCAAGTCAGAATCGCCTGCATCGCTCCCTGGTACAACTGCACCTTGCCCTCGACCCGGACAAAATCGCCCGTGTCGAACTCCGACACCAGCTCCTCCGTGACGTTCCACATCAACCCGTGAACCACACCGGTGCGGTCCTTCAGGTGGACCAGCAGGAACAGGTCGTCGTTGCGATTGGAGCGGAGCTGCTTTTCAGCAAGCAGAAAGATCTCGTCAACCGATTGGCCGTTGCGGAGATGTTCGACGAATTGACGAGGCATAAGCATCCAAGAAAACAGAAACTGGCCTAGGCCGTGCAGGCTCGAGCCGATTCTAGGCCGTGACCGACTTCGACGACAGGCTCAGAACAATCCCGGCCATTGGCGATCATCGACCGTGTCCCGCGTCGGGTCTCTTTGCTAGAATTCCCGCTTTCCTCGGAGCCAGTCGTCCGATCCCACGACCCTCCGACACGAAACCGACCCCGCGGGGTCTGGGAGACAGAGAGTGCGCTGGAGCCAAACGCTGATTCCGACGATGAAGGAGATCCCCTCGGACGCCAAGATCCCCAGCCACCAGCTGATGCTCCGCGCCGGACTCATCCGACAGGTGATGGCCGGAGCCTACACCTATCTGCCACTGGGCTGGCGGGCCGTGCGGAAGGTCGAAGCGATCGTCCGACAAGAAATGGAACGGGCCGGTGCCGTCGAATTGTTCATGCCCGCATTGTGCCCGGCAGAACTCTGGGAACAAACCGGTCGCATCGACGACTACGGAAATGCACTGGTCCAGTTTCCTCTGGTTCGAGGAGACCGCCAGATCCAGGTCGTGCTCGGACCGACTCACGAAGAAGTCGTTACCGACCTGATTGCTCGAGAAATCAAGAGCTACAAGCAACTGCCGATCACCGTCTTTCAGATCCAGACAAAGTTCCGCAACGAAGAACGGCCTCGCTTCGGAGTCATGCGGACCAGCGAGTTTCAGATGAAGGATGCCTACAGCTTTGGCACCGACCTCGAACAACTCGACCAGGCCTATCAACAGATGTACCACGCCTACCGCCGCATCTTTGCTCGATGCGGACTCGACTATCGACCGGTCGAAGCCGAGAGCGGTCCGATCGGCGGAGATGCCTCGCACGAATTCATGGTGCCGGCCGAAAACGGCGAAGATGCCATCGTCCACTGCAACTCGTGCGACTATGCCGCGAACACCGAACGAGCCGAAACCGGACGGCCGACTCCCGAAATCCACTCGGACACCGAAGCCGACCAACCCGAAGTCGTCGACACGCCCGGTGCCGGAAGCATCGCTCAGGTCTGCAGCATGCTCGACTGCGATCCCACCCGGATGATCAAGACACTCATCTACTCGGTCGATGACAAACCCGTCGCCGTGCTCATTCGCGGAGACCACGAAGCCAACGAAGCGAAAATTCGACGCGCGACCGGTGGAGAACATGTCGAACTGGCCAGCGCCGAGACGATCCAGCAGGTGACCGGAGCCCCGGTCGGTTTCGCAGGCCCCGTTGGCCTGGAATGCCCGCTGCTGGCCGACCACGATGTTGCCTTGATCGCCGATGCCATCACCGGTGCCAATGCCAAGGATACACATCTTCGAGGTGTCCAGGTCGGTCGAGACTTCTCGCTCGACACCACCCACGACCTCAGGACAGCCACCGCTGGCGACCCCTGCCCACGCTGCGATGGTGCACTCGAACTCGCTCGAGGCATCGAAGTCGGGCACGTCTTCAAACTCGGAACCAAGTACTCTACAGCTCTCTCGGCCGTGTTCCTCGACGAAAACGAAAAAAAACACCCGATGCTCATGGGATGCTACGGCATCGGGATCAACCGCATCGTCGCCGCCACTGCCGAAACTTCGCACGACCAGAATGGACTCATCTGGCCACTGGCCATCGCACCCTACCAGGTGCTCCTTATCCCGCTTAGCCTCGATGACTCTGAAGTGATCGACGCCGCCGAGTCGATCTATCAACAACTCGAAGCTCGAGGAATCGACTGCCTGATGGACGACCGAAAGGCCAGGCCAGGCTTCAAGTTCAAGGACGCCGACCTGATCGGGATCCCGCTGAGAATCATCGTCGGAGGCCGAAGCCTCGCCGATGGCGTCGTCGAAGTCAAATGGCGAACCGAAGACCAGGCCAGACACATTCCGCTCGATCAAGCCGTCGACACGGTCGGTGACGAGATCGCCGCCAGAATTGCCGTCGAAGCCGAAACGGTTCCCGAATGACCGCCCCAACCAAGTCTTGAAATATCCGCGACCCACGACATAACATCACACGTCCCAGTTCCTGCCTCCGCCGCCTGACTGCAGGGTTCATGATGCTCCACAATCGTCTTGGCCGACTCGTCTCACTCGGACTCCTGCTGTGTGGTCCGGGGGCCACCTGCCTGCCCGCTGCGGACACCCGACCCAACATCATCCTGCTCTTCACCGACGATCATGCCTCGCACGCACTCTCGTGCTACGGCTCGAAAATCAATCGCACGCCGCAACTGGATCGGTTGGCGTCCGAGGGCATGCTGTTCCGCAATTGCTTCTGCACCAACTCAATCTGTGCCCCCAGCCGAGCGGTGATCCTGACCGGAAAACACAGCCATCTCAACGGAGTCATCGACAATCGCGTTCGCTTCGATGGCTCTCAGCAGACGTTCCCCAAACTGCTGCAGAAGGCGGGCTACCAGACTGCAATGATCGGCAAATGGCATCTCAAGAGTCTGCCCACCGGATTCGATCGCTACGAAGTGCTCATCGGCCAAGGCCCGTACTACAACCCGCCGATGATTCGAGACGGCAAACGGGTCAAACACACCGGCTACACCACCGACATCATCACCCGCATCGCACTCGACTTCCTCAAGTCACACGACACCGACAAGCCCTTCATGCTGATGTGCCAGCACAAGGCGCCACACCGCAACTGGCAACCCGGCCCCAAACACCTGGCACTCTACGACGACGTCACCATCCCCGAACCCGACAACCTCTTCGACAACTTCCTTGGCCGCGGCACCGCCGCACGCACCCAGGACATGACCATCGCCCGGACCATGACTCCCTATGACCTGAAACTCGTCCCACCCCGCAACTTCACACCATCTCAACTGAAGACCTGGAACGCTGCATACGGACCCAAAAACGAAGCCTTCCACAAAGCCAAACTCACCGGCAAGGCACTCGTTCGCTGGAAATACCAACGCTACATCAAGGACTACCTCCGCTGCATCGCCAGCGTCGACGAAAACATCGGACGCGTCCTCGACTACCTCGATGACTCAGGCCTCGCCAAGAACACCATCGTCATCTACTCGTCCGATCAAGGCTTCTACCTCGGAGACCACGGATGGTTCGACAAGAGATTCATGTACGAGGAAAGCTATCGCATGCCGCTGTTGGCTCGCTGGCCCGGCCACATCAAACCCGGCAGCGTCAACTTCGACCTCGTCAGTAACCTCGACTTCGCACAAACCATGCTCGACCTCGCCCAAGCCGATAGCCCGACCGGCATGCAGGGACGCAGCCTGAAAGACATCTTCAATGGCCGCACGCCCGCCGACTGGAGAACCTCTCTGTTCTACCAGTACTACGAGTTCCCCGGTGCACACAGCGTCAGACGACACGTGGGAGTCCGAGATGCCCGCTACAAGCTGATTCACTTCTACAACCTCGACGAATGGGAACTCTACGACCTGGAACAAGACCCCCGCGAAATGCAATCGGTCTACGGGTCGCCGGAATACACCGAAATCACCGCGAGACTGAAAGACGAACTCGTACGACTCAAAAAACACTACCGCGTCCCCGACGACCGCGGCAGCGTCTCAAAAGATGGAAAGCCGAAAGCCGGATCCCAGCGGAAACGACCGAAGACGCGTAATAAGAAAACACGCAATCCGTAGAACCGGCCAGTCCCAAGCAACCCGTCGTCCCGACACCGGGCCGTGACGGCAACCCATCAGGCCGTCACCGAAAGCAGTACCCGGCATGCTGGCATTCGTCCTGTTGTGCGTGGTCCCACCGCTGCTGCTCTCGGCGTTGACCACCGGACTGCTCAGACGCTGGGCACCCGCCTGGGGTCTCGTCGATCGACCCGGCCCACGGAAAGTCCACCACCATCCGACACCCATGGGAGGAGGCATCGCCGTTTGGGTCAGCGTCATCACACCCCTGGCCATCGTAACAGCACTCGGCGCAAACCTACTGCCAGGACTCTCGCTCAAAACATTCCTCCCCGCAGATGTCCTCGAACAACTCGACGTCTCGCAATTTGCCTCCCGCTTGAGCCAGCTTTGGGGCATCCTGGCCGGAGCCACTCTGCTGGCAGTCGTCGGATTGATCGACGACTTCCGCAACCTGTCGTGGAAGCCGCGACTGGCCGTGCAAATGCTCGTCGCAGTCGGGCTGGTCGTCGGTGGAGTCCGAGGAACTCTGTTCCTGCCCAGCCCGATCATCGCAGCCGCCGTCACCGTGGTCTGGATCCTCGTCCTGATCAATGCCTTCAATTTCCTCGACAACATGGACGGACTCTCACCAGGCATCGCACTGATCGCCGCCTCGCTGTTTGCTTTCGTTCTGCTCCTCGGGACCCCAAGACCTCACTGGCTCGTCGCCGGAGTCCTGCTCGTCCTCGCCGGTGCACTCGCCGGCTTCCTCTGCCACAACTGGCCACCCGCCAAAATCTTCCTCGGTGACGCCGGCAGCTACTTCATCGGCTGCCTGCTCGCCACCCTGACAGTGATCGGTACCTTCTACGAAAATGACCCCAACACCGCAGCCAACACCGCAGCAATCGGCCGCCACGTGATGCTCGCACCCCTCTTCATCCTCGCCATTCCACTCTATGACTTCACCAGCGTCATGCTGATCCGGTTGCGTCGCGGCCAAAGCCCGTTCCAACCCGACAAGAATCACTTCTCCCACAGACTCGTCGAACTCGGACTCTCAAAACCTCACGCTGTCCTCACCATCCACCTGGCCACACTGATGACCGGCCTCGGCGGAGTCCTGCTGTACCAGGTGGCCGACTGGTCGGGGGCCATGCTGATCATCGCACTGATCGCCTGCGTCTTGGCACTGATCGCAATCCTCGAAACCGTCGCTCGCCCACAAGCATCACCCGACTCATCACCCGACTCATCACCCGACTCATCACCCGAAGACGGCCGGGGGACTCATGCCTGAGGCGTCCGGTACCAACGACACGACCACTTCCACGACCACGACCACTTCCACGACTTGGGCCGCCGACTCGGATCTGTCCCCCGCATGGCTGACCATCGCGGTGGGACTGCTGGTTGCTCGCTGGCTGATGCCGGCCGAATCGACAGCTTCAGGAACCACGCTGTGGCTGGTCGGCGGCTGGCTGCTGCTGGCATCGGCCTGGACACTGGCTCGACTGCGCAGCTGGCCGATCGCCCCGCTGCGACTCGACCGCATCGATCTGGCCGTCACGCTGCTCGTCGCCCCGCAACTCGTCTCGGCACTGCTGATGATCATCACATCAGACGGCAATGCCCGGACCGCGGCCAACATGGGCTGCGAGTGGGTCGGAGTGCTGGTGAGTTTCGTGCTCCTGAGACGCTGGCTGGCCAGGCATGCCGATTTCGATGCCGCCCTGCGACTCGCACTGGCCGTCGCCATCGGAGTCTCGATGCTCGGCGTCTGGCAACACCACGTCGGGTACCGCACGGCCATCGCCGAATTCGACAGGCTCGAAACCGAACTCGCCATCGCCCACCGCGTCGGCAACATCTCGACTATCCGCCGCATCCAGTCCGAACTGGCCGCATCGGGCATCCCGCTCGACGGTCCCGCAAGAATTCTCTGGGAACACCGTTTGCGAAACAGCCGCGAACCCTACGGCTTCTTCGCACTCGCCAACTCCCTCGGCGGACTCCTCGCACCAATCCTGCTGACAGGCTTCGCACTCTGGCCCGCCGCCATCCGCCGTTACCGATCCGACACGCAACCCACAGGGTCGCTTCGGGCCATCCTACCACTTGTCCTCTACGGACTGCTGTTGCTGCTGGTCGCCTACTGCCTGCTGTTGACCAAAAGCCGCACGGCGTGGGTCGGGTTGGCAGTCGGTGGCCTGGTGCTCGTGGGAAACCACCTGCTGAGATGGCTGCGTGAGGCTCCTCGACGTGTCCTCATCGCAGCACTCGCACCACTGCTGCTGGTGATCGTGGTACTCGTGACCGGTGGAATCGACCGCGAAGTGCTGACCGAAGCCCCCAAGTCACTGGCCTATCGGCTCGAGTACTGGGAGGGCAGCACGCGAGTCATCTCGGACCGACCGCTGCTGGGGACCGGACCCGGCAACTTCCGCCAGCACTACCTGGCCCACAAGCTCGAAGGGTCCAGCGAAGAGATCGCCGACCCGCACAACTTCGTGCTCGAAGCCACCGCCAACGCCGGACTGTTGGGATTGACCGGGCTGCTGGCGTGCGTCGGCCTGATCATCCGTCGCCGGCCACATTCCGATCCACAAACGCCAAACCTCTCGAACAACACCACCCAACAGCCCCGTCTCATGGCACGGCTTGCCGGCATCTGCGGCTTCGCACTGGCACTGACTCCCGACTGGCTGCTCGGAGGTGCTATCGACCAGAGACTGCTGGCCGTACTGCTGGGAAGCGGCCTGGCCTGGTCGTGCCTGCCCAACGTCGTTCTCGACCCGCTCACCCGCCGTCGAGCCTGCCTGGCGGCCCTGGTCGCGATGTTGGTGCACATGTCCGGAGCTGGAGGCTTCTCGCGACCGGCTTTGCTCGATTTGATCCTGCTGATGATCATTGGCTGCAGACCACTGATGCCACCGAAAGACGCCCACGCCACTGCCGACTCAAACCAATCACTCAATTCCGCACGACTCATCTCAGTCGCTTGTGGCCTCGCGTTCGTGCTCGTCGGCGTTTTCGGATTGCTACCGGTCTTCGCACAAACGACCGCCGCACAGAATGCGACCCACGCACTGCTCGAAGGTCGTACGGCCACCGCCGCCTCACTGCTCGCCGACGCACTACAGGTCGACCGACTCGATCCCGCACCCACACGACAACTCGCACAACTCAGGATCGGCCAGGCAGCCTCCGATCCGACCAACGACGAATTCCTCGATCAGGCCGTCACCGCCGCCAAAAACACCCTCCGCCGCGATCCTCACAACTGGGTTTCCGCTCACGACCTCGCCCGAATCTATCACCTGAAATGGCAGAACCGCCCCGAACCGGGACTACAGCAGCAAATCGTTCGCTGGGGCACCGCTGCCATCGATCGCTACCCCAGCAACCCCCGTCTCCACGCCTGGATGGCCGAAACACTCGATCAAATCGGACTCGCACAAGACGCCAAGGATCAGGCCCGGACCACACTGAGACTGCACACACTGCTCCAACAGCGAGGTCACGTCGATAAACTGCTCGACAACACACGACTCACACAAATGCAAAACCTGATCGACACATCCCAGGTCTCCCAGCCACGCAAGACACCCTCGCAATGAACCCGAAAACCGGGGCCGAGGCAACCAGTTCGTCATCCTCATCCCACTCATCCCACTCATCCCACTCATCTCACCCAACACCGCCGACCGCGATTGACCGACTCGAAAATCGCAACCTAGAATGACAGCCCCCCGACAACAAGTCGGTCATCCGGCCGGAAACACATTCATCCAAGTCCCACACCGAGTGTGGCCGATTTCGTAATAGACGGAGTGCTCGTACCAGCCCACCCAGTGCTCAAACCAAGTCGCCCACCCCACATCTTCCCTCAATCGGCTCGACACGCTTTTCAGAGGTCGCCATGCGGATCATCGTCATCATCCTGACATTAGTGGTCGCCATCAGCGGGTTGTTCCTGGGAGTCAAAGCGTGGCGCGAATCGACTACCGTCACGGTCCGACTCGACGACCCATCCTCACTCCCGTCGCCATCAAGGAACGGACCGCACCCCAAGGCGGTCATCGTCGGAGGGACCGAGTACGACTTCGGGATCATGGAACAAGGCCAAGAATCCGAGCATGTCTTCACGATCCGCAACGACGGAGACGCTCCGCTGCGACTGGCGGCCAACTACAAGGGAGCCAACACCTGCGAATGCACCGTTGGCAAGCTGGAACGCAACCTCATCGAACCGGGCCAAACCGTTCACGTCACCGTTTCCTGGGGCGTCAAGAAACCCGCGATCTCCTTTGCTCACTCGGCTCGCATCCGCACCAACGACCCCGACATGGTGACCATCCCCTTCCTGATCAAGGGAGTCATCGGACGCCGGGCTGTCATCAAACCGTCACCCGACTGGGGTGTCGGACAACTGGAGCCCGATGACATCGTCCAGGTCGACCTGACAGTCCACACCGAAATCGCAGACAACTTCAAGCTGCTCAAGATCGAAAACCCCTCCGGCCTGCTCGTCACCTCAAGCCAGGTCATGACCGACAAGGAACTCGCAGCCCTCGCAGCCGTCGACAGCGCCGCTCCGGATGACACCGAAAAGATCGCCAAGGTCAACGCACGACTCAAGGCCGGCAACAACCGGCCACTGCCCAGGGCTGGCTACAAGATCACCGCCACCGTCGATGCCTCCAAGTTCCCCGCCGGACCCTTCGTCGAAACACTCACACTCCACACCGACCTCGCAGACAACCACACGATCAACTTTCGGCTGCGAGGCAGTCGCTCGGGTGCGATCGAATTCATGGCGGCTCGAGGCAGCGAATGGGTCAGCACGAAACTACTGCTCAGACTCGGGTCGTTCTCCGCCGCCAAGGGCAAGTCGCTGAAAATCCCGATGATGATCAAAAACGTCGAAGGCGATGGCAAGATTCAGGTCACGTCCACCAAACCCAAGTTCCTCCAGGTCGCCATCCAACGCGACCCGAACTTCCCAGCCAAAAATAACCGCCGCTACTGGATGACGCTCACCGTGCCGCCAGGCCAACCGCCCGTCGTGCTGACTCACCGACGCCGAGGAATCGTTACGCTCACCCTCGATGGCAAAACAAAACGGACCATGCGATTCTTTGTCGGTTTCGTCTCCCGATAACCCACTCGACGCCCCAACCCTGCCCTACCCGACCCGACTCTGCCCCTTCCCCCGATCCACTGACGACTCGACAACTCCATGCCACGCTGGGTAACTCCACTCCTGTGCACCCTTCCGATCGCCACCGGCTTGGCCACGTGGTTTCTGATGTCCGACCCACCTGACACGATCGACTCAACCGGTAATGCAACCGGCAACACTCCAGCAGCCGGAGCCAATCCTCTACTCCAAGACTGGTCCACCGATCAACTCACACTGGTCATCTCCGGACAACAACACGGGTACCTCGAACCGTGTGGCTGCTCGGAGACTCAATCCGGAGGCTACTCGAGACGAGCAGATTTACTGAAGCAAATGAGCGTTCGGGGGTTTCAACCGATTGCCCTGGACCTGGGCGGACTGGTTCGCCGACGTCGAGAACAAAGCCGGTTGAAGTACCAGACAATGCTCGCGGCCCTGGGTGACATGTCCTACTCAGCCGTCGCCATCGGACCCGAAGACCTCGCACTCGGCGCCGACTTCCTACTCTCACAAGGCACCACCGACGACTCGGACAATCCAGAGAATCCAGAACAACCCAAGACTCCAAAACCGCCTGCCCGACCGGTCCTGATGGCCGCCAACGTGTGTCTCTTCGACAGCGACGACTTGCCCGGTGCTCCCACGGCCAGCCGCCTGATCAAGACAAAACGGCACACGATCGGTATCACCGCGATCCTCGACCCCGCCCTGGCCAAACCACTCGAAGCCGCCGGGACTCTCCAGGACGTGACCATCCGGCCACCCGAGGACGTTCTTCCCGTAGTGATCGATTCTCTGCTGAAGCGAGGAGCCACCCTCCTGGTGTTGCTCTCGCATGCCTCACCCGAACGCTCCATCGAACTCGCCCGACAATTCCCCCGCTTCCATCTCGTCGTCAGTGCCGGCGGCCCCGAGGATCCTCTGACCGACAACCCTCGAATGGTCGGCAATACGACGCTGATTACCGTTGGACAAAAGGGGAAATATGCCGGAGTCGTCGGAATCGGTGATTCGGACAAAACGCCTCGGATTCGCTTCGAACTGGTCAACCTCGATGACCAGCGGTTCACCGATCACCCGAAGATGATCGAAGCCATGACAACCTATCAACAAACCCTCGAACAACTCGACCTCGCCGCCGCTCTACTGCCTCTCGACACCAGTGGCAACCGCCGCTATGTCGGTTCGGCCAAGTGCGGAGACTGCCACACCCACGCCCTGGCCAAATGGCTCAAAACTCCGCACTCGGGTGCGTTCGAGAGCCTGGCACGAGGACGACGTGGACAGGAACACAACTGGGTGCCGCGGACCTTCGACGCCGAATGCCTCGCCTGCCATGTCACCGGCTGGGAACCCCAGGAGCTGCTCCCCTACAAAAGTGGCTTTGTCGACCGGAATACATCCGCTCACCTGCTGGGCAACGGTTGCGAAAACTGCCACGGACCCGGCGACCGACACATCGAATTGATCGAGGCCGGACAGACCGAACAAGCGATGCTCGAAGTTCGAATCACACTAAAACAGGCCCGGAACAAAGTCTGCATCGGATGCCACGATCTGGACAACAGCCCGAAATTCAACTTCGACACATACTGGCCACGGATTGCTCACCCCAATAGAGACTGACACAGTGTCCATCGACGTACCCAGCCGCATTCGATTCCTGACCGATCTCGGCCTGTTGTGGCTGGAATGGTCCGATGGCCTCTCGTACAAAATCCCCTTCCGGGCACTCCGTCAACTGTGCCCATGTGCCTCGTGTGTCAGCGAAACCACCGGCCAACGGGTCCTCGACCCCGATTCCGTACCAGCTGACATCAGTCCCTCGGACGTCGAATACACGGGCAGCTACGCGTTGAAAATCACCTGGAACGATGGCCACGACACCGGGCTGTTCACCTGGGAATATCTCGACGAGATCGGCCGGGCCATCCAGCAGTACGAGGCCGATGATGCCGATTGAGGTCGAACTGAAGTTCCCCCTGACCGACGATGCCCCGACTGCCAAACAGCTCGTCGAACGACTCGAAGCCGTCGGAGCTCGCGCCCAACCAGCTCGGCAGCAGGACGACCACTACTATGCTCACCCCGGCCGAGATTTTGCGGCGACCGACGAAGCCCTGAGAATCCGTGAAGACAATCACCAGGCCCGGCTGACCTACAAGGGACCGCTGATCGACGACGTCGCCAAATCGAGACTCGAATACGAAACCGCGATCGAATCGGCCGACGTCGGAGCCAGCATCCTAGAGGAACTCGGCTTTCAACTCGTCCGGACCGTCTCTAAAACACGACGCCCCTTCGAACTCAATTGGCACGATACCGATGTCGAAGTCGTGATCGATCAGGTCGTGGGCCTTGGCGAGTTCGTCGAACTCGAGATCATCAGTGACGAAAACAGTCACCAGGCCGCTCGAGACACTCTGATCGAGTTGGCCGCGGAAGTGGGGCTCACACACAGCCAACGGCAGAGTTACCTCGCACTGCTGTTGCAGAGCGATCTGGAAAAAAACGACTGAAACGGCCGCTGAAGAACACGAGGACCGGCCTCGTCTCGTGTCATCCCGAACGCCTCCACACCCTGCTCGCTCGGCACGGACTTTGAATTCGAACCGTTTTTTCGGCAGACTGGCGTTGAAAACCAACCCGCCAACAGCGAGTATTCGTGTTCCGGAGAAGGAAACTGCCGGACAATTTCAACGCGTTCGATTCGAACGCGTTCCAGTCAAGCGTGTCGAGTTTGTGACTCTGTGAGTCCAACACGGCCGCGCCGCGGGACAAAGGAGTGACGACCCCCATGGCCAAAAGCAAAACACGGAAAAAGTCCGCCAAGAATGACCCCGCGGGCATGCTCAAGAATGCCGTCGGGCAGATCGAACAGGCCTTCGGCCCCGGCGCGATCATGAAGCTGTCCGGCACGGCGAACCACAAGATCCAGGGCATCAGCACCGGTGCACTCTCCCTCGACCTCGCTCTCGGAGGGCAGGGCATGCCACGAGGTCGGGTCGTCGAACTATATGGACCCGAGTCCAGTGGTAAGACGACTCTCGCTCTGCATGTCATCGCCAACGCACAAAAAGCCGACGGTATCGCCGCCTTCATCGACGCCGAACATGCACTCGACCCCTCATGGGCCAAGAGACTCGGAGTCAACCTCGAAGAACTCCTCGTCAGCCAACCCTCCTACGGCGAAGAAGCTCTGCAGATCACCGAGATGCTGATCAAGTCCAACGCCGTCGACCTGATCGTCATCGACTCGGTCGCCGCACTGGTGCCCAAGACTGAACTCGATGGCGAAATTGGCGATACCCACGTCGGACTGCAGGCTCGGATGATGAGCCAGGCGATGCGGAAACTGACCGGAGCGATCGCCAAGAGCAAAAGTTGCGTGATCTTCATCAACCAGATCCGGGAAAAGATCGGAGTCATGTTCGGCAGCCCGGAAACGACACCCGGTGGCCGTGCCCTGAAATTCTACAGCTCGGCTCGAGTCGATGTGCGCCGCATCGCAACTCTCAAGGATGGCGACCTCGCTATCGGCATCCGCATGAAAGCTCGGATCGTCAAGAACAAGGTCGCACCCCCGTTCCGAATCGCCGAATTTGATATGCTCAGCACCTGCGGAATCAGCCTCGAAGCCGATATTATCGACATGGCCGTCGAAGACCGCATTGTGCAACGCAGCGGAAGCTGGTTTAGCTACGGCGAAACCCGACTCGGACAAGGACGCGAAAAAGCCCGGCTGTGGCTCGTCGAAAATCCTGACAAGCTCGAGGAAATCCGCGACAAGGTGCTTGTGGCTCGAGGCTTTGGACCCGAGGATCCGGCCGAGGCCGAATCGGACGACATTTCCGAAGCGACCAAAACTCCAGAAGACACCGGCCAAACGATCGAAGACACCGGCCAAACAACCGAAGACACCGGCCAAACAACCGAAGACACCGGCCAAACAACCGAAGACACCGGCCAAACAACCGAAGACACCGGCCAAACGATCGAAAACACCGGCCAAACGATCGAAAACACCGGCCAAACGACCGAAGACACCAGCCAGACTGCCCAAGGCGCTGGCGAAACGCCTGCGGTGATCGAGTTGCCTGAGGCGGAAGTGGCCTAGTCGGCCCAGCCACAATCCTCCACACGACTCCACCGACACCGACCGCCGATGAAAACCGATGAGATCCGCGAGAAATACCTCGCGTTCTTCGAGTCCAAGGGACACACCCGACGTCCCAGCGACGTGCTGGTGCCACCCGAAGACCCGACCGTGCTATTCACTCCGGCCGGAATGAACCAGTTCAAAAACCAGTTCCTCGGCATCGGTGCGCTCGACTTCACACGCGCCACCACCTGCCAGATGTGCCTGAGAACCGGTGACATCAACAACGTCGGTGTCACCCCCTATCACCACACCTTCTTCGAAATGCTCGGGAACTTCTCGTTCGGTGACTACTTCAAGACCGAAGCCATTCACTGGGCCTGGGAATTCCTCACCGGATCCGACTGGATGCACCTGGATCCCGATCGACTCACAACCACCGTGTTCCACGAAGACAACGAAGCGTTCAGGATCTGGACCGAGGAGATCGGGCTGCCCGAGTCTCGGGTCCGACGGGACGATGAATACGAAAACTTCTGGCCGGCTGGTTCGCCGTCGAACGGTCCCGACGGTGTCTGTGGGCCGTGCAGCGAGATCTTCTACGACACCGGCAACGGCGAACCGGTCGAGATCTGGAACCTGGTCTTCACCCAGTTCAACCGCGTTGGTGACCCTCCCGACAACCTCAACCCCTTGCCCAAACAGAACATCGACACCGGCATGGGTCTGGAACGCATGGCCGCCGTCATCCAGAAGGTCCCCAGCAACTTCGAAATCGACACCATGCGTGGGCTGTGCGAAGCGGCCGGCAAGGTGGTCGGCCTCGACTACTCGTTCAACGATAACTCCGGTCGCCCCCTACGTCGCATCGCCGACCACATCCGGGCCGTGACCTTCTGTATCCACGAAGGAGTCGAACCGGGGAACGAGAAGCAAAGTTATGTCGTCCGGCAACTGCTCAGACGCGCTCTGCTCGAAGGCTACCTGCTCGGCCGGCACGAACCCTTCCTTCACCAACTCGTCCCCGCCGTCGTCCAGGCCATGAAGGCCGCCTACCCCGACCTCGCCACATCCGCCGATCCCGTCGCCAACGTCGTGCTCGAAGAAGAAAACCAGTTCCTGGACACCATCGAGCGAGGCGTCGGAAAGTTCGAAACACTGGCTCGCCTGGCCGAATCCCAGGGCCGCACGGTGATCACCGGCGACGAAGCCTTCGACCTGCACCAGACCGACGGGTTCCTCGTCGAACTGACCGAAGCACTCGCCACCCGGGGCGGACTGAGCGTCGATAGAGAACAGTTCGACGCCCGCATGACTCAACACATGGCCGGCAGCGGCTCCGGAGCATTCCTCGACAGCGTCATGGCCACCGGACCACTCGATGAACTCCGCAATCGCATCGGTGCCACGCGGTTCGACGGATACGAATCTGCCGAGGGACCTGTCCAGGTCGAAGGCATCATCGCAAATGGCGAATTGGTCGACGACTGGTCCCAGACCGGCGAATCCGCCGTCGCCGCCGTCGTACTCCAACAAACCCCCTTCTACGGCGAAGCCGGTGGACAGGTGGGCGATGTCGGTCAACTCAACGCACAGGCGACCACCTTCCAGGTCACCGATACCGTCCGCGATGGCGAACTGCTGCTGCACATCGGCTACCTGGATTCGGGAAGCCTCACAACCGGTGACCCACTGACCGCACAGGTCGATGACCAACGACGGGACGGGATCCGAAGAGCTCACTCGGCCACACACCTGCTGCACCACGCCCTGCAAACCGTGCTCGGGCCAAACGCCATGCAACGCGGGTCGAAGGTCGAACAGGACGCGTTCCGATTCGACTTCGCCCACAAACAACCCGTCACCGCCGATGAACTCAGGCAAATCGAAGACGTGATCAACGCCCGAGTGGCCCAAGGTGCGGAGGTGACGACGGAACTCATGAACCTCGACGACGCTCGCGAAGCCGGCGCCATGGCCCTCTTTGGCGAAAAGTACCCCGACCGGGTCCGAGTCGTCCGGATGGGTAACTTCAGCACCGAACTCTGCGGAGGCACTCACCTGGACAACACCGGACAGGTTGGGCTCTGTCGCGTTGTCTCGGAAGATCCGGTTGCCAAAGGGATCCGACGGATCTCCGCTCTGACCGGCCCCAGAGCACACCAACAGATTCGTCAGACCGAATCGGTCGTCCAGCAACTCTCTGTCGCGCTCAAGGCGCCGCCCGAAGAACTTCTGCCCCGAGTCCAACGCCTGCAGGACGATCTCAAACAGGTTCAGAAACAACTCGCTTCGCACAGTCGTCAGGCCATCGCCGGAACCGCCGATGGATTGATCGACGACGCCGAAATTATCGACGGGATCCACATCGTGGCTCACCGGGCCGAAGGAGTCGACCGGGATGGATTGCGAGACTTTGCCGACCTGCTTCGCAGCAAAGCTCAGGCCGTCGCACTGATCGTCGCCGCCGAAGTCGATGGCAAGGTCGCTCTGACCGCAGCGGTCAGCCCCGAATTGATCGACCGGGGACTCAATGCCGGAGACTGCGTCAAGGCGGCGGCCAGTGTGGTGGGAGGCGGTGGAGGTGGTCGACCGGATCTTGCCGAGGCCGGAGGCAAGGACCCCGGCCGGATTGCCGAGGCACTCGAAGCCGGAGCCGCCGTCTATCGCAACGCTCTAGCCTAACCCAGGGACTGGCTCTCCGCCCCGGCCCCCGGCCCCCGGCGAGTGGCCTGTCCGCCGAACCGCTGCGGACCCTGTCACACGGCTCACGTCTGCTTACACCAACGCCACGCCGCGACGCTTCAACTCGCCCAGGATCGTCTCGACCAACTCGGTCACGTCCGCAGGATCCACTCCAGAACCACCACCAGATCCCTGGCAATCCATCGCCAGCTCGTTCCCGCATCCCTGCTCGGTCAACAGGCTCTGTAGAGTCGAACTGAGTTCCTCGAGATCGTTGCGTTGAGCCCGAGTGCTGGGCTGACGCCCCTGCCCCATGCAAAACCCTCGCAACGAAGCTCCCAGCCGAAAACCGTCGGGGAACTCGGGCCCCAGGATCATTGCGTCGAACAGCTTGACCAGGGCGTACTGCACCTGCCTGGCCTCGTCGAGTTTTCCGGCTTGGGTCAGTTCGTAGAGTTTTCGAGTCACTTCGGGCACGACGCCCGAACTGGCGTTGGTCCCGCCGTCACAACCGGCCAACAGCATCAGCATCAACGAGGCGTCCCAGCCGGTCAGAAACGAGAACTCGGGACGAAGCGGTCGCACCGCCTCGATCATGCGGATCATGTGAGGCAGATCGCCGCTGGAATCCTTTATCGCCACCACCTTGTCGCACTCCTCAGCCAAACGGCAAACTGTCGCGACGTCAATCGGAGACGCAAACATGGGAATGTTGTACAGCGTCACATCGACCGGAGTGTTGCGGGCAATCTCGCGGAAGTAAGCATAAACCGCCTCGGGACCCAGCTGGTAGTAGAACGGAGCCACAATCGCCACCGCCCGCACCCCCAACTCGTGGTAGTACTCGCACGCGGCGATCGTCTCGCGAACATTCGCCTCCGCCGCTCCGGCCAGAATCGGAACCCGGCCATCCACCTGGTCGGCAATGATCTCGACAATCCGACGCCGCTCTTCGACCGTGAACCGAGTGAACTCGCCCGTCGAACCGTTCGGATACAGGCCGTGTACACCCCGCTCGATCAACCAATCGACGTAACGCCTGAGTTCCGATTCGTTGATCTCACCCCGCTCGTCCATTGGGACTAGATTCGGAGTGAAAATGCCTGTCAGCCTTTTCGTACTGCTCATCACACTCTCGATCAAAACTTAACTCTCGGTACAACACCTCGGACATTCCGCGGACACTGGATTCGAATCTAACCGAAGCGATGGCAGTCGAGGGGATTGGGGTCGAGTTTACGGCCGGAATCCTGGCAAGCGAGGCCGGTTAGTCCGAGACTGACGGATGAAGCGGTCCTAGCAGGCCGTTGCAGCTGGCCGGCCAGGCCCTAGTCCGTTTCGGACACCACGCCCTCCTGATCACCCGCTTCGTCTTCCTCGAACGGAATCCGACCCACGACCAGGGGAATGGCCACCGCCGCGACCAATCCGACCGGCAGGCAGATCCACACCGGGACTCCCCAGCCGATCGGTATGTAGCCGACCAGCAAGGCCAGCGTGGCGATCACGAACGCGTAGGGGGCCTGAGTCGAGACATGATCCAGGTGGTCGCAGCCGGCGGCAGCCGACGAAAGAACCGTGGTGTCGGAAATCGGCGAGCAATGGTCTCCGAAAATGGCCCCCGCCAGCACCGCGCCCAGGGAACCCAGCATCACCGGATCGTCAACCACCGGCACATCCAGCAGATTCCAGGTCATCCCGACCGAAATCGGGATCAGCAACGTCATCGTCGAAAACGAGCTGCCGGTCGCAAACGCAATGCCGCCAGCCAGGACGAACGAAAGAGCCGGCATCAACTCGACCGGTAGACTCGGACCAGCCAACTCGGCCAAGTACGTCCCCGTGCCCAATGCATCCTTGCCACAGACCGCTCCCAAACCCCACGCCAGGACCAGTATCCACAACGCACCGAACATGCTGAATCCGCCTCGGTACCAGCCGATCAGCGTCTGCCGGGCCGAGATGGCACCGGTGCCCAATGTCATCAGGACACTCGCCAACGACGCCAAAGCCGACGCCACAAGCATTACCATCAAGGCCGCGTCGCCACCGTACACGCACAGTCCGTAGACCAGCACCACGATCAGCCCGGCCAACGGCACCAGGGCGTTTCTGATCAGGCCGCGGCGCTCGATGCCCTCAGGCAACTCGTCAATCGCCACCGCCGCCCGACTGCCCGGACGCGACACCGCACCGGTCGACACCACTCGCTGCTCGGCTCGAGCCATCGAACCAAAATCGCGGCCGCTGCGCGCCACCGTCCAGACAAACACCAACAAAAGGATCGAATAGAACCGATAGGGAATCGTCTGGACAAACAACCAGTAGGCGTTCACCTGCTCGCCCGTTTCCAGTCGGTAGGCCTCTTCAATCTGACCAACCTCGAAGGCGACCCAGGTCGATATCAACGCCAGGCCGGCAACCGGTGCAGCCGTGGCGTCGATCAGAAAGGCGAGCTTCTCGCGAGAAATCTTCAGCCGATCCGTGATCGGACGCATCGCCGACCCCACCACCAACGTGTTCGCGTAATCGTCGAAGAAAACACACAGGCCCAGACCGCAGGTCAACTGCTGGCCGTGCCGACGCTGAGAACCCGGGCGAATCAACCGGGCAATCAATGCCTCGATCGAACCGTTGCGAGTGATGACTCCGACCATCGTCCCCAACAACGTCGTGAAGACCAGGATCAGGCCGTGCGACTCGACACTCTGAGAATCACCCACCAGGTAGTCGCGAAACAACGCCTCAGTCGCCCGAATCACGTCGCCACCGGCCACGATCAACGCACCGGCCATAAGACCGATCCACAACGCCCAGCCGACACGACGAAAGATCACGGCCAACCCGATCGCCAACAACGGTGGCAACAGGCTCCAGACCCCCAACGACTCGGACGACGCCAATCCCAGCAACAATGGAAGTCTCTCAGGCAGCATCACGCACTGGCCCCGTGGCGATCGTCAAACTCAGACCGTGGCAGGCCAGATGACTCGAACACACAGTCCCGTCGGCCGGTTCGATTCGACCTCGATTCGGCCTCCCTGCAGAGTGACGATCCGCCAGCACTTCGGCAACCCGAAACCTAAACCGCGGCCAGCCTGTCGACCTGAATAAAACGGGTCGAACAGATGGCGACGAGATCGTTCGTCAAGACCCGGGCCGTGGTCGCGGATCTCCAGCAACACACTGTCGCCTGGATCAACACTCACAGAAATCACACCCTCGCTGTCCGCCTCCAGAGCATTCGTCAACAACTCCGCGACGACCACCGACAACTGAACCGGGTCGGCCAAGATCCAGACCGGCCCGACACCAGCCCACTCGACTCGCCCTTCCCGATCAGGAAGACCCTTCGTGACACCCGCGATCGCCTCAGAAACCAACTCGACCAGATCCGTCTCGCAAAACTCGGCGGCGGGGGGACGAGCAAACAGCATCACGTCGGCAATCATGTCACGGATGCGGTAGGCTTGGCCGACTATCGTCTCCAACGCCTGACGACGAGCCGGATCCGATTCGTCTCGCAACAACAATTGCACCCGGCCCACGATCGTCGCCACGGGATTGTTCAACTCGTGACCCGCACCAGCCGCAAACTCGGCCAATGACTCCAGCCTCTGTGCGTCAGGTGTCAAGCTGTTAAAATCCGGCTCACTGCCCATCGCAGACACCTCGCGAATCGATCGCAGTCGTAATCACCCCACTCGATCCACTTGCCTCACTTGATCGATGCCCGGACGACTGCTCGGAGCTAGGCAGGCACCTCGATGTCGAGCAACCCGCAAACGTGGGAAAACAACACGTCCACCTCGAACGGCTTCTGCATGAACTCGTTCGCTCCCGCTTCCTTCAAGTCGTCGATCTTGTCAGCTTCGACCATACCGCTGATGCAGATGATCCGAACATCGTCGAGAGTCGAATCGCTTCGAACTCGCTGACAAACTTCCTTGCCGTTGATGTCCGGCAACATCACGTCCAAGACTATGATGTCCGGCTTGTATTCCTTGACCAGCATCCCGGCGTCGAAACCGTTGTTGGCTACTCGGACGTCAAAGCGACCGTCGGCGTCGAATACGTCACGAATCAACTCGACCAACTCCTCGTCGTCGTCAACAATCAAAGCCCGCCGCCGACCACTCTCCAAGGCGTCAGTCGGGATGCCGTTGTCCTTCATGAAACGGTAAAGTACGTCTCGAGGGATGCGGCGGAACCGCGAACCCGGGACGCGAAACCCTTTGAGTTGACCTGAATCGAAACAGCGAATGATCGTCTGCTGCGATACGTTGCAGACCTTGGCCGCTTCTCCGGTCGTGAAGACTGTCTTCATGAGATTCCATCCGATCCTTGAATGGGTGTGAGTTGAAAGAGCCTGAAGCCCGATTCGTGTCTCGACACTTCGTGCAGATTCACCCGAGCCAACACGCCTGGCCAGTCCATAGCCCTGATTCCCCGTAAACCAAAACGCCTCCCCAAGACGTCAGGCTTACCCTGCTTATCATAGCGGCCGATTGTATCTATCTTCCGATGTCGGTCAATACCGACCTTCTCCTCCAACCTTCCTTGCCGTCAACGTCGCACACTATCTACCCAGCCCGCCACACCCGCCACACCCGCCACACCCGCCACACCCGCCACACCCTTCGGACTGTCAACCGCACCCTCAGCCCGCATCAACCGCCTCGGACCGCTGCAAATACAGCATCAACAGGGCCAAGTCCACCGGAGTGATTCCGCTGATCCGACCGGCCTGGCCCATGTTGGCAGGCCGCACACGACCCAACTTCTCCCGAGCCTCGTGCCTCAGCTGTGGCACGGCGTCGTAGTCGAAGGTCGCGGCAATCGATACGTGGCCGGTCTTCTGCTGCTGCCGGATCGACGCCTCCTGTCGCTTCAGATAACCGGCGTACTTGGTTTCGATCTCAACCTGCTGGGCAGCCAGAAAATCAATCGTCTCGGCAGACAACTCGGGCGATATTTCGCACAGCCCCTCCCAGTCAATCTCGGGACGTCTGAGAATCTGTTCGAGCGACTTGCCGTCGTGTCGCAATGTCCGGACTCGCTCTTGGGCCCGTTCGACCTCCGACTCATGCTTCTCGAATTGCGACATCCGGCTGTCATTCACCAGCCCCACTCGGTGTCCGACCCGAGTCAACCGCCGATCGGCGTTGTCGTGCCGCAACAGCAGTCGATACTCGGCACGCGAAGTGAACATGCGATACGGCTCATCCACACCACGTGTGACCAGGTCATCGACGAGCACCCCGAGGTAGGCCTGGCTGCGATCGAGCACCAACGGGTCTCGACCGGACAACTTCAACGCGGCATTGGCCCCGGCCAACAAACCCTGCCCGGCCGCTTCCTCGTAACCGGTGGTCCCATTCAATTGACCGGCAAAGTAAAGTCCACTGACGCGGCGAGTCTCGAGAGTCGCATCGAGTTGGGTCGGTGTGGCAAAGTCGTACTCGACCGCATACCCATACCGCATGATCTCAGCCTGCTCCAGACCACGCATGCCTCGGATCAGTTCGTCCTGCACGTCGCGAGGCAGACTGGTCGAAATCCCGTTGCAGTAGACTTCGCGAGTCCCCCACCCCTCGGGTTCGAGAAACACCTGGTGACTCGGCTTCTCGGAAAACCGCACCACCTTGTCCTCGATCGACGGGCAGTACCTGGGCCCGGTCGATTCGATCTGGCCACTGTAGATCGGGGCCCGATGCAGATTGTCTCGGATCAACTGGTGAGCGGCCGGGTTGGTCTCGGTCAGCCAGCAACACAATTGAGGCCGGTCGATCGAGCGGTTGAGAAAGCTGAAGGGTTGAGGAATCGGGTCGCCGGGTTGTTCTTCGAGCTGCGAGACATCGATGGTGCGACCGTTCAGACGCGGCGGAGTGCCTGTTTTGAACCTCTGGAGTTCGAAACCCAGTCGGTGAAGATCATCCGAAAGTGTCCCGGTCGTGCCTTCGCCAGCCCGGCCGCCCGCCGTGCGAGCCTCACCGGTGTGCATCACCGCCTTCAGAAACGTGCCGGTCGTCACCACCACCGCCGCCGCACGATACACCGCATCACCTCGTACCCGGACCCCCTGGATCCGACCACCCCCACCCGCGCCCGCATCCTCCTCGACCATCAACCCTTCAACTGTCTCTTGCCTCAGCACCAGGTTGGGCTGGTTCTCGACTCGTAATTTCATCGCAAACTGGTAGGCCTTCTTGTCGGCCTGGGCCCTGGGACTGTGCATGGCCGGGCCCTTGCCACGATTAAGCATGCGGAACTGTAGCCCGGTCTCGTCGATCACTTCGCCCATCAACCCGCCCAAGGCATCGATTTCTCGGACGATCTGCCCCTTGGCAATCCCCCCGATCGCAGGATTGCAGCTCAGCTGAGCCACCGTGTCGCAGTTCATCGTCAGAAGCGCAGTCCGCGCGCCGACTCGAGCGGCAGCCAGAGCCGCCTCGCAACCGGCATGACCGGCACCGACGACCACCACGTCGAAATCGTAACACGATTCGGTCACCACTCCACCCTCGGACACTCTCTCACCAAAACGTCCTCCCTGATGCCCCGCAAAGGACGACTCGGAACCCCTCGTGCTACTTAAACAACTGCCGCTGTGACTCGTCGGGTTCTCCGTCGAGCGTCAGGTTCAGGTGAGTCAGCGCGGCGGCGGTGATCATCCGGCCTCGAGGCGTCCTCTGCACAAAACCTACTCTCAGCAAAAATGGCTCGACCTCGTCCTCGATCGTCTCACCGGCCGTGTTCATGCTGTGCGCGATCGCCTGCATCCCCGCCGGCCCGCCTCCGAATACACACGCCAAGGTCTGCAGGTACTTGCGATCGAGGCTGTCGAGTCCCAACTCATCGACCTCGAGCATCTTCAACGCCGCGTCGGCCAACTCGTCTGTGATCGCCGTGTGACCGCCCGCATCGGCGAAATCTCGGATCCAGCGAAGCAGGTTGTTGGCCTTGCGAGGCACACCCCGGCTGCGACGAGCAATCGCGACCGCAGCTCCGGTCTCCAATCGAGCCTTCAACCTCTTCGCGTTTCTGCGGACAATCTCCGTCACGTCCTCGATGCCGTAAAAATCGAGATGCTCGCGGTTGACGAATCGATCTCGCAACGGTGCCGTCAACATCCCGCTGCGAGTGGTCGCGCCAATCAACGTGAAGGGCTCCAGGGTCATGTTGATGGTGCGAGCATTGAGCCCTTCGCCCAGTGTGATGTCGATCCGGAAATCCTCCATCGCCGGGTAAAGAAACTCTTCGACCGTCGGAGGCAACCGGTGGATCTCGTCGATGAACAACACCGAACCGCGACTGGCATTGGTCAGGTAGGGCAGCAGATCCTTCGGAGCACTCAGAGATGGCCCCGAGGTGATCTGCACATCCACTCCCAGTTCCCGCGGCAACACCGTCGCCAGCGTCGTCTTGCCGATGCCAGGTGGTCCGTCCAGGAGCAGGTGTGAGAGTGGATCGCCGCGGCGTCGAGCGGCCTCGAGCACGATCCTCAGACGCTCCACCACCTTGCTCTGGCCGACCACGTCATCGAGAGTCTGAGGCCGCAGACTCTCGTCCAACTGCCCGTCGTCCACATCGAAGCCGACATCCTCGCCTTCCGCTGACGCACCACTCGACACACCCTCTTCGGAATCGGGCGACAACTCGCCGGGGCCAGGGCCTCGCAGCACAGGATCACGCGGCATCAGCCGACCACCTCGACCATGATCTCGTCGGGAATATCAAAGTTCGCCGTCACACTCTGCATGTCGTCCTGATCCTCAAGGGCCTCGAGCAGATTCAACACCTTCCTGCTGCTGGACACATCCAGTTCGACGGTCGTCTGAGGTACATGAGCCATCTCGGACACCTCGATCTCGATCTCCGCCTCCCGCAACGCATCCAACACCCCCAGGTAGGACTCGATCGATGACCTCAGCTGGTACATGCCACCCAGGTCCACGACATCGTCGGCTCCGGCTTCCAGAGCCAATTCGAACAGAGTCTCCTCGTCAACGATCGACTTGTCGATCGTGAACAGCCCCTTGCGGTCGAACATCCAGGCAACGCAGCCGGTGCTGCCAAGATTGCCGCCTGCGACTTCGAAGATCTTTCTCACCTCACCTGCCGTCCGGTTACGGTTGTCGGTCAAGGCCACACACAACACCGCCACCCCCGCCGCACCATACCCCTCGTAGACAATCTCGGTGAAGTTGTCGGCTCCGTCGGTCCCGCATCCCTTCTGAATCGCCCGCTCGATATTGTCCTTGGGCATGCTCGACTTGCGAGCCCGATCGACGGCGTATCTCAGTGTGAGATTGGCATCGGGGTCGCCGCCACCGGCCTGAGCGGCCACGATGATCGCTCGACTCAGCTTGCCGAACAGCTTGCCGCGTTTCTTGTCGGCCAAGCCCTTCTTGTGCTTGATTCCAGCCCAGTGCGAATGCCCTGCCATGACGCTCTCCGCTCGTCCGCACCCCGTGTCCGCAACAGGAAGAGGCCTGCTCAACCGTCTGCGTGATCCCTGCTACTTTTTCTTGGGTGCCTTGCCGGGCTTGACGACTTCGCCCGCGGCCTTGAGTTTCTCGACAAGCCGCCCGACCAGCTTTTCGTCCGGACGCTTGTCTTTTCGAGCCAACTCCACAGCCCGTTTCCAGTTCTCTATCGCCCGCTTCTGCTGCTCGAGCTTGTCGAAACAATCCCCGAGATGCTCGAGAATCGTGGGGTCTTCGCCCTCCCGGTCGGCCGACGCCTTCTTGAGAAACTTGAGAGCCTCGTCGTAGCGACCGAGTTTGTAGAGCACCCAACCCATGCTGTCCTGGTAGGCCGAATTGTCCGGTTCGGCCTTCAAGGCCTTGCGGATCATCTTTTCGGCCTGCTCCAGATTCTTGCCTTGGTCAGCGTAAAGATAACCCAGATCGTTGTTGACCGAGATGTTCTCGGGATCCTTGGCAAAGACCTTCTCCAACACCTGCTCGCCCTTGCGAATGTCACCCTGCTCGACGTAGATGTTCGAGAGCGAGAACTGGCAGCGACGCACAATACTCGTGTCTTCGGGAAACTGCTCGATCACCTTCTGGAACATCGATATGGCCTTGTCCCACTGGTGAGCATGGTAATGGATCCACGCCTCCTGGTAATGCAGCAGCGGATGGTTGCTCGTCCGCCTCGCCTCTCCGATCACCGCCAGAGCCTCGGCGGTCCGATCACCGAATTCGTAGGCCTGAGAGAGTTGAAAGAGAAACTGGGGCTTGAAGTTACCCATCGCTCGGTCGTCGGCGGCGGTCCGCAACAACACGATCGCCGGATCGTATTGTTCCTTGAGCATCAACGCCCGAGCCAGATCTTCGACGTGGCGACGAAGTTGGTCCAGCAGCATCCGGTCCTTGACTTCCTGTGCCGGTTTTTCGGCCGCCAACGCCCACCCCAACAAACTCACCGCCGACTTGTTCTGCTCGAGTTGAATCGCCAGTCGAGCGGCCACCAGCCGCCGTACAAAGGGAGCCTGGACCCGGTCGTCGGATGCCTGCTTCGAGGCTTCCGACAACACCTTCTCCGACAGCCGCTTTTGGGCGGCGATCGCCTTGAGTTCCACATCAAGCCGCTTGACGTCACCACGGGAGTCGACGGCCAGCCCGAGTGATTCGAGCAACTCCGAAGCACGCCCACCACGGCGATGCAACACCGCCAAACCCCAATGAGCCGCCTCGCGATCAACCGGATTCGCCTTCACCAATCCCTGCTCGTACATCGCTCGCGCCCGAACAAAATCCTCGGCCACCACGTACTGGTCGGCCAGGAAGATCTTCAAGGACGCATTGTTGGGGTCGTTTGCGGCAAGCTGTTCAAGTTGACCGGTCAGGTCGTCAGACCGTTCTAGCCCCTTGTAGATCCGGCCCAACAACTCGTAGGCAGCACGGCCCTTCGACGTCTGCTTCTTGTCGAAATAGGTCTGCAGTTGCTCGAGGGCCCGTTTGTACTGGCCGGTCTGGACGTGGACGCGGGAGAGGTTGAAGCCGAGAGTCGCAGCGTTGCCCTGGCCGCGTTTGGCCGACAGCTCGAACGCCTCGACCGCCAAGTCCGTTCGCTTTGCCGCCAAAAACACCTCGCCCATTCGCTCGAATGACGTGGCCGGATTCGCCATCAATGCTCGCCTGGAACGCTCGTTCAAACCGTAACCGGCCGGATCCTTCAAGGCGAGAAACACCACCTCCAGACAATCCGAAGCCGACGTCACTCGGCCCGTCCCCGCGTAAATCAAGCCCAGATCCCGCATCACGTGAACGAAAATCGCCGACTTGCGATCGATCGATTTCGACTTGCGAGCGATCTCGAGCAACTGGACCGCCTCGGGCAACTTCCTCTGACGGATCATCTGACCCGAAAGCCAACGCAGCAACTCGTAGTCGTCGGGGTTGAGTGAAATGGCTTTCTGAGCATAACCGACCGCTTCGTCGACCCGGTTGAGTCGCAAAGCCACTTGGACCATCTCGCGGTAAATCGCTACCTGTGACGGATCCTGCTCGACCGCCTTTTTGAAAGCGACCAAACCACCCTTGAAATTGCCCTTGGCAATCCGGTAACGACCGGTCATGTACCAGGCCCGAGCCATCGATCGGCCCGAACCGGGCTGGGGACTCTTCAATCGCTTGGGATCCAAGTGACCGGCCGGATCGTCGGTCACCTGTTGCTGGTAACCCGGCTTCGGCTCCGTCTTTGACCCATCGGCCAGATGGCGAGAAGTCGATTGAGCCATCACGATGGACGGCAACAGCAACGCCACGAAAAACGATCGGGTCATCGGTCTGTCCCTGCCAAAACCCGTCCTGCCATCGACACTCCGCTCGTCAAGCAAGACCTCGGAAACGCTCGGCGCATTGTAACCACTGAAAGCCAACGCGACTACGCCGAGGTCAACCGAAGTGGCTCGCTCCTCCCCACTGCAATGCTACCGACGCGGCGACGCCTTCAGACCCGCCCTCTTGCTCACTTTCTTACTCGTTCGTCTTGGCCGCTTTCTTGGTGGCCGTTGTTTTCTTCGCTGCCGGCTTGGGTTTACGCGTGTCGATTTCGACGAAGAGAGTCTTGAGCCGTTCGACTGTCGTGGACAACTCGAAACCGATCCCCTCCGTCTCGTCGATGTCGGCGACCATGATCTTGATCGCCTTGGGATCGGTCGCCAAACAGCGGACCAGCCCGCAGAACCGATCGACGTCGCCTTTGCGAACGTCAGTCTTCAGAGCCGATCCGGTTCTTTGAGGCGTTTGGCCGACGGTTCCCATTCCGAGCCACGCCAGGGCATCTCGCATCCGGTCGTCCACTGGCAGCAGATGCACATCCATGCATTGCTTCACCGTATGGTTGCGAGCAAATTGGCTCAGCTCCGGAACACGCCTCAGCAACCGATTGGCCTGCTCGTTGCTCTTAAGCAGCAGCGAATCGAAATCGAAGGCGTAGAACAACTCGAAGACATGAGTCAGCAGGTGCCGAAAACAGTATGCCTTAATTTCGGCCACCGGCGACTTCTGGAAGATCCGCGACAGCTCGGTGATGCTGCTGACTCGAGCCTCGTTGAAATCGTGAAACAGTGTTTCGATCCGGCCACAATACGTCGAGGCCTCGGCAAACGTGCTGTTCTCGAGGCAGATCGCATAGATCAGCGTCTCGAGCATCGGTTGCTCGTCGGGCTCGCGGTAGATCGCACCGTAACGTTTCTCGAGCGATCCGAGGATACGGCGGATAGATTCCTGTCGGCCTGGGGCCTTGTTTTGCTTCGCTGCTGCCATGGATGCGTGACGATTGTTCTGGAATGTGGGCGGGGGCAAATTGGCTCAGACCAACAACTCAGTCCTCGGCAGACAATTCTCGAGAATTCTCAGCCGCCGAGACCTGTTCCTGTTCCTGTTCCTGTTCCTGTTCCTGTTCCTGTTCCTGTTCCTGTTCCTGTTCCTGTTCAAGTTCCGACAGCAATCGAGCTGCTTCGAGGTGCTGTCGCCCTTGATCATCGAGCGAGAATTCGAGGACAGGGATGTATCGAGTTTCGAGCCGGGCACCAATCTTCGATTGCAGAAAGCCTCGAGCCGAACGCAACCCGTGGAGCGAGAGTGCCTGAGCCTTTTCGTCGCCGCGAACTGTCACTCTCACATGGGCCGAGCGCAAGTCACCCGCGACGTCGACTCCGACGACGGTCACGTCCTGCACCCGGGGATCCTTCAATTCGAAGAGAATCGCCGAGCTGACCGATTCGCGAATGGCCTGAGCCATGCGAGCGAGGCGGCGGGAAGTCATATCACTCGAGAGTCCGTTTGACTTGGTCGATCCGGAAGGCCTGTAACTCGTCGCCCTCCTTGATGTCGTTGAATCCTTCGAGCCGGATGCCGCACTCCATTCCGCGGCGAACCTCTCGAACATCGTCCTTCACACTTCGCAGCGAGCCTATGGGGTAGTCGTTGAGCACGGTCTGGTTGCGAATCACGCGAATGCGATCGTTACGCGTGATAGTGCCATTGAGCACACGAGATCCGGCGATGGTCCCGAACCGGCTGATGTGGAACGTCTGCAACACAACCGCCCGACCGGTCGACACCTCGACATCCTCGGGAACCAGCAAACCTTCGAGTGCCAGCTTGATGTGGTCGATGATCTCGTAGATCACATCGTACCGTCGCACCTGCACCCCTTCGGCATCGGCCAGCACGCGTGCCTTCTCGTCGGGCACGACGTGGAAGGCAACGATGATCGCACCTGAAGCGGCCGCCAGCATCACGTCGCTTTCGTTGACGCCGCCAACACCGTGATGCAGCACCTGCACTCGGACCTCGGGGTGAACAAACTTCCCAAGTTCTCCTCGCAAGGCCTCGATCGAACCGGGTGTGTCGCCCTTGATGATCAATGGCAGGTCCTGAGCCTCACCCGCGCGAGCCGCCTGGAGGATCTCCTCCATGGTCTTGGGCCGTGCCGAGGAGAGTAGCGTTTCGTTGCGACCGCGTTCCCGACGCAACTCGGCCACCTCGCGAGCCTCGTCGATCCCATCGAGCACATGGAAGTGATCTCCAGCTCCCGGCACGCGGTCCAGCCCGGCGATCCGGACCGGAGTCGACGGACCAGCCGAATCGATCGACTCGTCTCGATCGTTGTAAATCGCCCGCACGCGACCAAATGCCGCTCCACAAACGATCACGTCGCCTTTCTTGAGTGTCCCGGTCTGGACGATCAGCCACGCCAAAGCCCCGCGACCCTCGTCGCGAAACGCCTCCAGACACAAACCCGCCGCATTCCGACTGACACTTGCATTCAACTCGTACAATTCAGCCGTCAACAGGATCGTCTCGAGCAAATCGTCAACACCGTCGCCGTTGAGAGCCGCTGTGCGGATCACTTCGACGTCACCACCCCATTCGGCCGGAGTGATCTCGTTGGCAGCCAACTCGCCCAGGACCTTCTCGATATTGCTCTCCGGCAAATCCGTCTTGTTCAACGCCACGATCACCGGTACGCCGGCGGCCTTGGCATGAGCGATGCATTCCTGTGTCTGAGGCATCACGCCGTCGTCGGCAGCGACAACCAGTACGACTATGTCCGTGACATTGGCTCCGCGAGCCCGCATCTCGCCAAAGGCCGCATGGCCCGGCGTATCCACAAACGTGATCGGCCTCTCGTCGCGACTGACCTGGTAGGCGGCAATGTGCTGAGTGATCCCGCCGGCCTCGCCTTCGACGACGTTCGTCGAACGGATGGCGTCCAGCAGAGTGGTCTTTCCGTGGTCGACATGGCCGAGAATCGTCACGATCGGAGGACGTGGCTCGAGATCTTCGGGAGCCTCGTCCGCGTCCAGTGACTCCACCAACTCGGCCTCGAGATCTCGCGGCCGCTTGATCTCGAGCTCCACTTCGCACTCCAACGCGATCTCCAATGCGGTCTGCTCGTCGATCACGTCGTTGATCGAAACCATCACACCCTGCTGGAACAGCGTCGAAATCAACGACCTCGCCGGTCGACCCGTCGCTTCGGACAAACTGCGAATCGTGATCGGCGTCTCGACCACAGCCGAAGTCCTCAATTCGGCCGTGCCCGACCGCGACGAGCGACCTCGTCGCGTTCCGCGACCGCGTCGCTCGGAGTCGTCGTCGTCGGTCGTGCGACGCTTATCACGTCGACGCTGACGCGATTCTTCCAGTCCCATGCCGCCGACTCGACGCTCTTCGGTCAGCGAACCTCGCCGACGACCGCCCTTAGTCGGGGCCACCACCGGAACTTCGCCCTCACGCTGCTTCTGTTCACTCGACTTCCGCAAATGAGCAGCCAGAGGCGACTGCTGAAGCGAATCGGCAGTCAACCGAATCTCCGGCTTCTGAGTCTCGGGCGGGGCCGCTTCCTCGCCTCCATTGGTCGCCGGAGGTTTATAGGCCGGAGGAACCGCCACGCTGGGCAAACTGGCCTTGGGACGAGGACGACGGTTCGGACGAGCGGTCGTCTGAGGAGCCGGCCGGCTTCCCATCTCGCGAATCCTGCCATCGGCAGATCCCAGAGACATCACCGATTCGTCGGTACCCGCTTCGAGAGACTCTTCCCCTGGACCGGACGATGACTCCTCGGCAACCACCGCCGCCGCGTCAGAACCCTCTTCCGCCACTGACTCTTGGTCCGCTGCCTCGGCTGCCTCGGCTGCCTCGGCCGGATCGGCTGCTTCGGCCGGCTCGGCTGCTTCGGTTGCTTCGGTTGCTTCGGTTGCTTCGGTTGCTTCGGCCGGATCGGCTGCTTCGGAATCGGCCGCAGAAGGACGCTTTCGAGGCGTCGGACGGGCACTCATCGTACGAATGCGAGCCGATGCAGACTCGTCGGGGCCGCGAACCGGAGCGGCTGAGGGCGAAGAGTCCTCGGACACCGGTGCACTCGATGACGATCGCGTCTTCAAGTACTCGGTCACCAAGTCCTTCTGCTCGGGAGTGATGCTCGCCAACGGTGACGACTTCACCGCTACGCCCACTTCACCACAAATCGCGACCAACTCCTTGTGGTCGAGACCCAGCTCCTTGGCCAGTTTGAAGATACGGATCTTCAACGATTGTCTCCCTCGTCAACAGACGACTCAGCCTCAACCTCGTCAGCCTCAACCTCATCAGCCACGGCCTCATCAGCCACGGCATCATCAGTCACGGCATCATCAGTCACAGCATCATCAGTCACGGCATCATCAGCCACAGCATCATCAGTCACAGCATCATCAGCCACAGCATCATCAGCCACAGCATCATCAGCCACAGCATCATCAGCCACAGCATCATCAGCCACAGCATCATCAGCCACAGCATCATCA
>Ga0114999_10001151_pt1 | contig 37215 bp, 37 predicted proteins | sample ArcticOcean_MG_C_3_FD_89820 | JGI IMG/M metagenome (GOLD analysis project Ga0114999, IMG submission 89820) | Marine microbial communities from western Arctic Ocean - ArcticOcean_MG_CB8_126 | ecosystem: Environmental > Aquatic > Marine > Oceanic | place: Arctic Ocean: Canada Basin | collected...
ATCGCTTGTCTCACCCGTTGGCAAACCAGTTGCGGGATCTGTGATTGCCTCATCTCTCTGACCAGTTCGAGCCATTTTTGTTAAATCGCCGGCTTTTGCGCTAAATTTTATAGTAGCCGGGGAGTTTTGTGGCAAATCAGTTACGGGATCTTCAGCCATGTTGATACACTCATCTCCCGAGAAACACGAACAATTATTGTCTGTGTGTGTAACATTTATTGAGCTTGAGCTAAAGTTGTCATCATACCATGCGTCGTTGAGTTCCATCTGGGCATAATCGATGGGGTCCCAACACGGGTCATCGTCGCACCATAATTTTTCCGGCTTGGTGCCGCCCTCAGACGTTAGGATGAGGGCTCGCCATTCATAACCATGTTGACTTTCGTACCCGGGCGGATGATCATCTTCATTCCACCGAATCGTATCACACCCCCCTCTCCTTTCTCCCACGGTCGAATATGGATGGGGCGCATTTGTTACGGTATATTGTAATATGTCGACGGTAAAAGACGGCACGTTGTTCGCATAAGGCGTAAGAGTAATCGCTTCCATAGGGTATTCTGTTATATCGGGGAATACACTCCCGGCAAAAAGCGCGTACGAGGGTTTAAGAGAATGAAATTCTTCCGCCTTCAGGTCGACAGTTTCGCCGTCGGAAGTGGCAGTAGCTCTAAATTTCAGTCTAGGTTCTGCCGCCCATCCGCCGAGCGCATCAGCGATATACCAAAGGTACGCGCCACCACCCCCCGAAAAATTACCACCGCCTTCTCCGCCGTCCCCTTGCATGGCCGCGTTCAGCGTCAGTTGATTAACAGACTGAGCGTTGGAAGTGTCAAACTGATGCGAGGCTCGCTCATGACCGGTGCATGCGGACCCTTCGTAACAACACGCCTCGTAAATAGCAATTGCCTCCCATTTCCCACTATGACTAAAGTCCACCAGCAAAGTCTGTTCCGTCCCCATGTCGCTTCGTTTTTCGTCTTTTCTCAGGGTGCTAACTTTAACCATTCTTACACGCGGCATTCCTGCTAGCGGATTGGAGTGCTCTACGCCCATCCGGTCTGTGAGTTTTTCCGGGTGTAACGCGTCCCCTTCGACGCCCTCCAATAATATAGTCTTAGTGGTGCGACCAAGGAGCTTTTCGCTCAATAAATCTAGTTGCACTTCTCGCAGCCACAAGCCGCTAGGCGGCCCTGAATACGGTGCCTTCCCTTTTGCTGTTATTCCTGTAAAATATATTCTATCTCTTTCATCGTCTGAGCCGCACCTTATTGCGCTGTAAGCCTTTTGGTCTCCCGCGCAAGTTGGGTCGTCAACCTCCGCCGCGACTTCCGGGAACATCTCTCGCCAACCCCCTTCCGCAGACATGACTGGCCCGGGGTGAGAAACAACGGGAACACGCAACCCTAAATGTTCACAGTCACCAATCAAAGGTTTAACTGGGTATTTAATAGTTCCCGGCACGGTTTTTAGAAAGCCATGGGGTAATTCGGCTATTGCTTTTTTGATAGCATCTTTTTTATCGGGCGCGCCCTCCGCGTCCTCGCTATCAACATACATCGGAGCCTCCCATTCAGGGTCGAACGGCCCAAGCGGCAAGCCGTCCACCGGACCTACATTTGCCGGATTCAACACCGGATCCGGATAATTGTACCCACACTTCAAGAAAAACGAAGTGGCGGTGTCGCCGAGCTGGAACGATCCGCCGGAGCTGCTCATTAAGTCGGTGTGCGAAACTGTTGGATTTGAAGGGTTTAACCGAAAATATATTCTCTGGCCTGCGCTACCTAAATCACCTAAAACACCAATATCGGTGCAGTTATCAGTCATTGATCCACATATCTCTGCTGAGTACCATTGAGGACAAATAGAGCAGGAAGACAAGTCCCAATCCCCACTCCCCACATATTGGGTAACGGTAAGGTTTCGTTCTGCAAATCTAAAATCAGGGTCAAAAAAGCTTGGGTCAGCCCCGTCATTGAAGCGGTTGGCGTTGATCACTGCATTCGCCCTAACGGGGTTATTCGGATCTGGAACACCAAAGCGTGTACCAACCCACATTACGTCATCCTTGTTCGCTGGATGACTAATATCTACGGTGCCATATGCCCAGTACTTGGCTCTTGCGTTCTCGCCGCCGACCTCGCCGGGGCCGAGTCCGACTGGATCGCCTAGAGCGGTCTTCAAGGTGTCGTAAACCGTTTGACTTGACGATGACAGAAGAGATGTCAGGAGTGGGTTGCTTGGATCAAACCTTTGAAAAGTGGTCCACCTTGGTTCCGGCCATGCCGCGAAATCCGGAAGAGTGCTAGCGCCTGATGGCATCAAGTAAAAATCTTCCCCAGTAACCGCACCAGCTACGCCGTTAAGAGTACTATCTTTGTCAAAAAATAGCTCTGATGCAATGGACGGTATGGGTGCCAAGCATGTGTCTGTTATAAATGGAGAATTATTTAAACCGTCATTACCCGATAAGTAACAAGCTATTTTGCTTGTTGAGCATGCTACGATTGCTGAAACTTTTTCAAATTTATGCTCTGTTGCGGAGTACACTTTAACAAATGGCACAAGACCAAGCCAGCCTTCGACTGATTTATCCGCATTGATTTGACATGATTTTGTAAATTTAATTCTATTACGCTCATCCATTGCCTCTTCGTAAGTATTATATAACGCAAAATATTCGTTGGCATCTGCTCCGACAATCCCGAGTCCTACACTTACATAATAAGTTTTACCCAGTCTAAATTCTGGACCAAGATGTCTCATGATTTTTCCTGTATTCACTCGTTCATCAATCATGATCATGTCTCCAGTCTCAAGGCAATGACCTTTGTGATGGCAGGAAGAATTCAACGCACCTCCCCCAACCACCTCTTTTCTTACTAAGGTAGAAACGCCCCAATCGTGTTCTTCGCCATATCTTTTCTGAAGATCGTACGCCTCGTCTGAAGACTCGTGATCAATCGATAGTCTTAATGGACCTATAGGAACTGGGGTCGAATTGTGCCAAAGGCAAAATTGCGGGCCGCCGGTCGTCCACGAGCCCGGCGGTACCAACCCGAGGTTATTAAGAGCCATTGGGTCTACGCCATTTAAGGCATCCCCTCTAGTGTAATGTAAAGTAGCGTGGGTATCGGAGATCTTTCTCGGCCATAAAACCGGCGGTGGGCTACAGTGGGAGCTGCTACAATTGGAAGCCTGCGACTTGTCGCCGGCGCATCGGCCACGATAATCCACGCCGTGGCCGTCGTCATCGGATATGACATAGCATCCAAAAAAATCTTCCAAAGCCATCAGCGGGGGCAGATCGCCACACTCATCCCCAGCAATTGTAGGCCAATTCTCGTATACCACCGTAGATTCGCCGGTTACGAAACCGTGGGCGCAGGGCGCGCCGTCTTGGAACAATGGATCCTCAAAACATTTAATTGTGTAAATTGCATTTGTATCCGGAAAGGCGGTCCCATTCCCGTGAACTTGTCCGGCTTGTCCGGTCGTCATTTGAAATCTTTGTGGTTCGTTCAAAACCGACGTTGGGCTTGTCAATCCCAGTTCAATCTCCCATCCTTCATGATTGGGGCATGGCTTGAATAAGTGAGCGTCACCTTTACAATCAAAGCCTACATATAGGTCCCGTCTCCATGACGACGTCAAACCAGATATAAAACTTCCAATGCCGAAATCGAAACTAAGCGGCTTCACTTGTATCTCGGCGGCATCACGAATGTCTACTACGCCCCGTGTATGAAGCTTGCTTGGTAAAGTTCCGATCGGAGTTATGTTTTGCACTTCAACGTCTTCTGATTGAACTGAGCCATCTCCGGTAACGCCAGTTATTCTTATGATGTCACCGATTTCTAGATTGCCGCAATTATTTGTGCAATTAATTTCAATACTAGTATCTCCGTAACTTGTCGCGGCCCTTAAAGTTCCTACGGGGGACGTCCCACAAACGAATACAAAATCGTCTCTCACAAGACTAACGGATAATGCTGGTATTATTCTATACTCTAAAATACAGGAACCTTTATCTTCTATTTGTGTTATTGTGTGATAATAAGTTGTTCCATCTTTTTGTATGTATATGCAGTCTCCCAGTTTAGCGGTATCAATTAAAGTTTGAGGTCCATATTCGTTACAAAATTCTAAAGTATTTGCTTCTGCGGCGGCGTCGGCATTCAAAAATCCCACAGAATCAGCCTCACTTTCTTCGCAATCAGCGGAAGTGCATGCAGCCCAGTCTTCTATGTTAGTTCCCCATGTAAATTCATCACACCCCGGACACCCATCTTTCCCTAATACGCCTTGGTAGCCTTGTCCTGCGTAAGCGCCAGATATACCTTGTTCTCCAGACTCGCCTTGTTCCCCTTCCTCACCCACTGTACCTTGGTAGCCTTGATATCCTAAGCCTTGGTACCCTTGGTAACCTTGGTCACCTTGATAACCTTTTTGGCCAACATTAATTAAAAATCCATCAAAAGCAGCGTCGATTAATTGAGTTGTTCCGTTAGAATATGTAACGTTCTTAAATCTAAACCAAACTTCAAAATAATCCGATGAACCGTTTGCTTCAGCTATGCCTCCAGTTTCCACGGATGCGTGAGCGATGTGGCCTGCGTCTGGTGCTGTATAAAAATTTTCCGCTACGATTGTACCCGTAGGGGCCGTGGTTGTTCCCGCCGTGCCCGATGCATTTTTTACAATTCGGATATCAATATGCTTACCGCCCCCGCCGTAGTTAGGGCTACTATATATACCGCTACCGCCTATCTTAGCGTGAAGTTTGTATTTTCCTGCCGTGGTTGGAGTAAATCTACTTGTGCTAACATCATAGTTAGAAGCTGTATCAATTAATTCATTATCAACATCCGCTTTATGCCAGAGTGGGCATCCCTCGCTTGAGCAGTTAGTGGTATTGTCGGTAAAATCGTAATAAGTAGATGTATTTTCGTCAGCAGAGAATACAACTTCTGGACCCCCTTCGCCTTGGTAACCCTTGTTTCCTTGATACCCTTGCGCACCGTCAGTCCCATCTACGCCGTCAGCCCCATCTACGCCGTCAGCGCCATCTACGCCGTCAGCACCACCATTTCCTTGGTGCCCTTGGTATCCTTGGTTTGCCACAGCGCCATCTAATCCTTGATATCCTACACCTTGATATCCTTGGTAACCTTGCGCGCCGTCATTCCCATCAGCGCCACCATTCCCTTGATATCCTTGATACCCTACCCCTTGATACCCTAGCCCTTGATAGCCCTGATAACCTTGCTCCCCATCCGCGCCGTACGTGCCGTCGGCACCGGTCATTTTTAAAACACCACCCATAAGGTCGTGGGTAGCACAATAATAATACATGCTATCATTTATGCCGTTGGGCACATCCCAAATTAAATATGCTGCCCCGTTACCATCGGTTCCTACTTTTTGTAATTCATTACTTGAACCACCCGTATAGGTGTTATTGTTACTCCACGTTCCGTCAGCTCCGGTGGATAAGGAAAAAATATGGCCAGAATTAGAAGAGTCGTTTAGGTTGAAATTGTATTTAAAATTCGGAAGAAGCTTTAAGGACGGTTGTTGTATTCCGTCGATAAAATATTTATTAGCGTTTACGGTTACTATGAATTCTATTTCTGCTAACCCTGTTTCGCCTTGATTTCCCTGATAGCCTTGATAACCTTGGTATCCTTGGTCACCGTCTTCGCCGCTTATTCCCGCTACCCCGGTTGATCCTTGGGACCCCTGAGGCCCTACCCCTCCAGCGCCAGAGCCAGAAGAAGACGACGACGAGGAGGAAGTACTGGAAGCGCAATATAATTCGCTCCCAGTAACTAAATTTGTAATACAAACTTTGTAATTTGTAGTCATTCTCCTTTTGCCGTTCTCCTGTTATTTAACTATAATCCGCATCCACGCCGCTGGTAACTTCTGGATGAATTAAAAATTTTCCTTTCAAGATTTTTTCAATATCTTCCGCGCCAGTTAGCGGGAATCTTTCTATATCGTATAATGCTTCCGTAATGGGAAGCTGAGCAGTTTGAATGGAGGTTAAAAGAATATCTACGAGACCATTTGGGCCATCGTAGATAACGGGGTCTAAATTTACTAAAATATTAGTATCAGGATCAGAATATTTGTTTTTTACTACGCCCCTTACTTCATTGCCTGTTAAATCAACAGAATTAAGGCTATCGTCTAATACCTGTATCCTTATATTAAAGGTCGAACCTTGGGTTATATTTAGATCTACGTTCTCCGCGCTCATACATATATTATTTACACCTGAGCAAGGAAAATATACTTTTTTTTATTACTTTTATCGACCTTCGTCCAATATTTTTTTTGCTTCGTTCGAAATGGGAGGGATTGAGGAGAGCTTTTGATCTGGTTTTCTAAATCCAGAAATATATGTTTTAAATTCGTAAACTAATTTTTTAGTGATAGTTACCCTATCGTCTACCGGAATAAGCCCCATTTTGTGCGCGTGAGATTGTAAATCAGACGTATTCATGTTTTCTAGCTTCCTGACATATTCATTTACATCAACCGTGCCATATTTCGTGCTTCCCTTATCTCCCCAAATTTGATCTAAGGTTGTAGGCTGACACTTTTCTTCTTTCCCGTGGGTTTGGGAAAGCGATCCGAGAAGCGTTTTTCCCTTTTTAGAGCCCTTTGTCGACTTTTTTACCGCTTTACTAGCAGCCTTCTTCGATGGTTTATTCTTTTGTGTCATGACTTATGGTATTAGACTTAGCTAAAAAAACAAATATTTAAACAAAAAAATCCCCGCCCGAAGGCGGGGATTAGAGTTTAATACTGTTCGTGTTACACAATCAAACCAAGGACTGCGCGTGAGTCGATGCAGATACGTCCCTCTTCGAGGAATCCGTAAAAGCCAGTCTTCTCAACGCGACTTCCGTACATGTTGAATTGCTCATCAGGAAGAGCCCTGAATGTGCCGTCGCCTCCACTGTCGTGTTGACGAGCAACAGGACGAATGAATGCGCCGCGTGTATTGTCGACACCAACGAGAACTTCGTGGGATGCAACAGCAAACGGCTGAAGCCCGACGGTATCATCGTCGATATCATCTTCGAGAGCTTCCAAGTTGTCGGTGGCAGAAGTAAACGCAAACTCACTAAAGAGCTTATTGTACTTCTTGTCTTTTCCGAACTCGACCATCTCAACGAGGTTAACGCCGTAGATAGACTGCATGCCAGCACTGCGATAAATGTCCTCACGGATATTATCTGACAAAGTTTGGTCATGCGTGCCGGTAGCAGCGCCAGTTGTGTTAATCGGGTTATACGCAAACGCGCGAACCTTTTCCATAACCTCAGGACTGAGGTACAGGTCAGTGATTCCGTTCGAATAAGGTGCGATCGGTGTGTTGCCTGAGAAGGACTCGTTAAGTCTCTTAGTAAGAGTCATCATCTTATTAAGATCTACGAGACCAAATTGACCGATTTTATCAGCCGCGACAACGTGCTTCAAGCCGTTTGTCTCTGCGTCAGCAAGAGCTTTCATGATAACGGCCCAAGCATTACGCTCTTGCTTAACAAGAACTTCCTGCGCCATTCTTTCGATAGCCTTACTTACGACATCAAGACGTGCTCTGCGAGCATAACGCTTGTTGAAACTCACTGCTGAGTCTAAACGATACGTTGCGATCTTGACCTCTTTCATACCCTCAACTTGTGAAGTGGGTAAACCACCAGCCATGTGCTGACTCCATACGGTTACGTAGCCATCGCCTTCGCCGTAGTAAAGATCGAGAGGATAGCTAGGGCTATCGTCCTCATCAAATTGGGAATCAACAAAAATTTGACTTGCAGTTCCAGCGGTATACAGAACTTTCTGAATCACTGGTCCAAGAAAAGCGGCAAAGGCTTCCTGCGCCTCGCGGGCAACAGCAGGATCTTTCGATCCCATAGCTTTGATAAGCTCTACTTGTTCTGGAGTATTTTTTAATTTTAATTTCATTTTCTAAAGTCTCCTTTATATTATTTGTTTATAGCATTACTCCGTGGCAATGCAATTGAATTAGTACCATGTCACCCGCGGCGGTGGACAGCGACGAGCTGGTCCAACCTGCTCCAAGAGCGGTTGCTACAGCGGCGTCATTGCCTGCTCCGAGGGTAATACCTGTGGACGTTAATTCTCCGTTGGCGGCAATTGTTAAAGCCGCGCCGGCGTTGAATGTTTCGGCCCCTAAGCTAGCGCTTTCGTACAGGAAGATTCCATGTGTTACGATGGGTACTGCTTGTCCGGGCAAAACTGCCTCAAGCTCACTGGCTTTTCTCGGGTTGAATTTCAATAGTTCTCCGTTCTCGTCATGATTTGCTACGTCGTGCAGCATCATGCCAAGCGGCATACTTTGTACTCCCGCGATCTCTACCTTAGCTTTAACATGGTAGCGCTGGGATGTTACACCGGCGACAGTGAAGTCTCCGGCTGATTCGGGCATGTCAAGCTCTTGGCTTGTGTTCCATCCCGTGTTCGATGCCTTAACTAGTGTTCCTTTTTTAATACGATTTACGTAAGTGTCAATAGTCAAGCCAGTCGTGTCAAGGGCGAATAAGTTAATAACGTCCTTTTCATCATAGTCTCTAAATGGTCTTAAATTAGCCATAATTTATATTTCCTTTAAATGTTTTATTTGAGTTCGAATTGATCCAAGCTAAAAGCGGATCTGTATTTATCCATAAGGGATTCGTCCTCTGCTCGAATAGAATTAGGAAGCTCGTCGTTTGCCTTTTCGGCTTCATCAACCGCGGTATCGACAACGTCTGCCTTAATTTCTTCTACAGGTTTGGACTCTTCTGCTCTGGCCTCCTCAGCCTTAGCCTCTTCAGCCTTTTTGGATTCGATGGCAGCATTTGATTTATCTTTCAAAAGAATTGAAATTTTCTTTTGATAAGACTCAAAGCCTTCATCATTCATGTCTTTAATGTCTGAGGCCATAACTTCACGATCTTCATCGGTCAGTTCATAGTCTTCATCAAGCAAAGTCATGCGCTCGTTGAACCTAGCTTCAGCTTCTCTTTGGGACTTTTCTTCTTCGAGGTCGGCTAAAGTTTTTCCAACTTCTTCAAGCTTAGTTTTAAGATCTTCGTGATCCTTTGAAAGGTTTTCACGTTGCTCTTTCGCTTCATCAAGATCTGCCACGAGCTTATTCTTCTCTTCGGCAAATTTCTCAGAGGCTTGCTTTAGCTCTTCCTCGATAAAGTCAGCCACAACAGAAGCTTCCACTTGTTTTAACAAGTCATTATTTATGTCATTTACTGAGTTTATTTTCATAGTAGTATTCTCCTTTGAAATTACATTAATTTCAGGTTCATGTGAAATATTATTAGGCGTTCCTGAGTCTTTTGCCAAAGTTTTTTCATCTTCTTTTTTGTCTTCTGTGGCTATTCCCATGACATCTGCGGCTGGATTTTCGGTTAAACCGATGCCGAGCGGGACAACTTCCCCGACGACTTGTCTATACGCCTTTGTGTTTTCGTCTATTTTTCCATCTCCCCCGAAAGCTCTTAAATGTTCTTGAAGTTGTTCAACGCGCTTCTCTTCGGCGATAATTTCTCCATTTTCAATGTTTTTATCTTCGTTTTTAAGTAAAATTATATTAAAGTCCGAAAACCCTAATTCCCAGCTTGCGGAAATTGTCATATAATTGTCGCTAGTTGGATCGCTGGCTTCTTCAATTAATTCAGCTAAATCGCTATTAACTATCTTCCAGAATACTCCCCCTAAAGTTATATTAAAAGGCTCTGTTTTGCCTGAAATTTTTTCCGCATCCAAGGCGTCGTCTGAGCCGAACTCACTAAACCCTGCCGTCAAAATCACCCCAACTACGCGCTCCCTGTTGTGCTCAATATTAATGGGCTTATTAATAAAGTTATCATAAATCTTGGTGGCAGTTTCGGTGTCAATCACATCGCCATTCTTATTTACCCTATTGATTACGCAAGCGTTGAACGCGATTGGTAAAAGGTCAAGATTTTCTTCGGTATCGATATCTGGAATAAAGTCACCAATGTCAGCAAGACTCGCTAAAGCTAGGTACTTGTCCTTTTCTTCGGAAACCAAGGGTTTGATTGTCGAGCTAAAAATTGTTTTATATTTATGATCTTTCATATTTATCCTTGTAGGGCGTCATACGTTATTGTTACGTTGGCCGTGCCAACGAGAGTAATGCCGTTTCCTTTGCCAAAGTTAATGGGAGAGTTCAGGTTACAATTTCCTGTTTGGACATGCATGATGGTGTTGCTTCCGTCTGTTAAAGAAATTGGCGCACTAGTTAAAACGTCATACACTACGATCGATTTCCCAGCTACGCCGGTAATTAGCGCTCCGGCTGCGGTTGCGTTTACAACTCCCGAAGCGTTTGGTCTGCCCGTTTCTCTATAGTATGCCATTATGTTTCCTTAGTATACCCAAGGCATACTTACATTGCCTTCTATTACTCGTAATTGGTCGCCTGTTTTTTCCAAAACATCTCCTTCGTCCCAATGTACGCCTGCATTAATAGTGCTATAAGCGAATAGATATCCGGCGTCTTGTTTTTCTTCCGTATGTTTGCCGTTATCATCTGCGGACGCGTTTTTCGTATGCATCCCAGCAATCTTTTTCATGGCCACTATGTTTCCTCGGCTTCCGAAATGCTTGCAATCAGGGTTAATGTCTTCAACCATGTCTCCTACTGCAAGGCCATGCGCCGAGGTCGTAACTTTTTTATAAAGCTTCGAATAATCTTTTGACTTGCTCTTTTTCTTGTTTAGCCACGGCGGGAGCTTCTTGCCGTTCTTGTCTTTTTCTTCGTCTCCCTTCTCACCGTTTTTCTTGCCATCTTTCTTGTCGTCTTTCTTGCCGTTTTTCTTGTCGCCCTTTTTCTTGTTTAGCCATGGCGGGAGCTTCTTACCGTTCTTACCTTTTTCTTCTTTGTCTCCCTCCTTGCCGTTTTTCTTGTCGCCCTTTTTCTTTAGGAAGTCGGGCTTTTTAGCTTTTGCGTCGTAGTTGCCTTCGTCCCAATGAAGAGGATGATCTACTTCCCTCAATTCTTCTTGTAGTTCGGGAGCCAAGTCTTCCATTTTTCTGACAGAAGAGTTTTGCGGCAGATCAACCGCTTTCTCTGAGATTTTCCACTGAGGGTCGGCGGCCATAGTCTCTACCTCCGATAACTCAGGAAGAACTTTTAAGAGCCTAAGCTCGCAATCAAAGTTCGTAAATTCATCTTTCCCTTCGTCACCCCATTCATAACCTAAATCAGCTAAATATTTCTTAAGGTGGTCTTGGCTAGAAAAAAGAACCTTTACAAAATTGTCATTTTCGTTTTTAGCGAAAAGAGCATAACCACTCCCGGTGGGGAACGGTTTGTGCAAAACGTCCTTTTCTTTCATTTCTTTAATATTTTTCGTGAAGTCAATATACATATTCTTAATCTTCCCAGTTTGGTTCTAACGGTTCGTACTCTAGATACAAATTATTTATACTTTTGTAGCTATATTCTAAATTATTTTCTTTAATTTCTTCCCTCGCTTTCGTAAAGTCTCCAGCGTTCGGAATCCACCCCTCGGATATATCAATAAACTTAGAGGGGGTTTTGCAGGTTAGCGTTTCTAATTGAAGCTCTGTCATACTATCTACTTCTGAGGCTTCTGTGCTTTTAATCATTCTTTCTCCAGACTTAAGTCTTAAAAACATGTTGACTCTTGCCAAGGAATATAGATTAATATCATCTGATTTTTGGATTTCCCCTAGTCTAGCGGAATGACAATATACCTTTTTAAGTTGGCCCAACGTAAGGGAATAATTGTTTTTATTTGAGAAGACTTTGGCCTTGCCGTGAAGAAAGTCGACGAGCTTAGATGAGAATAGTACGCTCTCTTCTTGCTCGTTCATATCCACCTCGTCTGAGGCTTCATTGCTAATGCCTTCGATATCTAATTTTTTCATGAAAAAAAACTTCCCTACATTAAGAAATACACTTTTTTATACGAAATTTTTCAATAAATTATAAAAAATATTCAACTATTTCTTGATAAGATATATTTCTTTAATAATCGTGCCTTTTCCAAAAAAACTTTCAATATTTTTATCTACAGGAAAGCACACCCAATGGTATGTCATGCTGTTTCTTTTCTTAATTAGAATTATGGCCGTATCCTTATTGTCGTTTAATTGTTTTAAGCTCCCTATAGAGACGATGGTGAACCCTTTTTTCTTTAAAATCTTTTTCATTTCAGCCGGAAAGGTTATTTGCCTAGCTTCGTTATGAAAAACGGACAAAAAGTCTCTTAAAAGATTACTGCACGAAGGGTCAGTCTGTATCTTGTGGCTAATATTTTTTATATTTAATTCGACTCCATGCCTAGCAAACGCTTTTTCAAGTGCTTCTGGCCCGCAGCTTTGGATATGGTAAGGATCGTAATTTGCCGCTCTAGCCTGTTTAATGTGGGCCGAGTCTCTTGCACCATTTAGCACGCCGCACCCTGAAGTAAAAAACACAAGTAGAAAAGCTAAGATAAATTTCATCCATAACGATTACACGCTTATTTAAACAAGCTTAACATTTCATTGCAGTAGTCTAAGCCGTGTATGTTTTTTATAGCAATTATTTTATGGATATGTTCGTAATGGATGTTGGAGTCTATATCTATTTTCTTTAGCAGTTTAATAGATTCTTCGAGGGGAGGGTCTTTCTTTTTCGGCAATGTCTCTATTTTCATATCAAGAAACTTAATGTCTTCCCCAAAGTAATTATAGCATCTGTCTCTATAAGAAAGAATCTTGTAAAAAATATTTAAATTGTTTTCGTTGTACAAATCTAGCAAATCTTTTTCGTCGAAAAGCAGGTCGTGGTTAATTGAGCACAAATGAGTTATCAGGTTGGTCTCGCCACAAAGGTCTAAATCAAAAACTCCTACATCCTCAAAAAAGTCTCTATTCACTACCGCTGGAGACTCATGCTTTAATTCTCTATTTAACCTTACAAGCTTGTACTCTTTTAACAAGACTGAGGCTTTCTCGGCCCAATCATTGTCTGATATTAAAACGCCGCTGTTAAGCCAAGCTATTTTTTTGTATTTCTTAGGGACCTTAGAAGATAGAACGTTTAAAGCATTCCCCTTAATTAGGATGGGTAACAAAATCCTTTCAAGGAAATATTGCTCACCGCATATCTTTGATAGATCGGGGATGTTCCCCTCGGGGACCACCTCTATTACGAAAAGAGGGACGCCCTGTTCTTTTAGCCTTTCTTTGAATTTAATGAAATTGTTTACTTCGTCTAAATCATTTTCAAAATTCAAGAAACATGTTATTGCTGCTACGTCATTCTCCATGACCGATCCTTTCTATCTATACGATGTTGGATTTGCAAGACCGCCTATCGCGGTGAATATCATCAAGCTCGGTTTATCCCCACTATAAATCCCTCTATGAACCACGCTTCCTTGCCTAAGTATTCTATTAAGCTGATCGAGGGCTTGATCTATGTGATTTTGGGGAAGTTTGTCTAAAATTTCATTTCCAGCAATTACTATAACCCCGGCGATATTGCCCGTTGATATATCTAATTTTCCAGATAATAAACTATTTTTCAAATTATCCCTAACAGTCCTAGACAGCGCCACAGGGTCTTCCCAATTTTTTACCGGAGAAACGCCAAGCGCAACCGTACCAGAATCTAAAATAGTTTTATAATCGTTTTTGTCGAAAGACGAATATGAGCTATCCTTATTAGAAGTCAAATTATACAAATGAAAAAGTCCCGCCATACTAGAGTTTGCGGTATCCCAAAATTTAGAAACAGAAAGATTAGGGTATAGCTCGCTTATTCTTTCGTTATCTAGGAGTATGAGCGGGGAGACGAGCCCTTTTGCTTTTAGGTTGTTCACTTCCGCCAAGGCTTTCATTGCATTTTGGTGTACTTTTTCTCCTTCGGATCTTCTTGGCAAGGTGAGTATTACGCCGACCTTTTTGGACGAGGTGTTTAAACTAACCTGCAGGTCGTGCGCAGCCTCTATTAGTGGGCCCACGCTACCGGAGCCCGATCCCCCACCACCGCCAGCGCACACTATGATTCTGTCAAACTCCTCCCCGAAAGAATACCGCATAAAATCTAAAACATCTTCTTTTCTTTCTAGAAATTTTTCTCTAGCTAACTCTGGTTGTTTACCGGCTCCACCGTCCCCGATACAAAGTTTATTTTCCAAAGAGATAGTGTTGAGGTCTTGCTCTGCCGTATTAATCACGGCAGTCCTATTATAACCTAATTTACCAAACGTTTGCACAATTCTTGATCCACCTTGCCCTGCGCCAATAAATGCAAATTTAAAGGAGACGTCTACATCGTCTTCTATTACGTTTCGGTACACGGCTTCCGACCCTTCGTTGACCGCCTCTGGCGTAGGGATCATCATTTCGTCAGGTAATGAGATATCTATCTCTTCGTTATACATGTGTTTGATTTGATCGTCGTTATTTAAATTTTGATTTTCTTCAGTCATTATTTTTCCTTTTCTTTACTTACACTTTTTAATTACGCTTATGGCCCACCATTCTCTGAATCACAGGTAGCACAGGTATACGGATCCGAATTGAAGTCTTCCACGCCCTGAATATCTCCCACGCTCGTACCACCAATGCCAGTTTGAGTAATCGTACCGCAATAGTTAGTGGTATAGCCGGTGTCCACCCAAAACACAACATCGCCCACCGAAGGCGCGTACGACATGGAATCATCAATAATATAATACGTGCCCGAGGCAGTACAGTCTTCTACTCGGAAGTAAGCTCCCGGGGTTGCCGTAGTTGTCGTCGTTGTGGCCGCTGTATCGTCATCGACCATAGTTACAGTGACCGGGTTAGTTCCGGTAATAGCGGCGGTGTTATTTGTGGCAGATCCAACCCCATCCTGCTGTGCGTTCGCCAGCGTGATCTCAAATGTTTCATCGCCTTCGACTGCTGTGTCACTATGAATCGTTACATCAAAGGTTAAATAGTTTTGACCATTATCGAATGTTAATGTTCCGTTGGAGCCTGTATAATCTGCCCCATTAGTAGCAGTGCCACCGCCAAACGAATAATCGACTCTCGCTTCGGCGCCGCTATTATAATTTTCTCTTACGACAGCGACAGTAAGGGTTTGGTTTCCTGAGTCTCCTTCTGTGATAGAATATGTCCGAGCAATGCTGTCAATCACTTCACCTTCTGTGGCAAACCTTAAGTCACAATAACTAGCGTCATCATTTAAGACTGTTACAGTGTGAGTGTTAAGCGGTGTTATAGAAACGGTGCCCTCGGTAACCGTCGCGTTTGTGAGTGCAACGGTAAAGGTCAAATCGTCCGATACATAGCTGTCAGCATTTATAGTTATGTCTATGGTTTGCGATGTTACACCGGGGCCAAATGTCAAAGTGCCAGACGCTGCAACGTAAGTGCAGCCGACGCAATCCATGGCTGTGCCATCTGCCGTGGCATAGGCAACTGTAGCAGTACCGTTCACATTATCAGAGGTAACGGTAACGGAGTGTATCGAGGTTGCTCCCAAACCACCGGTTCCTTCCGCTATAGAAGATGTTGCCGTGGCAAAAGATATGTGCGTCGCTTGTGGCGTAGCGGTTGTTGTCGTCGTTCCTCCCCCTCCTGAAACTATATTGGTTATTACGTTGGCAAAAAAGCCATCCACAATGGCGTAAGTAATTGTTATGTTTCCACTTTGAGCATCAGTGTATACGGCTTGCCCCTTAGGCACTATGGCGCGCGTATGATTGTTTCCTGCGTTTATAAGGCAAATCCGTGTTCCCCCTCCGTCGGCAGCAGTGCCTAACTTGCCTGAGCCAGAAGACACTAAAATGTCATATATAATAATGCTCTTGTCTGCTGCGCACGCAGGAATAAGCAAACCGTTATTTGCGTCTAGATAAGCGGCGTCTCTGCTTATGGTATTCCCGGGGTCTCTTTTTCCTGTATCTCTAAAAGTCATTTTTGTTCCTTTGCCTTACTGTGATACAGCATGCTAGCCATGAACATGTCTAGCTGGTGTTCGAAAGCTATTTCTTCCACAGCTTTAACTTGTTTTTCGTTTTGATCTGTCGGGGTCTTGCAATATTTAGAAACAGAAGCGCCCCAATCCTCTGGAGCTTCATTGACTGCGATAATTTCGCCTATGGTCTTGGCTACTTCCTTTTGCGCCTTTGAGAGTCTTGTCTTCTTGTGCGTTTTTCTAAGCTCTTTTTCAACTTTCTTTTCTAGGTCTTGAGACTTAATTATATTATCTTTAACCTGCTCAAGATTAAATTTTCCCTTCGACGCTCTTTCTTGAGGAACACCATCTGTCCCCGAGGGCCTTCCGTTATTCGGAGAAGTAGTTTGACTCTTCTTTGTCGTGTCCTCCGTGGGTTTTTTAGCGGCGGGGGGGACATTTTGTTTTTGTAGCTCTGGGTGAGCGACTTCTTGCGGGGTCCACTTTTCCATAGCTGGGTTATCTACGGGTGATCCGCCAACAAGAGGGAAATAGAGACCATCGTCTCTGTCGTCTATGTATTTCTTTTGAGCCTCATGAGAATCTTCCTCGTTCGGAAGTCTATTTGTGTTGAGGGCTTTGAAAAGTTCCTCCGGAGTGAGTAGTCCAAGCTCGGCCATTCTGGTGTACACTCTGTATTTCTGAGTATTGTCTCTTAGCAAGATTTCTTCAAACTTAGGGACGGGGTAATTTTTAAAACCAAGAACTTTGGACACCCTTTTTACCTCAGGTAAAAGAAAGTCGTTCAAAAACGTTTTCCTAGCTTGCCTAAGCCTAGCGATGAATACTTCTACCTTTCCCTGTTGATTCGCAAATTTTTCTCCACTAGAGCCTACGCCGGTGAGCATGTTGTTAAGTCCGGCGTTAATGTCTGCATTGACAACTTCGTATTTTTTTGGATCAAGAATATCCGAAACCTGAGGGATAACAAATTTAGCTTCAGTCGTGTAGTCTGCGATCAAAACTCTTCCTACAGATTGGTTTTCGAAAAGCGCTTGCATCTTAGCTAGATTCTCCTGATTTATGCCGCCCTTATCCGGCTCAGTGCCCATGGTCACGATAAGGATTGCCTGTTGAACAGTCCTCGTAATAGCCATGTCCATTCTTTTAAGTTCAGCCTTATGATTTAAATCTTCTAAAACCGGGTACCCCATAGGTACGGCGTACGGCTCGTAGTCTTGTTTTTTGTAAAAAATTGCTGAAAATCTTTCTCCGTCTAGCTCAATGGTCACTGAGTTTGCAAGCGGCGAATTTTTTATAGCTTTCTTGGTTGCCTCCGGAAGCGCATCATAAATTTCACTATCTTCTTGAGTCTTGGGGTTTCTTATTTTCTCTAGTTCATAGTCGGTAAGCACTTTGTGATATTTTTTGGTTTGGTTGAAATTTAAAGATCCGGCGACCGATATGTCCGCTGGGTTTAAAACCACATACCTATAGGGAATTTCTACCTTAGAGGTTTTTCCTCCAAAGGTTTGGGTAATTTTTTTTACGTCAGCAGGCTTTAATTTCGCATCAAACCTGTAAAGAAAAACGTTTCCTGATCTATAATACTCTCTGAAGAATCTATCTTGCAAGTCCCAGATGTTTACTTTGTTAAACAAAGACTCGAAGAAGTTTCTCGATTTTTTGCTTCCACCTTCGAAAAAGATTTCGCTAGTAGAAAATTCTGTCATCAAGTCGATTGTGTTCCTAAATACCGAAAAGTTATAATAAGCCTTCTGGCACAAAATTACAGCATCTCGGATAGAAACTCCCGACGACCCGGCCCCGCTGTAAGCTTTAAACGGTATAAGGCCATCTTCAATATTCTTAAATTTATCCGTTCTTTCTATTGAGCCAGCTTTATTTCTTCTGTAGCTTGTACCTACGTGAGACGCTAAAGATTCGTGCGAAGCCGTAGAAGTCATTAAGGGTTCTCCGCTTATTGCCTTTGCAGGTTTATTCGCGGGTTTATTCGCGGGTTTCTTCGCCTTTTTTGGCGAGCTTTTTACGTTTCCTTTACTTTGGTCCATTTTTTTAAATTTTAGATTATTTTTTTGTTTAAAGTCTCATTTTAATTACACCATTCTTGGTACAAAGGTGGAACTTCCTTCGTCTAGTTTATAATTTTGCATATCAAAGTAACATTTGACAGCCCAGTTTGCAAGCAATAAAGCCGTGTAGTTATCTTTTCTTGCCCTACTTGCGCTAATATTTCGCTTTAAATGCTGGGGAAGATCAAATGTCTGTGTCCCCCTAGCTGTGGTTTTAACTTCAACTAGCGCGCATTGTCTTTTAACTTGATATACTAGATCATCTTGAGTTTCTATGAACATTCCTAAATTTGTTTCATTAACTTGTTTTAAGTTTATCCTATAAGTGCTTTGTTTGTCAAATTCGGAGCCATTTGCCGACGTTCTAGAGGCAAACCATATTTTTTTATAATCAATATTAGCCTGAAGAAGCTCGTTAGCCTTCCTTATCCAATCGCTTGAAAAAACTTGATTGAACGCTATTTGCCTGTTTTCTTTATTATATGCTCTTTTAAAATCTCTTGTTTGTTTAATGTAGTCTGTACCCTCCTTGTTGGAGTCAAATTCAATTGTTTTTAAATTAATTTTATTATCTAAAAAAAGCTTAGAGTTGTTAGCTGCGTCGAGAAACATGTCTGACCCAGCATTATCAACAGAAATTAAAACTGGATCAAAGTTCTCTAATATATAATAAAGGTATTGCACGTGCTTATTTAAGTTCCCCAGCCCCGCATAATTATGCACTAATGTAGAGGTTTCTTTTTCTTCGTCAATTTCCATTATCGCTATACCGAAATAATCTGCGCTTGGGCTATCACTCATATTGGGGTCAATACCCACTATGTATTTTTTGTCTTGCCTTTTCTTTATGAGGGTTGTTGGCTCTTCTCCGTCTGGGACAGTGCAATCGTGCATTTTAATTGCGCTAAAATAACTATCGCTACCATCAGTAAACATCGCACAATATTCCCTTTGGAAGGAAGCGTTTGAAGTCCCTCCGTCTTGAGCCGCTTCAATAATGGTTTGATCGATCATGTGCTCGGGTAATGATTCGTACCCCATTTGTGAAATAAAATACGAGGAATCACTTTTTTTGTTGTCGTAAATATGATTTGACCAATCTTTGTAAGTTCTGTATAAATTTTCAAACGTGTATGACGCGGAGGACAAGGCGATCATTTTTGAATCATTATCAAACACTATTCTTTCTTCTTCTGTCATATGGCCGGATCCAATTAGCTTGTCCTCCATTTCTCTAATTTCAATACGCTCTTTCATGTTTTGAGGAGCCACCAAGAACGGCATAAGAACCGTATTGATTAAGTCTTCCGGCAATAAAAGGTACTCGTCTAGCAAAAGGACGTTAGCGCGAAAGCCACGAATCTTTTCCCCGTTAAGAGGAATAGCTGTTATGGTTCCCCCATTAATAGACCACTCGAATTGGTCATTGCGTTTTATTTTTGCGCCGAAACATTGGGTCAGCAGTTCTGCCCCTTTAGATTCAACCATCTTTTCCAAGTTGCTAAATATAAACCTTGCCGTACGAAACGTTGGGCCAGCAACTAATATCTTAGTTCCGGGGTTAAATATGCACTGGAGAAAACAAAAAACCGAAGCTATAAAAGTTTTACCGCAACCACGCCCCCACACGCACATCGTAAAGTTTCTATTCATCATGCCGCGAAGAGTTACCTCTTGGTATGTCGCAAGTTTAATTCCCGATAATAGCTCAGTAGTAAAACCTAGATTGGCTTGTAAAAACTTTGCTAAAGTTATTTTCGCTTCTCTGTCAGACAAAAAGCCTTCCATTTCTAACATCTTTTTATTGATGTTTGCTGGCTCTGTTTCGTATTTTTCAGGGCAGTACCACATTATAAAACTTTCGTATCGTATGCGTATTGTAAATCTATTTGTTTGTAAAAACACCCACTAAAGAATATTTTTTTAATAACTCTTTCGGCTTCCCTTCTTCCTCCAACGAAGAGGAATTGGATATGTGGATATTTTTGTATTAGTTCTCGTACGTTGTGAAATATGTATTCTGGCGTTGCTTTTATTTTTTTTGATATATGAGGTAAATATTTAAAGCTAACCGCGTGACTTAACGTGTCTTCTATCAAAATAATTAAATTGATATTTTCATCTTCAGCTCTTGCTATTTCTTTTTCAAATCTTTCTAAATTTTTAACGCTCATGGTGGAAATAAAGTCAGCTAAAGATTTTCTTTCTATATAACAATTGCATGTCAATTTAGGTTCACTAAAAGTATAGTCCCCTACGGATAGCGTCGTGGATTTAGTGCGATAATCATCGAACTTTAAGGGTCGCTGCTCCCTTGTGTCTATGTGTATAGAATACTGCGGCTTTGCATACTCCTTACCTTCAACTATTTCTGTCGGTAATTGATATTTGTTTTTGAACCCCATCTCTTCGCACACCTTATAATACCCATCTAAAATATCTCTCAAGTATTGAATGGGCGGCGAAAGTATTGTTCTAAGCTCCACCTGAGTTGGGGTATATACAAGCCCTTTGTCATTTTTTCTTTTTAATAGAGTGTTTCTGCAATAGGTCTTGGCTTCTTTCTTCGGGGCCGATTTAAGCCAAAGCCTAAGATTGGTTCTGGAGTTAAAGTCTGTCGAAAAATACTGTTCTAAGGATTTATACTTGATAATGTCGCCGTCATGAAGGTCATGCCTTGGGAAATATTTTTGATAATACCCTACGACCCTTAAATCATGAGCCTTAATGTGCGCGTGTAGTTGTCTGTGTGTTTCGAATTGTTTTTGACAAGCTTGGCAAGTTGGTTCTGGCGCGTCGGTTTTACTCATCTAAAACTTCTCCTTTACTTATCCCCATGATTTTGCATTTAATTTCGTCCATGTCGGTTAAGTTTTCGATTTCATCTGCCACGGCTTTCTTTCTTACGTTCGCAAGCTGTATCAGTTTTTTTCTGGTTTCTTCTTCTTTCCAAAGTTGGACAAGGTTTAGCACGCTTGCGTTTTCTTTTATCTTGTTTTTAAGTACATCGCTTCTTTTTTGCTTTAAGTGCTCCAACAGCTTCTGTTGCCTGTTGATGCATTGGTTGTACTCTGTCTGGGCGGAGCTGATGGCGTCTACAAGGGCCATGGCGATACGTCTTCCTTCCGTGTCTTCCGCAGCCGTATCAAGCAATATCTGAAGCCTTTCTGTCCTTCTTTGGATGCTGGCGGCAATAATAACTTCTGTAGAAAGGACTATGTATTGATCTACTTCTTCTTGAGATAAGTCTGGTTTATTGTGGGTATACCTTACGAAGCTGCTCTCGAACAGCTCTCTGTCTGTCTGCGATGAGTAAGTATTAATTTGATGACTGAACCTATAAGTGCTTAAATAGTTTATCAAAGAATCAATATTCTTTTTGACAGAACTTGTAATTTTATTTTTATCAATCGTATTATTAACGTACCTGTTAACTGTATTGACGGTTTTGTCGAAAGTTCTGGGGGGTTTATATTCTGCGCTAGGAACTTCGTCAGGGTTTTCGTACGGATTTAAATCTAGGGACTTTATGTATTCATTTACCGTGCGAACTTCTTGGTGAAGGTTTGTAAGCTCGTCATTGGCGAATATAACGCGCGCTATTTCTCTTCCGTTCATCATACCCGCGTTACTTTCTACAAATTGTTTGTGTTCTTGGGTAAGCTCTACTTTTTCTTTCGCTTGGTATTCGTGCGCACCCCTTGCCTTTATTTTTCTTGTAGCTAGAAAAGCCTTAATTTCTCTGCCTTCTTTACTTCTTCCGTCTAGCTCTGGATTATTTGGATGCACGAGCCTTATTAATTCTAGCAACGAAGGAGGGTTGTCCTCACGAGAATTCCATTCGTTAAGAATTATTTTCTTTTGATCTTCGGTGAGTGAGGGGTTTTCCATAAAATTTACATTAAATCTACTTCGCCTTTTGCCAGTAACTTTTTAACTTTTTCTATAACTTTTTTTCTTATATTTTTAATTTGCTTATATCCGGGCTTACGGTTTTGCTCGTTAGACTTAAATCCTAACAACTTAGAGACTTCTTCTTCCTCCTGATTATTTATAAAAAGCCCTTCATATACAACCCATTCGTTAGGTCTAAGGATTTTTTTCATTTTTAAATGTAATTTTTTCGCGCTTCGCTCTATATCTATGCCGCTTTCAAAACTTACGGATTTAATTTCATGATAATGATCGTCTAACGCTAATGGCATTTTTACGTCATAAGCTTTTTTCTTTGTTTTTTCCCATTTTGCGTATAATGGACATTCCGAGCATTGTTTTCCGTATATTTTACATGAGCTATTAGGCTCTGCCGCTTCGCATTTTAAGCATGGCCTACTAAAATTACCATAATAATTTCTTATAAGGTTTTTAATTTGATTTGAAATTATTCTATTAATCCATGGCGCCAAGGGTTTTTCTGGATTGTAAAGATGCCATTTTTCATATATATGAATCCTTATTATTTGAGAAACGTCGTCATAGTCCATCCAGTGAAGGGAGGTTAGGCTCCATTTTCCCCTTCTCTTTCTTATCTCCACGTCGATAAAACCAATAGACTCTTCAAAGGTTGGTTTCTTAGCTGTAGATTTCTTCTTTCCATCGTTAGACATTTTCCCCCGGCTTTAGAGTCCCCGCCTCTTTTTTGAATTCTTTTTTAAATTCTTCCCTTGAAGTTTTTTCTCTTTTGACCGGGAAGAGGTGGTCGGTTAATTGAGCCTCGTCTAACGTCCCCATTACTTCTTCAATTTTTCGACCACGAACAGATAGTGCGTTTTCGTCAAACTCAAAATCAAGTGCGTCGATATTTATATCTTTTACTCGAACGGCTTCTTCGTGGTCTTCGTGGTCTTCGTGATCTTCGTTGTCTTCCGTGTTTCCCGCGTTTTCGGAAGAAGCAGAAGAATCTAATGCGGTTCCGCATTTTTGACAAAACTTTGGTTTTTCTCTAGCTGAAAAAACCAACTTAGCCCCACACTTAAAACAGTATTTCTTCATATAACCTATACTAACCGTATATCGTTTTTTTAAAAATAAAAATTTCCATTTTAGGTGTAATTGATATTAGGCGAAATGGAAGAAAAACTGAAAGAAATCATGGAGTTAAGTTTCCCTTTTTGTAAAAACGAAGATGGACAAATGGCCTTGTATTTTCAAAAAATAAATTCCCTAGCTCATGACGCCGAGGTTTACTTGGAGCACAATAAGCCCGATCAAAGACCCAAATAATTTAAATACTCGCTTGGAGTTTGGAACTTAATTAAGATTTCGTCAGCCAGTTTTTTCGGTAGGCCATCTTCTATTGTGAATCCTTCGTTCTCGGCCCATTCCCATTTTTTTAGATTAACTTTAAAGCAGGACAGCACGTTGTGAATTTTGGTTTCTTCTATAACTAGGCACACTAGCTTTTCTCCGTTAGAAATAAAGACTGCGTTTTCCATCTTGGTTTCTATAATCGCAAGGGGCGACCCCTCTTCTTGAGACAAGGATTTAAGGTTTTCAAATTCTTTCCTTAGGGCTGAATGCATTTATTCTTCCTCTGCGAACTCACGGATTTTTTTAATTAAAAATTTGACTAGTTCCGATCTCATTATGTCTTCCTCTGAAAATTCAAACGTATATATCCCCATGTTAACGCTTTCTTCGTCAGAGAAAACTTGAGATAATCCTTCGAACCCCCCCTGCGTATTTTCATTTTTTAAATCAGTTTGCATCGGGTCAGCTAACACAAAGCACCTGCACCCTTCCCCCATTCTGGTGAGTACAGTTATAATTTCTTTTATGGAGCTATTTTGAGCTTCATCAAGAATGATGCATTTATGTTTCCAATTCATGCCTCTGGCAAAATTTACCGGGAACATGGAGACCCTCTTTTGGTCTTCTAATTTTTGAGCAGTGCTCTCGGCTAGCAGTTCTTCTAGCTTATCAAGAAAGGGTAAGTTGTAGAATCTCAGCTTTTCATTTGCGTCTCCGGGTAGGTATCCCAAGCTTTTATCGGAGCTTTCTACGGCGGACCGCAAGTACATTATATCGTCAGCAACCTTCATATTCAAAAGCTGGAGACCGCAGTATACGGAAAGAAGAGTCTTTGCTGTCCCCGCTGGACCATTAACGAAAACTACGTTAGTTGAAGGGTCTAAGGCTATTCTAAAAAATTCTTTTTGTTTGTCGGTCCAAGGAAATTGATTAATCTTTATTTGTTTTTTAATTGGGTTAGGCGTAATGATTTTAGGGTCTCTGTTCGTTTTGTTTAAGTCTCTAGCTAATTCCTTACCGCCGCGGATTTTAACTTTTCCCTTAGCTGCGGGTCCGTCATTATCTTTTTTTTGCATAGCTAACGGAGATTACACTCCATTTAGCTTTATTTCTTAACAAAATCAAAATAGATTATCGTCAGACATAAGGCTATCTATTATAGAATAGTTATCCGCATACGACGCAAAGTAACTTACCCTTATATTAGCGCGCAAAAATTTCTTTTCATCAAACTCCCCCCTGTGTCTTGAGAAAGTATAATATGTGCTAGCTTTTTCTCTTTGGCATATCTCGAAAATCTTATCGTGGTATGATTTTTTTACACAGCCGTGCTTGACAGAAGAGATGGTAAACTCCGTTTTGCAGCCTAGCTCATCACATATCCTAAATACACTATACGCAGAAATGTCACAAATATTTTCTGAAGGCAAGTCTATCACCTCTTTCAAGATAGGGAACACCAAATTAAAGTTAGGATAATTCCTGTATTGTGTTTTAGTAAATTTAAGAAACTTTTTCTTCCATTGGTCTCCCTTGACTTTCACGTTTTTTGTTAAAGTGGCAGTATTTTCTTTATAGTCGACAGGTACCCTGAAATAAAATTTAGAAGAGTTTAGCTTAATGATAGTTTTGTTTACCCAGTTTTTAGCGCTATAGTTGAAGTCGTCTAAAAAAATAAATTTATCCACCCTTTGAGCTAAATCATAATAAGCTTTATAGGGAAAGAAATTGGGTTGAACAATAGCAAGTTTCACAGGGGGCCTTTTAAGCGGGAGGTAAAATATCTATAAAAACTTTTTTTCATAGTACTTTATAGTTTTTTGCAAACCTTTCACCAATTTTGTAGAAGGTTTCCATTTTAAGTTTTTTGATATTTTGTCATTGTTAATGGCATATCTAAAGTCGTGCCCCAAGCGGTCTTCAACAAACGTTATAAAATCATCAGGGTTCCTTTTCAATATTTTACAAATTTCGTGTATTATTTCCAAATTTGTTTTTTCACAATTTGCTCCCACCAAATAGGTCTCGCCCTTCTTTCCTTTGGTCAGCACTTTCCATAACGCCTTACAGTGGTCTTCTACGTAGATCCAATCTCTGATGTTGTCTCCTTTTCCATAGACCGGGATTAGGGCTTCGTGCAACAAGGAGTCTATGACGGTAGGTATAAATTTTTCTTTATGTTGGTTTGGCCCGTAATTATTGCTGCAATTTGAAATCGTTACCGGTAAACCGTGGGTATGAAAGTACGACCTCACCAAGAAGTCGGAAGCCGCCTTCGACGCAGAATATGGATTTCTTGGGTCATACGGGGTATCCTCCGAGAACTTTGGATCGCCCTTCTCCAAATGGCCGTACACCTCGTCGGTAGATACGTGATGGAATCGCTTTATTTTAAATTTTAAAGCGGCTTTAAGTAGGTTGTGTGTCCCAAGTACATTTGCCTCTAAAAACGCGTCAGCGTTGCGTATAGAGTTATCTACGTGCGTTTCTGCGGCGAGATGAACTACGTGAGTTATGTCAAATTTGTAGAACGTATCATATACGTACTTGTACTCAGACAAATTATATTTTTCCGAAAGATACTTCGGGTGTTTGCAGAAATTAACCGTATTATCTAGTGAGCCCGCGTAAGACAAGCAGTCTACGTTAACAAGCCTGTGAACTTGTTTTTTATCTATAACGTGCTCTATAAAATTAGAGCCGATAAACCCACATCCTCCTGTTACTAATAAGTTCATAAATTTCCAAAGCGTTGAAGAAGTCTTGACATTTGATAAAAGCTTCCTTCCCAAGTCCACCCAGTATCTAACAACATAGATCGTGAGTTTGTTTTCGATAAAATTACACAGTCTACTAAAGCGTCTATGACAGCCTGTTTGCTTATTTCCATATTGTATCCTCCAAGAAATTTTCCCTCGACAAACCAAGGAGATTTTTCATCTTGTTTTTTTATGTATTCTTCTTTTGCGTATGATATGACGTGGTTTGGCCAACATTCGCGGAGAACGTTTTCCGCTTCCTTATTATCTGCGCAAAGAAAAATATTTTCAGCTCCTGAAGAAATAGCGTTTTCTATTACGTAAGACGCGTGACCCAGATCGATGGGGTGGAGATTGATCGTTCTAAAATGGTATCCGACCGTTGACTGTTTATTTATATTATTCTTTTTACAGAATTCCTCCGCCCTTCTTAAGATGTCTTTTTTTATTACAAATACATTTTGAAATAAATCTTCGACAACCTTTATGGGGTCATAATTTGGACTCCATGAATCAGCTAATACTGTCGGATAACAGTCTGTGATAATAATTGTTTTATCTTCTTCAGCTGAATTTATGATATCTAAAACTTCGTCAGAGCTTTTTTCTTTTGTCCCGATCGTCAAACCCAAGTTGTGGCTATCTGGTCCGTGAGCAGGCCAAAGCGATCCTGCCGTAAGGCGGGTTAAAAACACGGGCATACTTCTATCGCAAGAATTTTGATCGTTCTTCATCAGTTGGTGAATGCCTTCATCGTGAGTCAACCAAATTTCGTTTCCACTCAGTTTTACTAACGAAGGATCAACGTCACAAACGTTTATTTTATCCGAATTTATTTCAAATAAATCACCCCACCCAGCATAACAGCCCGCGTCACGCGGCCAATATATATTTAATATCGAATTTGTTCTGTGAGCAAAATAATAAGCCGTAAGAAGACCAAAAAATCTATTACCCATTCCGCCCCCAACGGTTGCAAGTATTTTTTTCATATTTTAATCGCTTCTATATTTAAGCTCATTAAAGTTCCATTTTCTTTATCCATGTGCGGCAAATACGCTTGGCTGTAATCATCCACGTCCCCGTGAGAAGCCTTCTTCCAGTCCCATTCTCTAACTTCGAAAAAACCTACTTTTTTTAATGTTTTAGTTAATGTTTCTTTGTCGAAAATCATTTTATGAAAATCGTATTCATCCCTCTGCCCTCCAATCAACAGCCCTGTAATTAAGCCTAAATCATGAGTTTTGTTATAATGATCAACTACTTTATCAAAATCAGGTACAGCCAACCTAAGTATTCCTCCCGTGCGTATTTTTTTAAACCATGTTTTTAAAACTCTTTCGTATTCATGTCTTCCGAAATGCTCTAGTATGTGACTTCCGTATATTAGAGCGCATGACTCATTTTCGATACTGGGTAAGTTTTTTACGTCTTCCATCACATCTGTTCTTATGTCGTCTGATATATCTACATTAACCCAGCCGTCTAGATATTTGACGCCACATCCTACGTGCAGCTTTGTACCGTCTCTCCGCCGTTCGGCCCACGCGCCTTCTTCGTATTCTTTCATAATCGTGCGTTATTATAGTTTGCTTCAAACCATTTTACTGTACCGACTATTGCTTCGTCAAAATCAGTAAAGCTGTTAAACCCAATCCTTTTTAATCTAGACATATCGCATGGCTTTTTAAATTGCCCTCTTGGCATATTAGTGTCCCACTCTATGTTTTTAGAAAAATTAAACGCATTAGAAATGGTGGTCGCGACTTCTTTTATTGATCTTTCTTTGCTGTCACCTATGTTTATTAAATCGTAAAGGCATTCATTATCCGCAAGCCACAATAATATTTTGGCTATATCTTTGGAGTAGGTAAATTGTCTCAAGGGGGATCCGTCTCCCCATAATGAAACTGATTTGTTTTGTTTTTTTGCTTCATATATTTTTCTTATAATAGCGGGAATCACGTGTGAATCATTTAAATTAAAATTATCATATTCACCAAATATATTTGTTGGAATCGCTCCAATAAAGTTGCAGCCGTATTGTTTGCGGTAAGATCGCATTTGTACCTCTAATATTCTTTTAGCATAAGAATAGGCGAAATTGGATTCATGCGGTGGACCAAGATGCAAATAGTCTTCTTTAATTGGGTACTCTACTCTATCTGGGTAAATGCAGGAACTAAGCGTACATACTAACTTTTGCACTCCATACTTATGCGCGCAATCCATAATATTTAAACTCATGTTAACATTGTCTGCGTAAAACTGTACTGGATTATCCATGTTAGCTTTAACCCCTCCTACTTTTCCAGACAAATGAATAACTTTCTTAGGTTTATATTTGTCGAACATTTCAATTGTTTGATCTTTTTTGGTTAGATCGTAATCTGATGAGGATATAAATATTGAATTCTCTGGACTTAAGGACTGTATAGCTTTGCCCACCAGCCCTGTCCCTCCTGTAATTAAAATATTGGTTTTCATGTTAATTTTTTCAACGCCCAATCCGAGTCTTCGCTTAGCATTATCATTCTAAAATCGTAGTTATTGGCGAATTCGTCTACCGCCCTGTCTACTCCCTCGAATCTTATATATTGATTATTGTAGTCATGACCGCACATTAATCCATTGCTTTTTAACTTTGGTAAAAATATTTCTAAATCAGCTTTTACGCATCCATATAAATGACACGCATCAATATAAATAAAATCAAAAAAATTGTCAGGAAAAAAGTCTACCACATCGTAAGAGAATCCTTTCTTTAATATAACTTGTCCATTTGATATTTCATTAGAAAATCTTTCTTTTACTTTTTCGAAATTAGTTAAATTACTGTAAGCTGTTGGTTGTTTATTTAAATCTTCATAATAGGGCACATCGTTCTTATCGCCGCCGACTTCCCACGGATCAATCAAATACAATTTTTGCGGATTTAAGGCGTCTAAAATTTCAACAGAGAGGTCTCCGTCCAGAACCCCCGCTTCAACACACACAGGGTTTTCATCAAGAAAAGCTTTTATATTATGTAGAAATTCTTTTCGATTCATCTGGAAGCTAGGGTTGACTGATCAATACCGTTAAAATCATTATTATGTATTTTACGTAATACGCACATGATTAGAGCCTTGTCCCCCACGTAAGGGGGATTTTTGTATATTTCATTTTTCAGTATTTCGTATTTATTAAGCTCAGATAATCGATTAAAGAAATCTAAGGTATACCAATGATCACAATGATTAGGCCAATGGCCGGAGGGAGGCACAACGTTAAAAATCAGCCCTCCCCTTAATGTAAAATTATGAATATTTTTCCAGCAGTGAAACTGATTATTAACATGCTCGGACGTGCCAAAGTTGGTCACTATATCGACCGGTGGAATACCTTTTATTTCAGAGCACAAATCTAATGGAAGCGCGCCATCTTCTCCGTTTAAGTCTATAGAAATATGATTAACTCCTAGGTCGGAAAAGTATTTTTTGCCAGTTTCGTTATTGTCGAGTATTTGATTGCCCAGCTCTATCATGGAAATATTTTTCCAACCCAGATAGGATCCGATAAAGCCGTTCAATTCTCCTAAGCATGTGTCGCGATCTATACCCATGGTGTTTTATTTTTTAAAAACTATAAATGTTTTATGTACGAAGCCGGTATTAAGATTCTCTTGGCTTTCGTAATCTAAAGTCGAAACAATAGTCCCAGCTGACTCTATCATTGTTTTATATTCTTCTAAGGAAGCCCCAAAACAATCGACCTTCATTCCGTCGAGCGTGTCAGAATAGCTTTCCTCCGAATCATATTTGCTCCATTCTATTATACATATTCCATCGAGAGACAGGCATGAAACCCATCGTCTTAAGACTAAGTTAGGGTCGTAAGAATGATCTAAAGAATTACTATAAATTATATCAATATTGTTTTTCCATTCATTTTTTACTTTGTGAAAATCCCATTGTATTAATTTCATTTCTTCATTCGTCTCTGTTGAAATATCTGTCCCAATAAAATCTACACCCGTCACTTCTTCAAACCATTTGTTTTCTTTTCCCAATTTAGCTCCATGACATATGCCTTTTTTAGGGGTTATGTTTAATTTATCAAAATGAGGGTTAATGATATTATTTTTTATAAATTGTATTTCTGGATAGTTGACCCATTCATAATCCACGGAATTTCCTAACGCCGGATGATTATACACTCCTTTTTTTTGACAACTTATATACTCTTCGTTGTTTTTGTATTTATATAATTTCATAATTATTTAATGCATTTTATTAAAGCGCAACACCCATTAATGCTTTCTTTATATCCGGTGAAATACCATTCTTTTTTTGGTTTGTATAGTTCGTATTTTCCGTTATTTTTGTCTATAGTGTTTACCATTTGTTGTATTGCGTGAAACCCTTTTTCGTGATTGCCTGCTGAGTCATAATAATCATGAGTAACAAAGTAAAATTCATCGCTCGCAAGGTTATAAATTTTTTCAGCATCTTCGGCGCTTAGGTCTGCGTCATTAAATATAAATTCCATTCCATCAAGAATTCCATAATCTAATAATTGACCACTCCAAGTGCCCGGAAAGACTTGGATTCTTTTTGCTACAAGCTCTTGTGAATAAAAAAATGCATCTTGAATATCGCAAGTATAAATTATTGAATCAAATTCTTCGGTAGCAAAAGCCATGGAATATGTCGTGTTGCCCACCCAAGTTCCTATTTCTAAGATTTTTTTAGGGCATTTTTCTAAACATAGTAATTGTAAAAATTTACAATCCTGCATGCTAGTTGTACCGTCGAATTGAGTGGCTATTTCGTTTGCTCTTTTTGATACTCTATCATGAATGGGCTTAAAGGTCTGGTTGACGGAATTTAGTTTTTTCTTATGCTTTTCCAATAGTTCGTCAATAAGAATGGCGGTATTATTTATTATTTTATTTTTTATATGGTCTGGAATATTTTTTACATTGTTAATTCTTTCCTCAAAAGACTCTTTCATGCCTAAATAATCAGGACTAGTTCTGAAATGTAAAATTTTAGAATTCGAATTGTAGTCCATTGAAGAAATCTTTTGTATATTGTTTTCTTTAATTAAAAATTTGTTTGAATTCGTTTTTAGAGCCTCGCAAAGGGCGGGGGTTTCAATATGCGAGCTTTCTATTGTCGGCATTAGTTTTTGCCATTTTTCAATAAATGATTTGCCTTTCTCATTATGCACCACAAACCAACACCCGATATGATCTATTAGAAATCCGTCCCAATTTATTATATGTGGATTTTGTGGGCACACTTGTATATCGCATCCGTAAAAAATTTCATCGCTAAAATCCTTTAAGACGTACATGTCTGAGTCAATCATTAAAACTGGATAATTTTTTTCATTACATATTTTTTCTAGCCCGATAGTCTTTTGGTTGATTACTTTTCTCCATTCTTCTGTGTGCGAAGTCTCCGCGCGGATTTCCTCTGACGTTTTAATATATTCTACCTTGTCATGAATTTTTTGAAGCTTAACCCTTTGCTCTTCTGATAGACCTATATCGTTTATTATAATTTTGTTTAGCTTTTCGTCGGGGTAGTTTTCTTTTAACGAAGAGATAAACACTTCGGCAAAATCAAAATAGTCATAATTAACAACAGTATATATAGTAAGCTTCATTAGAATCCTAGTTTGACGTTCGGGTTGAAAGGAAAATTGTATCGGGTCAAATATTCATGTATAACAGATTTGTAATTACTATTCTTAAGGTTTTTGTCAAGATTCAAAAACTCCTGAACCACTTTTTTATCTAAAAATGGGTACCTAGTTTCTATGCCGTAGGCTCCGCCCACGTATTCTTCCTTCATCATGTAGGACTCCATGCTGCTGCCAAAGAAGCTGGCCCATGGGAATATGGCGCTTAAATCGTCAGGAAAGACTCCGCCGAAATTACTATGAAGGAAATACCTATTGCCGTTAAATCCATAGTCAGAGATGATTTCGTCTGCACCACCCCCAGATAAACAAACCTTGTATCCATCCTGCTTAGCGTGCTTGAAAACCCAAGACAGCCAGTTCGAACCACTATCATCTACCAGCCTACAGTTTTCATTGTAATCTCCTACGTCTGAATAAATAGAATAGGTATATGGCTCTGTATTCTCCTCTATGTAATTATGAGCCTCTATATAAGCGCTTTGCTCCTTAAAAAGGTATTGATGGTGATGATTATTTGATTCAATTATTTTTTTTCTTTCATTGACTATTGAGTCGTTCTCGTCCCCCATCACAGAGTAGGCTTTAAAGGCTGTACCTTGCCGTGTAAGCTCATTACATATAGCCCCGCTGTCGTGACCACTACTTAACCCTATAAAGATCTTCTCTCGGCAATTTTTCGTTCTTTTTCGTATAGATTCTTCGAACGCACTAATCCACCCATCAAACGAATTATTCTTTTGTTCCAAGTCAAAATCAGTAACCGTGCGGTCGGTAGACACAAAGTCTGTGGTGTAAATAGTTCGGGTAGTATTCGGCGGTAATTTTTGTATATTTCTATGGCCAGCTTTTTCTAGGGGGGTTTTGTACGAGCTACACCCAAAACTTTTTCCTTCTAGAGAGTAGTAGATCGGCTTGGTGCGAAATGTGTCGGTGGATATAATTAACACGCTTCTGCTCGGATCGTATAATATTAAGGCAAACTCTCCGTCAAGGTACCTAGGGAAAACTTCTCCGTATTTTATATATGCATCTATTATTGCTTTTCCGTCGGAATCATAGTCGCCGAATTCTTCGTGGTTGTAAATTTCCCCATTATACAAACATACAATATTATTTTTTATTAAAGGTTGGGGCACAATTTTCCCCGTTATACTTAGTAACGAATGGGATATGTAAAAATCGTCCACCTGTATCTTTGAAAGGTGATCCGGCCCGCGCAGCCTAAGAAGACGCTCTTCTTTAAGAGGCGACAAATTTGAACAATAAATACCACACATATTAGGCCCATTTTTTGAGAGACTCTTCTATAGCTTCTTTTGTTCCCCTTATCTTAACTCCTGCGGACAGTAATTTTGAGTTATCTAAAATACAGTTAGATCTTGGAGCTTTCGCTCCAAATTCGTAAAACTCTTTCTCATCTTGAAAAAAACTAAAATCATTTCTAATATTATACTGAGCCAACTTCTGTGCAACCCAAGAGGTTGTCACAGAGCCAGAATTAACTATATTATAAATTCCTGTAGCGCAATTCATCTCATATAAATCTAAACAAGCTTTAACAAAGTCTCCCCTATGAGAAATTGAATTTTCGGCATTTAATAGTTTATCATAATTTTTTAGCTTGCTGAGATAATTTCGAGAATTGTCAAATTCATCAAAAGGAATTCTCAATCGACAAATATAAGAATTATCTTTATCAATTAGATCTTCGGCTAAGGCTTTACATCCAGAATAAAAAGAACAATTATTATACTTAAAAGAAAAATTGGGTTCGTCTTCCTCGGTGTAGCTTTTCGCGTATCCATCGTAAATACATCCAGAAGAAATCTGCATGAACTTAATACCTACGTCTGAGCAGACATCCGACAGCATTTTTGGTAATACAACATTTCCTTCTATAGTCTCTGCCTTGTGGTCCTCGCAGGCATCTACGTTTGGCCTACCTATGTACCCAGCGCAATTGATAACCAATTTAAAAATATTTTTAGCAACCAGCGAATAAAGCACACCATAATTACAATAATTTATATTACCGCGCGATATGCCCCTATATGATAAATTTCTATGTTTTAACTCATTTATGAATTGAGTTCCCATGTATCCGGTTTGTCCTAATACTAATATCATAATAACCTTTCTAAATATTCCTTGTAATCGCTATCTGGCATCTTCCCTACAACTTCAGCTAATTGTGTTTTATTTATAAATTTTCTACTAAATGCAGCTTCTTCAATGCAGCCTATTTTAACGCCTTGTCTTTCTTCTATGACCTTAATATACTGTGATGACTCATGCAAGGATTTAGGAGTCCCTGCGTCCAGCCACGCACAACCTCTGTTGATTTTTACTAGCTTGACATTTTTACGAGTAATGTACTGATTAATTACCGAAGTTATCTCTAACTCACCTCTCTTAGAGGCGGAAACGTATTTCTTAGTTATTTTACAAACATCGCCATCAAATATATATAGCCCCGGAACTGCATAGTTGCTGCTTGGTTCTTCCGGCTTCTCAGTGACACTCATAAGTTTTCCTTTTTTGTCGAAGTTAACTACCCCATATCTTGTAGGGTCTTTTACCTCATACCCAAATATAGTGCCCCCCGTTCTAAAGCTACGAAAAGCTTGCCCGAATACGCGGCTTCCGTAGAAAATGTTGTCGCCTAGGATTAGCGCAACTTTATCATTATTAATAAAACTTCTAGCTATTAAAAAAGCCTGCGCGATCCCTTCGGGCTTTCTTTGAATTTTATAACAAATATTAATACCTAATCTACTTCCATTGCCTAGTAGTTTTCTGTAGCTATTGATTTGATCAGGAGAAGAAATTAAACAAATATCCTTAACGCCATTTTCAATTAATGTACAAAGAGGATAATATACCATAGGCTTATCATATATTGGTAACAAACCCTTATTATTTACTAACGCAGTTGGGTATAGCCTAGAGCTTGCTCCTCCTGTCAGTATTATTCCCTTCATAACGCTCTATAATAACACAATTAAGCACAAAATCAATTAAATACCCCCACGAATAATTATAATTAATTATTAATAAATATACACTAGGGGGTTTTTTTACCGGGCAGATAAATTTTAAGCCCCTCCGGCCAATTATGCGGATAACTTGTTAATATGTTTTCTTTAAAAGGGGGTGGGGGTGTTATGGTATTAGCGAACTTTCATACTAGCTCCCCCCGTTTATAACCTTGGCGATTTCCTTCATCGTCTCGGTTGGGTTCGAAGAACTGCGGAGCATGTCTGCAAGAACAGATATGGCAAGGAACTCTTCCGAGCGGCACTCGATCCACTCTCCCGTGTCTTTTACCCACAAGGCAGAACGCTGGCGTTTGCTGTCTTGAAAAATCGCGAACTCTGGTACAGGTTTTTCCATTTTAATAATCCCACTTTGATGAGCGATAAACCTTGAACAATAACCAGCCCACGCTAACGCTGAAAATCATGCTCATAACAATCATAACGATAAGCCAAGCGCAAGGGCTACGATAGCCGAAGCAATCAGCGTGAAGGTGAAGGTGATGAGTGCGGTGATGTGAATCATGTCGCGGTCGTCTCTTGTTAGTTCTAGTTTCATAATCTTTAATGGTTAACGCTTCCGTCTTTGTTAAAATGAATCATACTGTGATGCTTGGGCGACCAAATCATGTTGCCATCGAGGATGTCTGACTTGGGCTCATCGTTAAGGCCCAACAGTTTTAGTAGGTTGTTCAGTAGGTTTCTCATTGGTATAATATAACACAGGTTGCACCGTTTGTCAAGCGGTTTTTTCAGTTTCTTTCAAGGACTGATGCGGGTTGACCGTCAACGAGCCACGATGCTGTGCCTGTGTCCGACAAGCAAGCCACCGTATCAGTCAGGGGATCCACCCCACAGGCAGCCTTGAAGCGGTCAGCGTCAAAGCGTGGGTTGCCCTTGGCGAACTCGGCTGCGGCTAGGGTAGCCAGCACAAAGGCGGGGGTTCCGTTGTTGGCAGCATTGATAAGGGCTGCGGTGAATTCGAAATGTTCTTTGGTTGCTTTCATTGTTATAATATACCACACAAACGGGTGTTTGTCAATCACTTTCTTCAACTTTCTTCATTCTCGACAGGGTGGAGGAAAGGGCCAAGGTGGGCGTCATTGTCCCGTTGCCATTGGCGGGCAAGCTCGCGCACTTGTTGTACTGATTCATTCCAGCGTTGCACACGGGCCTCTGCCTTGCGTTGCTCGTCTTGTAGTTCTTGTCCAGTTCTCATAATAAAATTGTGCCACTGAAATACAAACGTCTCTTGGGTTCTTATGTTTCCTCACCGTTTGCAGAGGTGGCATCCGTGAGCAGTAGAGCCTTGCTAATACCCTCACGAACTGCTTAAATATAACACACAAACGCCCCCAGCGCAAGCGATTTCTTAAAAAAGTTATCCACAGGCTGTGAGTAAGTTTTTGGTGGTAAGTTGTGAGCTGGCGCGCTGCAGCTCCCATGCCAAGTTACTAGCTTGGGGCTGTGAATAAGTTTTACTTGACCTCTTCCCAGTGATAGCCTTGCGGTGGCATAATCTCGTCGAGCTCTGCACCCTTGGCGGTGCTGATGATGTAGGGCTTAATCTCATCCATTGAAACGCTGCCCCACTCATTCTCCACACCCATCACATAGCCAAAGGCTACGCCGTCCTTGTCTGGCTCTTCGAGGTAGTACTCCCAGAAGTTACGCAGGATGACGTGCAGAGCTACGGCAAATGGTTCGGTTGTGTCTTCGTTGTTACTGTTGATGATGTTTCTTGTTTTCATAATTTTTTAGCTGGACTGGTTGGCGAGAGCTTCGAGCTCTTGTTCTTCGGTTGGTGCTTCGACGCCTTCACAGATGGCGTCCAGTAGTGCGTTCAGTTGTTGTTCGTCTTCGTTCATAATCGTGCGTTTAGTATACCACAGGAGGTGGGACATCTGCCGTCCTACCTTGTGACTTTCTTTTTCTTGTCGTCTGCGTGGTTGTGGCTCCATACTGTTTCAACGTCATTGCCATCAGCACTCACGCAGCAGATCTCTATGCCGCCGACGGTTAACCCCGCCTCACGCCCGCACCACGCCAGCTCTCCTGCATCAATCAGCAGCTTGTTGAATGACTCGCGGCACTTCACTAGGGAGTTGCAGCGGTCGCCTAAGTACCAGAGTTCGTATGTTGGTTTGTTGTCTGTCATAATCTTAAAGGGTTATCAGTCTGATGATGAGGGCCGCGCTAATGGCCACGATGAAGGTTAGGTCGATGATGTCGTTTGTGTCTCTCATTGGTATAATATAACCCACAAATGACCATAATGCAAGTGACACGCAAAGAAAAATGGTGCAGAATACCCCACGAAAACAGTACTCAAATGGGGGTCAGAAAAATAGTTTTAACGGTGGGACAGCCATTGTCCTACCCCTAGTAAGTAAGTTGGCATCTGGCGTGCTGCC